>Ga0306926_10000874_pt1 | contig 29056 bp, 36 predicted proteins | sample flu12Cox44000178_FD_203759 | JGI IMG/M metagenome (GOLD analysis project Ga0306926, IMG submission 203759) | Lab enrichment of tropical soil microbial communities from Luquillo Experimental Forest, Puerto Rico - flux8day.12C.oxic.44.000.178 (v2)... | ecosystem: Environmental > Terrestrial >...
GCGGCGGAATACGCCTTGCTGATACGACTGCAGCTGCTCGCGGGCGATCAAGAGATCGGTTGGAAGACACTGTATGATTGTTGTCGGGCTGAATTGTTCGGCCCGCCGCTCTATGACCTGCCGTTCTGGATCGGGGAACCGCTGCAAGGCCGCCATATCGTAGTGTGGGGCGCCGGCCAGGGGGACGAGATCCTGTTTGCTAGGTTCCTGCGGTCGCTGATTGCGCGCGGTGCAGTGGTTACGGTGAATTGCCGATCTTCGATGGTGCGGTTGCTTCGTTCCATTAGCGGTGTCAGGGAGGTGCTGCCGCTCGATGTGGCAACGAAGAGTGCCGAACTTCAGGTACGCACGGCCGAGTTGCCGGCGCTGTTGGGCATCGGACCCCAAGAGATATGGTCCGGTCCCTATCTCCATGCGCCCCCACTCAACATTGCCGGCGAGGGTTTGCGCGTCGGCCTCGTCTGGGGGAGCGATGCGCGCCATCTCGAGGCAAGCGACCGTACCGTCTCTCTAGCCGATATGGCGCCGCTTGCCGCCATCCCCGACCTGCAGTTGTTCAGCCTGCAATTGGGAAGGCATGGCGTGCAGGCCGTGCGGCCGCCGACTGGCATGGAGATCGTCGATCTCGCCCCCAGGATCGGAGACTTCGCCGACACGGCCGCCGCAGTGGCCGCGCTCGACCTGGTCATCAGCATCGACACCGCCGTGTCGAACCTCGCCGGTGCTATGGGCGCTCGTGTATGGGTCGCCGTTCCGTTTGTGCCCGACTGGCGTTGGGGACATGACGGCGACAGCACGCCATGGTATCCGACCGCGACCATTTATCGCCAGCCGCGGACCGGCGACTGGACGAGCGTATTCGAAGCGATGGCCGCGGACCTGGCAGCGCCAGCGAACCGCAAGCCCGGTCGGGCGCTTTGGTCCGACACCGGCGGTTGATCCGGCAGATCGATCGAATGATGCGCGATACCCGTCCTTCGCGGGCCGATCCGTGGGTTCGCTTTGGCGCATTGGATCCGAGCGCCAGGCTGCGGCTGTTCTGTTTTCCTTACGCCGGCGGCGGTGCCTCAATATATCGGAGCTGGATGGGTCGTTTCCCGCAATGGATCGATGTCTGTCCCGTTCAGCTTCCGGGACGCGAGGAACGCCTCCAGGAGGCGGCCTTCACCGATATGGACGCGCTCTGCACCGCGGTGTTGCAGGGATTGACGCCTTATTTCGATATGCCGATTGCGCTGTTCGGACACAGCATGGGCGCCTTGATTGCCTATCACCTCGCAACACGCCTGCGCGAGCGAGGCCGCGGGCCCGTCCACCTCATCGCCTCCGCGCACCCTGCGCCGCATTGCCCGCTGAGCCGGGCTCCCAGCTACAACCTGCCGAACACCGCCTTCGTCGAGCGGCTGCGCTGTCTGAGCGGCACCTCCGAACTCGTCCTACAGAACCCCGAGCTGATGGAGTTGATGGGGCCCTTGCTCCGTGCCGATTTCGAGCTCAGCGAATGTACGCCACGCCAGCTTCGCGACCTTCTCGAATGCCCGGTGACGGCCTTGGGCGGGCTCGCCGATCGTGAGATCGAGCAGGCACACCTCGAAGCGTGGCGAGAGGTGACGCGCGGGGCATTCCGGCTGCACATGATCCCCGGTGACCATTTTTATATCTATGCTCGCGAGACGCGGTCTATCGCGCTGATCGCCGATTGCCTGACCGAGCCGTGAAGCTCCGGCCGCGCTGGGGTTACCGATCCTGCCGAACAATCGCGCCGCGAGGGCAGTTTGCGGGCGTAGGCTTTCAGCGGCCCACCTCGGCACCGTAATGCCAGCGATCAGCTTGCCCAGTTCCCGCGTGCCGTCCTCGCGCGGGCAAAAAAACCGATCTTGCTCTGGCCCTTGCCGCTTCCGGGAGATACCGGTGAAGACGCTCAGCGATACCCTGGACGCCCCGTCGCTACCGTCGGCGGGATATCCAGCAAGATGCGGAACTGCTGGACCGCTTGGCGCAGTTTGTGCTGACCCTGCATCCGGACAAGACCTGTCTGATCCATCGCCCCAGCCTTCAGCCACTTGCCGATCAGGCGTATCATGCGGCGGTCGACGACCCAATGCTCGACAAAACGGATCAACCACTCGTGGCGTCAAGCAGAGCTGGTGAAGAGCTGGCCGCGTAATCGCCAGCTGAGCCTGTTCGCGCCGACAAGAGCGGGGAATATCAAGAGCGGAGCCTTGGGAACCAGGCAAATCGAGCGAACATCCAGAATACCCTCTCTTTCGCAAGCCGATCCGTGGATTCGCTTTGACGCGCTAGATTCAGGCGCAAGGCTGCGCTAATTCCTTACGCCGGCGGCGGCGCCTCGATATATCAGAGCTGGGTCGGCCATTTCCCGAAATGGATCGATCTCTGTCCCGTGCAGCTTCGGGGTCGCCGGCTGGGTCGTATCAGCACCGCCTAACTAATGCTCGACTAGCTCCATCGTCCAAAAAACTGGGTAAAAAGCTCGACAATCAACGACCTCCATGCAGAACGAACCGATCTCAAAGTTCTAGCGGGGGTAGGGTGTGCAGCAGCTAATTGACAATGCTCTTCGGCACGTCTAAGGAGGCGCGAGCATTGCCTAGCGTAGAGCGGCGCCTACAGAATTGGGCGGTACGCGACGACGGATTATCCCGGTCGACGAGACTGACGCCCTTGCTTTCTTCAATCGGGGCCTGGCTTATGCCAGCAAAGGCCAATACAGTTCAGCCATTAAGGACTACGAGGAGGTGATCCGGCTCAACCCGATGCTGGCAGAGGCTTTTGCCGCCCGTGGTGCCGCATATGGTGATATAGGTCAATACGATCGGGCCATACAGGATCTCGACCAAGCCGTCGGCCTAAATCCGAATCTCGCCAAAGCCGTCGGTCAACGAGGTAAGGCCTACCTTTTTAAGGGCCTGTACGACCGCGCCATCGAGGACCTCAACCAGGTCATTCGGCTCGATCCAAATGACGCGGATGCCTTGAATAGTCGGGCCGCCGCGCACTCTGAAAAGCGCCAATACGATCGCGCGATTGATGATTCTGACGCGGCTATTCGGCTGGACCCTAATTTCGCCGAGGCTTACTACAACCGCGGGCGTGCTTTCCGGGCGCTAGGACAATCGAATCAAGCTGCCGCGGACTTCATCAAGGCCAGTCAATTGAAACCCGCACCTGTCACCATCGTAGAAGCGCCGGCGTGAAGGATCGCGGTGACGGTGAGTTGTGCGCCTGTCCCGGCGGCGCCGATGGGCGACCCTTCAATTGACTCTCTTCAAGTGGACGGGATGGCTCGGCGGGTGCCAGGCGGTCGAGCGCGATGCTGGTGACGTGAGATAAGCCGGTCCAGGGCGCCTCGTATTCCGGCCGGAGGTGATCAGCACCAATACCGGCAAGGCGCGGACGCGCTCGACCGTCAAATCGAGCACTTCGAGCGAGGTCGCATCAGCCCAGTGGGCGTCTTCGAACAGCATCAAGACCGGTTTCTGCCGCGCCAGTGCTTCGAGCTGGTCGAGCAAGGCCGCCAGGGTCAGCCGGCGCTGCTGCGCGGCACTCAGGGCGAGCGGCGGATAGCGCTCGCCAGTCGGGATCGACAGCAAGGAAGCCAGGAGCGGTGCCGTTTCTGCGATGCGCGCCGACGCCAATATGGCTTCGAGCTTGTCGAGCTGCGTCTCCGCCGGGTCCTCGACGGCAAGGCGGGCGGCGCGCCCCAGCGCCACGACAAAGGGGTGCAAGACGCTGTCGCGGTGATAGGGCGAGCATTGATACCGCAACCGCGTGTGCGGCTGGCTCGCGACCTCGGCGGCGAGCGAGCGCCGAGCCGCGACTTGCCGATGCCGGCCTCGCCCGAGAGCAGGACGATCTGGCCGGCGCCGGCCCAGGCTGCGCACAGGCGGTCGCGCAACAGTGCGCTCTCCAGCGCCCGCCCGACGAGGTCGGTGAGCCGGCGGCGCACCGCCTCGAACCGGCTCTCGGTTACGGCGACACCCTCGACCACGAAGGCTTCGACCGGCTCGGCGAAGCCCTTCACTATCTGGGGGCCGAGATCGGCCAGCCGGAACAGGTCGCCGATCAGGCGGCGGGTGGCGCCGGCGACGACGATCTGCCCGGGTAGCGCCAGAGCCTGCAGGCGCGCGGCGAGGTTGGGGGTCTCGCCGACCACCGCCTGCTCCTGCGCCGAGCCCTCGCCGATCAGATCGCCGACGACGACAAGCCCGGTGGCAATGCCGATGCGGACGGCGAGCCGCTCCGTTCCACGGGTCTCCAGCCTCGATACCGCCGCTGTTATCTCGAGCCCGGCCCGCACCGCACGCTCGGCGTCGTCCTCATGCGCGCGGGGATAGCCGAAAAAGGCCAGCACCCCATCGCCCATGAATTTGGCGACAAAGCCGTCGTAGCGCGCGACGACGGCGGAAACAGCGTTCTGGTAGGCCCGGATCTCCTCCCGCAATTCCTCGGGATCGAAGCGCGTGGACAGCGGCGTCGAGCCGACCAGATCGCAGAACATCACGGTCAGCTGGCGCCGCTCAGCCTCGGCGGGAGCGGACGACTGTACCGGCGCCTGTGCAGCCGGCAACGCACCCTCGCCGAGAGCGGCAATCGCCGCTAGCAGCCGTCGCCGATCGCCGACCGCGGCGACGCCGATCTCCTTCAGGTCGTCTGTCGTCAGCTCGGACAGCACGTCCCAATTGATCGCGTTTTCATCGAAGGCCGGCGCGTACTTCTCGAGGCCCAGCCCCCGCAACCAGTCGGCAATGTTCACGGCGTCTCCGGAGTTCCCCTCCCGCCGCCAGCTTATCCGACGGTGACACGAAGGGGAGGGTAGATCAATGGTTACGGCTGATCCTGATTGGCTGATCCATAAACCGGGCAAGATCCGGAATGGGGACAATACTTCGCATTCGTTGATCGCTCGAGTAGCGGCAGGTCTCGCACCGGGTTCCAGCTGTTCGCGTGAACACGATCGATGGCTCAGTCGACCTCCGCGGACGGACTCGAGAGTAAGGCCTGTCCGATCAGGCGATTCTCTCCATGAGCTGGCAGCCCTGCCGGTGTTGCGTCGAAACAGCGCCGCGTAAAGGGCTGCGTCCTTTGGGCAAAAACGCGCAAGAGCAACCCGAACTGGGCCACCGCTCGCCCTAACTATAACTAGTAGGTTGGCCATGAGGAGAGCCTTCAAATGGCCGCCAAACCAGACCTCTGTCCCGGCGCGCAAGGATATTAAGGTCCTCGGCCTCCGCTCCGCGCCCCAGTCTTTCTGAAGAAGGCACGTCGATGATGCCCAGTCAACCATCCCCAACCCTGTCGTTCGATGAACCGACGCAGCAGTCGATGGCGTGGGGCGCGACTGGAGCATTCGATCCAGCCGGCAGCATCCTTACGCTTGCCGGGAGGTCGGACCCGCCCTCCGAGAACGGCGACCTGAGAACTCAGGCTGACCCTCCGCTCGCCCCACTGTTATCGACGTCGACACCGCACCGCCAGACCGCGGCGACGGGTTTTACACTCGGGGTTCTCTTCTACCTCCTCTCGGTCGGTCTCGTCGCTGCAGCGATCATTGCTGTTTGCTTTGGCGGCGGTTTTCTCTCGTTGGGGCATTCGACCGAGGAAATAATCGCTAGTTCCGGCACCGGAGATCGCGTCTCTGAAGTCAGACCTCCACTCTTCGATGGTCTCTCGTACCCAGATAGTGCTGCCCTGCCCCACCCAGAGACTCTCGCATTCCGTGAGGCTTCCCCGGCGGGGACCGGTGACGCCGCGCGAAGTCTCGTGGAGAAGTTCTTGGCTAGTGCGATGACGGTGAGCGCCGCTGATCGTGCATCGTCCACCGTAAAGGTGCCGGGATCGAAGTCGACGACGCGCAAAGCACGCACCAAGCTCGTACAGACTGCGCGGGCGCTAAGGGCGAAGAGCCGGGGTGGGACACTCGCTCCGCCCGTGGAGACTGGACCCGTACTAAGGTCGACTGGGTACGAGGCGACCCTCACCCCACCCATCGATTCTGGACCGGCGCTCAGGTCGACGAGGCGCAATGCGACCCTCACACCGCCTGCGCAGATCGAGCCGATGTTCAGGTAACCGTCGACACTGCGACACTGAGCGGGCGCCCCGCACTCTCCCGGGCTGGCCCCACTCTGACTTGACGTAGTACGAGCGGCGCGGGCGCGTACGAAGGAGCCGATTGACAGGCTCGTCCTCGTCATGCGCATTGGCAAGCTTGGGGAAGCTGCCATGGCAAACCCGGACCCATAGCAGGCGCGGCAGAATCGAGGCGACTGACCCTGAGCGGGCTTAGCCGAGCGTTGCTCCTTTAACCTTGGCTGGTTGTGGCTGCGCGTAGCGCTGTAAGATAAGCACGGATGCGGGCGGCATCGCCCATAGCGCGAAGACGAGCGTAGGTCGATGCGGCTGCCAGTGCTGACCGGCGTGATGCGGACGACGATATCGTGGGTAAACCCCATCCAGCGACTCCTTTGGCTCGCCTCGATCCGGCCTGACGACTTGTCAGACGCAACAATCGTCCACCCCATTTTGCTCGGCGATATCGAGCGCTCGTCCAAATGCCGCATCGGGCGCCAGCCCGAGGGTCAGTGGTACGATATCTGGGTAAGCTCGTCGCTGCTGTTCAGCGATCTTGGCGCCTTCGTAGAGCCGACCGGGTTGACGCCTTCACCTTGCCGAAGCGGCACGACCGCGACAAAGGCAGGCGGACTGTTAGTATCGGTTGTGATGTCGTGAATCGGCGGCACCGCCTGACGGATCTGGTCATAGTGCCAAGGCACGTACGCGATTAGGCCACCTCCGATAAGTGCCACCAGCGCGAACCCGATCCCACGCCAGTCGAGTCGCGAGAGGCCGATGGCAAGCGTCAGTGCCGAGACGATGACAGCGGCAAGGCCGAAATACGCCGCCCACGGCATCAAGGTCAGCAATGAGAAACGAAAATGCCACCACCCAGCGCGCCAGCCAATCGGGGCCAGCGCCAGCAGCACTACGGCCGCCCCAGCTAACGCCAATGCCAAGTCCGGAATGTGCCGCAGCAGAGACCGTCGAGCGGTGGAAGAGGTCGTCGCAATGGTCATGACCTGTTCCTCTCAAAACAAGCGCGACGCGAAACGATAGCACGCCCATAATACGTCGCTGTCCAGGAAATTTTGTGCGACCCAGCTTCACTGAACGCCGACAGTTCCGGAACCTCGCCGCAGGATCTGAGCCGAGTCCTTGCCGCACAACAGGAACCTGATGCCATTGGCTCAGCTGGAGGTCGGGGACTGTCGCCACGCGGACCGCGCCGGCAGCTTTCCTGGCTTGGTCAATGAATGGTTCCCAGGTGGCGGGCAGAACCGGCATCGAGCGGGCCAAAATCACGTATGAGATTGCCCCCGATCTGCCCTAGGCTCGCGCCCCGCGACCCGTTTCGGAAGATTTGGCCGCGCGACCCGCGACGGCCTGAGCCGCGCCAGATTGGCGCAAACTGATGGGAGGAGCCGATGAGATATCCGAACAGAACGATAGCCGTTCTAGCCGCGGGCGCCGTCCTCACTTGCTCGGCCGCGGTCGCGGGCGAGGCGAGCGCACAGGAAAAGCAGATGACTGTCGCGATGATCACCCATGCACAGCCGGGCGACACCTTCTGGGACATCATCCGCAAGGGTGCGGAGGCCGCCGCGAAGAAGGACAATATCAAGCTGATCTACCTCGCCGACCCGACGGCGACGAAGCAAGCGCAGCTCATCTCCAATGTCGTCGAGCAGCATGTCGACGGAATAGCACTGACGCTCGCCTTCCCCGACGCCGAAGCATCGGCTGTGAAGGCGGCGCAAAGGGCCGGTATTCCGATCGTCGGCTTCAACGCCGGCGTTGACCAGTGGAAGAGCCAGGGCCTGCTTGGCTATGCCGGACAGGACGAGACCGTGGCCGGCAAGGCCGTGGGCGAGGAGCTGAACAAGGAAGGCGCCAAGAATGTCGTCTGCCTCGACCAGCAGCAGGGCGCCGTGCAGCTCGAGGCGCGCTGCAACTATGTCGTCACCCTCGGTGCCGCGTTCGCGCCGGTTGTACTCGAAGCCGTCACGGCGTCGGGCTCGAAGGCCGAGGTCGGCACCTTCGACTTGAGCCCGGTGGCGATCGACCTTATCGCGAACGGCAAGATTCAATGGGCGGTCGACCAGCAACCGTATGTCGAGGGCTACGAGGCGGTCGACATGCTGTGGCTCTACGTCACCAACGGGGATACCCTCGGTGGAGGTGGCCCGGTGCTGACCGGCCCCTTCTTTGTGACCAAGGACAATGCCGCCGGCGTGGCCAAATACGCCAAGGCCGGCACGCGCTGAGTCGAGGAATGGCGGCGGCCTGACAGCCAGGCAATAAAGCCGACCGCCCACCGGGAGGGCATCCTCCGGTCGGGGGAGCCAAAGTAGAGGAAACCGTGACCACCTCCAGCGAGCCGGCCAGCCTCGCGCAACCGCGGCGACAGGTTCAGACCCAGGCCCTGTGGACACGCATTCTGAAGCGACCCGAGGTGGGCGCGCTCGGCGGCGCCATCCTCGTCTTCATCTTCTTCTGGGTGATCGCCCCTCCCTTCCGGCAGTTCGCCGCCTTTGCCACGGTCCTCTATCAGGCCGCGACCATCGGCATCCCGGCGGTCGCCGTCGCGCTCTTGATGATCGGTGAGGAGTTCGACCTTTCGGCCGGCGTGGCCGTGACGACCTCCTCTCTCGCCGCCTCGATGTTCGCGACCCAGGTCGCCGGCAGCCTCTGGGCGGGCGTCGTTTTCGCGCTGTTCTTCTCGCTCGGCATTGGCGCGTTGAACGGCTTCCTCCTGATCCGCAATGTACATCATTAGGCGCTTCAGGGCGAAGCCCGACAAAAAACTTGTCGATGGTCAAGCGGCGATGCCGAGTTCGTGGAAGACGCCCTGCATGGCGAACCGCACGGCGTGGTAGTGGGCATCGATGGGTTTGGGGTTGAGCTCGCCGCGGCTTGGGTGGAGGTGCCGGGCGGCGGCGAGGAGCGGTCTGATAGCTTTGTTGCGGAGAACGATGAGGGCGGTGATCGCGCGAAGCCCGCTGGCGAGCGGTTCGTAGCGGCGCGTGTGGCCGATGCGGCGAATGATCTGTTTGCCGCGAAGCTTTTTGAGATCGTAGGCGGCGTGGCGGGGACCGTACGGTGCGCAGCGCTCGCGCATCCGGACCGCGATGTCGGAGGCGGTGAAGCCGTTGGGTGATGGCGACAGAGCGATCACCGCCTCGACGACCGTGCGCAGGCGGGTCTTGTTGAGATCGATGCCGTCGACAATGGTTTTGCCGACTTGTGAAGCGGCGGGGAGTTGTTCGAGCGTGTCATCGGCGATAAAGCACTGATCGATGCAGCTCAGGGCGTCGGCAAATCTCTCCAGCACAGCTTTCAATCGCGACACGACCTCGGGGAACTTATCCAATGCGCGGCCGCAGTTGAGTTCCCGTGTGTTATGGGCAACGGCCTCGATGCGAAGCACACGTTCGCCTTTGCTATAGATCTTCAGGGTCAGCTTGCCGCAGTGCAGCTTGAAGATCGTCAGATTATAGGCAGGTCTCTCGACGCTTACTTCCCATTCGGCCGATCGTTTGGCTCGGGAGCGATATCTCGGGCGGCGACGGTATCCCAGGATCGTCCTGATCGACTTTAGGTCCAATGGTGCGCGGCTGCGGTCGATCAAAGCCTAAAACACCTGATCGAGATGCCCGCCGACCTCAAAGACCAGGTTGCGACTGTATTCGATCTGATAGCTGGAATATTGATAGCGGAACCCGCTGCGCTGTTGCTCGTCGAAGTCGAGTGCGAAGCACAGACAGCGGTAGATCCAACGCTCGCAGACCTGGCTCAATCGCCCTATAGCCCGGGGCTCGGACAAGGCGTCTGCGATCTTCGCCAAGGCTGCGGCGTCGGAGATCGTCGTGAAGCAGTTTCCTTCCTTGGTAAAGCGCAGGCCGGCTTTGCGCGCCTGGCAGGCGACATATTCATGGCCGTTCAACATCACCTGAGCGGGGAACGGCGGATGCCCGCTGATCTTGATCGTTAGATGGCCCCAGTCGGGGTCGAGAATGTGGAAGGAATAGTGATTGACATACGGCATCGGCTTTTTGCGCTCGATATGGTGCTTGGCGCTCACATCCCACACCGGCGCCTGAGCGCGACCAACCAAGACCAGAAACAAGCCTTGGGTGAGCGTTTTCTTGCCCAGATATTCTTCGGCCAGATCGTGTTTGCGCTGCCCTGCGAGACAGTCGATCACCGGAATGCCGTGCGCCTTGGCATAGCCGCGAACACGACGGCTGAAGCGGCCGGCCATCCGCATCAGGTGGGTGTTCTCCAGCGTCTCGTCAGACCCGGTCAGCGCCCGCCACCACACGCGGAACCCGCCGGGATCATGCCCCATCCGGAAATAGCCGTTGAGGACGACGCGATCCACGCAATCGTAGCTGCCGCTCAATAGATCCTGGTAGAGGGTGCTCAGTCGATCCGTCATCTAGGCAGGGTACAGCTACCTGCCGGCCCCCTCAAACTGCCCCGCAGGGGCCACTTTTTCGCATCTCCGTCTGCGAAAAAGCGTAGAAGCTTTTCCAGGCCGTAGGGCAACTATCCAGTCTATGTTTGCCGCGCCGACCAGCATCAAAGGTGAGCCACGTTGCCAGGAGGTGCGCGCCTCGGGTGTCGATGTCGTAATCGAAAGATGGTTGCTTGAAGCGCTGACACCGGATCGACTCGCTTTGGCGATTGCCGCTCTCGGCGAACTTGAGAACGAAGCCCCTGCGCTCGAGCATCAATGGTCGCTCAAGCGCGAGCGGACGCGTTACGAGGCGGAGCGGGCGCGCCGGCAATACGATGCCGTCGAGCCTGAGAACCGCCTCGTGGCGCGGTCTTTGGAGCGCGTCTGGGCAGACAAGCTCCGGCAAGTGGAGCAGATCGAGATTGAATACGAGAGTTGGCGTCAACAGCAGCCAGTATCGCTGGCCGCGGCGGACCGCGCTCAGTTCGTTGGGCGAGGATCTTCCCAAGCTACGGAACGCGGCAAGTGCGGTCGAGCGGAAACAGATCCTCAGGCTGGTCATGAAGGAGGTGATCCTCGATCAGCGGCCGGCGAGCGGCCAAGTCTGGATCAGGATCGTATGGCAGACTGGCGCCGTCAGCGAGCACAAGATCCCGCGCAATGCGAACAGATACCGCAATTACGCTGACTTCGCGACGCTCGAAGCACGGGTTCGCGATCTCGTCGCCGCGTAAAAAATGGACCACGAAATCGCAATGACGCTCAATGCGGGAAGCGTTCTGTCTGCGCACGGACGACCGTTCAGCGGCGATGAGGTTCATTTGTTGCGTAAACACTGGAACCTACCAACCGTGAAGATCGACGGAACAGACATAGTCCTTTGCAATGGCCTGACGAAACATATTCCGTTCAAAGAGCCGCTGCGGCTCTCCGATTTCTACGCAGACCGTCTTCAAATGGCTGCGGAAAGGTCGATTGTCGGGCCGCCAGCTGGCCAAAGGAATGCCCTGGCAGATCACACTTTCGAGCCCGCAGATCGCCGAATTGAGAACCCAGGCGTGGCGCACAAATCGATCGGAGAGAGGAGCATCATGGGTTCTTCGGGTCGCCGAACACCCTTGGCCATTCGGCGAACGCCAGGTTGGTCGTGACAATGATCGAGGTGCGCTTGTAAAGCCGGCTGAACAGATGAAAGAACAGCTGTCCGCCGGTCCGGGCGAACGGCAGGTAGCCGAGTTCGTCGAGCACGACGAAGCCGAGCCACGTCAGGTCTAGCATGGCATCGGTTCGATCCGGCCGAATCTAGATTGGCGCTCGTTGATAGCATCGGTATGATGTATATATACATCATATATTAGAAAAGATATGTTAGAAAATGTGTGCGCGCTCATGATTTCGCCAGAATGTCGTTGGCGTGGTGTTCTGAAATGTTCAGCTCTGCGTCGAGCGTGGCTAGGCTGGCGACATGTCCTGGGCCCGCATCGAGATCGTAGAGGAAGGCCGCTTCACCCGGCATCTCGGCTGTCCAGACCAGTAGCGCCGGCGCCTGACACGGGCTGCTCACCGTGATGCTGGCCGGAGAAACCGCCAGACCGTGACCGGTGGCCTTCAGAATCGCCTCTTTGCGCGTCCAGTATCGAAATAGTGCTTCGTCTCGCGCGCGCCCCTGGAAACCGTCTACGATCAGCTTTTCGCTGTTCGATAGCATCATCGACAGAAGCGCGCTGTCGTCCCACAGGGGCGTGACGCATTCGACATCGACCCCAACGATGGCGCCTGGCGCGACCGCAACCACGGCCCTCTGGCCGGAGTGGGAAATCGAAAAGTCCAAGGCGGATGGCGGATCGATTTGCGGTTTCCCATGTTGTGCCCCGCAGTATCGGCAAATATTACTGAATCGGATAGCTCGTGGGTCCATTTCCAGATGCGCGGAAAGCACGATTCGGGTAAGTGCGTGTGCCATGAGAAAGAGCGCACGGTCCTCCTCGCGGTACAAGCGGGAAAGGCGTTCCCGCTCTCCTGCATCGAGTAGCCGCACCAAACCGGGCGGTACAGCAGTCGTGGTTGCCCACCAGACTTGGCATTGGCCAGCGGCTATTGGGGGGATCGCATATGCTTGTGATGACATGATGAGACTCCCGCCGCCACCGACGTCCTTTCTGATTAGGGCAGTTTCAAGCGTCATCGATGGATACAGATTGAGGACCTTCGCCAATCATCTAGGCTAATGAAGGGTCATTGGGTTGCCCCTCGTTCATGCCACTGAGCAAGTCGGAGCCGCGCGACCCGCCGGCCCGTCTTGGCTTTGGCCTGTGCAATGGTTCGGTGGTGCAGCCCCTGAATGTGGTATGACCTGAGTTCCTTCAAGTGTGGTACTTGATTGAGGCACAGCTGGGGAACAACGGAAGATACTGGTAAATGCGCTGCACGCGACCATCCGGCGCAGCCCCGGTGCGCACGGAGTTTATTATAACCGGTGTCGGACGAACAACCGGTTTCTTTTGCGGAATGAACGCAACATCAGTGATTGAGCTGGGCGCCCTGCGGGCCAGGATGCTCGAATACGGATCGATCGACAGCCTGCCCATCCGTTCCCTTCGGCTACATCTGGCATCCGCTACGACAAGACCAGGCGCAACTTCCTCGCTCCCATCCAGTTGGCCGCTGCCGTCATTTTGCTCAATTGAGCGACACGCCCTAGTCGAAAAGCTCCCAATCCTCCAGATAATTACTCGACAGCGATCTCGGATAACCCGGATCCGCCCGATGACTGCCGAAGTCGTAGCGAATATATTGGTCTTCGGAAAAAAAGTAGATCTTGTTACTCCCCCAGTAGGCCGCAGTATCTATTTTGTCAAACACCACACCAGGCCAGTGTTTCTTTATCGAATCTTTGATCCCAAGTCTCCACCCCCCGTCGCGCCGGTCGAGGCGAATGTATTGCGCCCCTCTGAAGAAATAAATTTTGTCCGGGCCAACCGACACGGCTGCGTCGATCCTATCCAAGTCCACATCGGGCCATTCTTCACTCATGCCCCTCGGATAGCCGTCATCGACAGCACGCGTATTAACGTCAATCCGCAAACACTCCCGCCAATTGAATAGGTATAACTTCCAGTCCTGATCCCTGCCAACAGCCAAGGTGAACGCCGCATGGGGTTGTTGAAAATCAGAATAGCGGTCGCTGTCGAGTGCAGGCAAATAATTGACAAGCTTGAGGCGTGGGCGCGGTTCCGCCTTATCCTGATAAATACTCCTATACAACCCATACAACCGCGAATGGGTCCCTTGATGCAGCATTATCTCCTTGGGGTCTTGTTGCCGAGCATAATCAAAGGCTTCATAGCCTTTTGTGAAAACAAGCCACCGCTTGTAGGGTATGATGCAGTTGAGTGGGGAAAACTTGCTTTCCCACAGATACGCCTCCTTGAGCGCCTGCGCCTCCCGGTGGTCTGTCAGCAATGTCCAGATGCCCGCCACCCCGAACTCTATGACCTCGGGGTTGTTTTTAACGCTATCCACCCAGGCATCGTAGTCCTTTGCGCTAAGTGTGGTGAGTTTGGCAAGCGCCGTCGCATCTCCGCCGCTGCCAAAGACCGTGCACGAGGAATGAGCGCGGACTCGTTCCTGGATTTCGGAAGTCGCGGCCCCAGTCTTAGTCCCCGCAAATGTCACCTCGATTCCGGACTTGATCTCCTCCTTGCTTAAGGACTTGTCGACAACGAAAATAAGCGACGCCTTCCCGCCGATCCAGGCAGATTTAACATAGTGTGTTCCGAAACGGTCAAAGATCTTCGCATAATCCGAACGACTATTTGGATCGAAAGGTACGTTGATCTTTTTTCTGGTCAACTCATTCGCAACATCTTCCACGACGACGGATTGATCCACACGCGGGAGATACACGCTATAGAAAGGAATGAAGGACTTCCGCATTGCGTAATAGCTATCCTCGGCGGACTGTAAATTGCTTCCATGGAAGGATGTTGCATCAATGCTCAGGCCCTGGTCGCCTACGGCGGCACTGGCATTTAACGTTAACTCCCGGCTAAAGCGGCTCCACGATTCCTCTATTATGGTTTGGCCGATACAGGTGCCGGCAGGCAACGGCGGGCTATGGTTCACCTCGGAGTCTTCCGGGATCGCATAAGCGCGCTCCGTTCCGGCGTGAATATTCAATAGACGACTCTTGCGCGTTCGCGTCAGAAGGAAGTCCTTTAACTCATATGGCTGACGCGGGCTTAAATATACTCCGCGCCCGAGGAATTCCGAGCCGGGAATTTCTGGGGCGCTGGTTGAGTCGGAGACTACAACGGGCTTGCCAACCTCGACCGGGCTGGTCCCAACAGCGTCCGGCCCAGCGGACGGAGCGGTGCTCGCGGCGCCAGTGCGACTCTGAGCTGCACTTTCAGCGCTCGCACCAGGGGCATCGCTAGTTGTAGCAGCTTTGGCCATGATCAGCTCCTCTTACAAAAGTGACCGCCACGAATCCTTTGAACACTATCCCGGTAGGCTTCATTAATCAACGGGTGAACGCATCGAAACTCTAGTGAAGCGACCCCTTAAAAGACCGGACAGTGTACCCCTTGGGTAAGAACCAGGAGTATGCCTGTCACTATGACTGGGAAGATCGATCGGGTTGAGAATATCACGTCGGTTCAGCGGCGGCGGCGCTGGTCGGCGGAAGAGAAGGCGAGGATCGTTCAAGAGACCTGGGCCGAGGATGTCGGTGTCGCTAGTGCACGGGATCGCGCCGAACCCAGCGGTTCACCTTATGCCAAGGGCGCGCTGTCGGCAGTCGGGCCCGGAGAAGAAGTGGTGCCCGCTTCCGAATACCGGGCGTTGCAGCAGCAAATACGCGAATTGCAACGCTGCTCGGTAAGAAGACGTTGGAGAACGAGGCCCTGCGCGACGCGCTGGAGTTGGCGCAGCCAAAATAACGGGTGTTGCGGTCGCCTCGGGGTGGCGCGCTCCATTCTCGTTGCGCAGACAGTAGCACAGCGGACCGCCAGGGTCGCGGACGGCGTCCGCAGCCCGAGGCGGAGCTTGTCGCGGAGATCAAGGCGCTGACCGCCGGTCATCCGACCTACGGCTACCGGCGCATCCGTGCTCTGCTCCGGCATCAGCGCCGCGAACAGGGCGGCGCGCGTGCCGGGATCAAGGTCGCGTGGCCTGGTCGGTGGGTCAGATTCCACTGGCGACCTGGGACCAGAATTACAGCGCGGTAACGTGAGGTGGGTGGCTACAGGCCGACCACAGATAGAAGCACGAAACCCGCGACAGGATTTCGGAGACTTGACGCCCGTTACAGAAGCCGCCATTGTGATGCCGAATAATCCGACGAACAGCTTGACAGCAGGAACGCGAACGGTGTCTGTTACGCTGCCGGTTAACGAGGGCGGCGGTGCAGCAGGCGCTCTTAATGTGAATGCGCTCGCTCATTGGACCGCCCTAGGTCCCCGGATTGCGCCAGCTGCAATGTGAGAAGGAGTTCCCGGGAAAATGGCCGAGCCAGGATCAACTCCCCCTTCGATCGGCGAACAAATCTTTAACGGAGTAAAGTTCGTAACCGACCTGGTGCTTGTACCAGGTGCCAGTCAAATCGTGGAAGGCAGGGTCGGTTCGGGTATTCTGTACGCTGCGGGCGGCTTTGCTGCTCGCTACCTTCTCCCAGGCATACTGGGGCCGGTGGGCTGGATCGCGGTCGGCCTTGACTCGTATTCCGTCTCGGCGTCGGGCAGGCACTTCTGGGAGCCCGCCGTGCCACCGCGTCTCGACGAGGCGCCTGCCACGCCCGAGTAAACCGTATCAGTAACGATCGTGATCTATTGTGTTGCTACACAGCGCCGTCATGATGATGATAGTCCGATCCCCAGGCCGGCGGCTGCTCTGTCGGAGAGTGATAATTCTCACCTGCGTCCTTCTTAGAAAGAGGGGCCAAGGCAGTTATTGCAAATATCATCGTCCGATGCTTTCTTCACAGCACCGGTCGAAAGCCCCGAATGCGCCTCGAATGTCGGCGTCAATAACTTGCCCGATCACGCTTGCGATCCGCCGAGCAAGGCGGCACCCAGCGTCACGGCAAAGACTAGCCTCTACGACTACATTGCCACGGTGATCCACCATACAGCCGACAGCAATTGGAGCAGTGAATGCAGCAACCCCACCTGTTACGGCGTGCCGCTCTATCGCCAGTTCCTGCGCCAGCTGTAGAGACGACAGATGTAAATTTTTGGTCCCAGTGCAAATCGCAGGCGCCTCTGAAGACAATAAAACATCTGATATCAATCCTGTAGGCCAGTGTAGAACTTGGTCGCCCAAAAATTAATTCCTGATACGCCAGCGTTTCCACGCGATTTCGTGAATTCGGCGCGCTGCGCCTCACCAGCCGCGCCAGTTTGCAGTCAGCAGCGCGCTCCGCGTAGGTGGTTGATCGGTCCTCCTGAAGGTAGAACCCATTGTAGAATCGCGATAATTTCGGATCATCCTCCGCTCGACCTGTCCCGGCTAAAGCGTGCCAAAAGCCACGTCGCACCCGCGCCAATCTGCGGTCACCATCGCGGTCCGCATGGGTGATTGACCGACTGCTCAAGAATCAGGACCCATTGGAAAAACGTAATAATCTTCGATCATCCTCGCCGCACCTGGTCGTGGGCAGACGTCCGGAGAATCGCGCCGCAATTTTGCGGTCCGAAATTTCATGGACACGGGAGCCCATAGCTGTTCCGATCGCTGGTGTTCGGTTCGTGCATTCGCCGACTCGACGGCAGATGTTGCCGCTCACCAGCTTGCGGATCTCATCGGTGCTGTTCGCCTTGCCCTCAGCGATCAGGCCGACGACCGAGCAAATCTGTCCTGACGTAGAGTAGCCGCACGGGAACGCGTCGTGGCCAATGAACGCTGGCTTCAACAGGTGCAGCGAGCGGTCCTTGTCACGCTGGCGCCGTCCTGCATCACGGCGGGCGATAGGCAGGAAACGTTGCGGCGCCCGTCCACTAGAACCGTACATGCGCCGCATTGGCCGCGATCGCAGCCTTTCTTCGGGCCCGGTCAGGTCGAGATGGTCGCGCAGCGCATCGAGCAGTGTCGTCCACGGAGCGATTTTGAGGTTCGCCGCTAGCCATCGACAATCAGCGCTACCGGAATCCTATCTCGCACTGGGATCGGATCCCTACTCGACTGGGGCGTGCACGTTCGCACCATTTGTATCTCCTCAGGATCACCTCCTCAGCCGCCAAGCTGGCCCACGTAGTATCCCAGCCTCCGTTCGACATCGCCAAGCCTATGGAAGCCGCGCTCCATCAATGTCTTTATCCTGGTCTGGCTAGCGGGTCGCCCGAGAGAAGCGAGAAACGCATCCCACTCAGGCGCAATTTCCGCGTCGGGCGGCAGACTGGCAATATCAACCAGGCGCTTCGTTTCCGCGATGGCCTGTTTGTCGAAGGAGGAAATCCGCACGGCGAGCCCGTCGTTGATATCGTCTGCGCCAAGGAGCACTTCTAGCGCCCGTCCGCGGCCGATAAGACGCGGGAGTCGTGCCATCGGTCCGCCGCCTGGAACCAAACCGGCCCCAACCTCCCATTGCGACAGGATCGCTGTTTCGCGGCTCGCAGACCGCATATCGCTCGCGAGAGCAAGCTCGCTTCCGACCCCCGTCGCTCGTCCCCGAATCGCGGCGATGGAGACGACAGGAGCGCGACTCTCGCGCACTAGCATGTCCGGGAGCGGCGGCAGCCCAGTCGGGCCGGGAGGCAAACCTGTGGAGTCCTCGAGCTTTGCACGGAAGTCGTAGTGCGTCAAAAAGAACCCGTCGATGGCGCTATCAAAAACGACCACCTTTACTGCGCGTCGGTTTCGAGGGCCGTAACAATCTCATTCAACTGCGGAATCGTCTCTGGGGAGCCACCGGCGGTGGCGAGGCCGGTCGTAAAGAGCCTGGTCGTGGCTTAAGCAGACGACCTGATCCCTGATAAAGGGCCAGTTTCGCTAGCGTTTTCCCCAATCGGTTCAGCTATTGTTGTCCGACAACGATTTTTCGGGATATTTTGCCGCTCTGTTTCGCCGGCTCGGCCCCGCCAGCCAAGCAGCTTGCAATCCGCAAGGCTGCTCACACCCACAACCATCTTATTGATAACGCGAACCCGGCCCGCAACCTCCTGAGCCGAATCGCCGCATGACGGATGCGGCTCATAACCAGGCATTCGGAAACCCCCGCCGCCCGAGCGATCGCGAGGATTGCGGCGAGCAGAAGGCGCGTCGGCGCTGAGCCTCCGGCGCACCCCTCCGAGCATCAGAACCGAGCGGCGCCCGTTCAAGTTCGCCAGTCCAGATGCTGGAACGATTCGAATCGGAACGGTGCACCAGCGTGTGGGCCGCCTATTCCCAGACTAGCACGCTCGGCAGGGACTCCCCCGCTCGCCGCAGCATGGTGTAGCCGACGCCGGCGAGGCCGCGGAACAATCCGAAATTGAACCGGCTGCTGCCGGCGGTCCATCGATAATCGCCCGCCGCTGCCGCGGTTTCCATGACTGCCGCGAGCTTCCGCGATGCGCGCTCGCACAGGTCGCTGCGTCCGAGCGCGCTGCCCGCCTCGTACAGGAACTCGATATTGCCGAGCATTCCGCAGCACAGGGTATCGAGATTACGAAACGAATTCTTTTCCACCCCGGCCACGGCTTTGCCGATGTCGGCCGTCAGCAGTTTCGCATCCATTCCGCCCCGCCGGCGCATCGCAACACGCGCAAGACCGATGCCGGGCGCGCCATGGCACCACTGACACGAGAACTCCCGACCATCGGCGCGCACCGGCCAGTTGCCGTGCTCGCTGTCGTAGCTTGCATTCTCGAATGCGATGCATTCTGACGCCGCCTCCGAGAACGCGGCGCGGCCGGTCGCCGCTGCGAGCGATGCCAGCGCATAGGCAAAACCGGCCGCCCCGTGCGACATGCCGTTGCGCGGGTGCGCGCCAAGGCCGGTTCCGACCCAGCTGCGGCGGCCTTGCTCGCCGAGCCGGGGCGACGCCAACAGGTGCTCGCCGCATTGTGTCGCGCGGGCGAGCACGCCGGCGGACGGGCTGTCACGATGGAGGCGCAGAAGGCCGAGAATCCCCCCGGCGCTGCCGGCGATGATATCGAGCTGCTTGTCGGCCGCGATGAGGTCATCGGTGAACAGCCCCGCGGCGGCGTGGGCGTCGGCAAGCAGCTCGTCATCGTTCAGCAAGTTAGACACTACGCTTAGCGCGTAGACGACCGCGCCGAGCCCGGTGCCGCCGCCCAGCCCGAGCGAGCGCGCAAGCCGCGCCGAATTACGACCCCTCAGGCCTTTGCGAAGGTGCGCGAGCGCGGCCAGCGCAAGTTCCGCCGACGCGGCGCGCCCCGTTACCGCGGCATGAGCCGCAAGAAAAAGCGCAATGCCGGAAAGCCCATTATAGAGATCGGGCCCCAGAGCCACGAGCTGCCAGGACTCCGAGTCTCCGAGCCAATCAAGACCGATCCAGGCGGCGCCCGGCCCTCGGCGGATCGCACCCTCAGATATCCATGCGGCAATCTTGTCGGCTTCCGCGAGAAGGAGTTCCCGGGATGGCGTATCGGCGGTTTCCGGGCGAAGCAGCGGCCGAGTTTCCATTACCGACCCGGCGGACCGCGAAAGCGACGATGTATTCTGCCTGACGACCTCAACCTGCCAGGCGATATCCCGCGTATCGAAGCCGCGGGTCCGGACTCGAGCGCGCGCCAGCCCCGAGGGCGTCTTCATGTGCACCGAAATGCCGGTCGCATCACGCACCTCCTGTCCATCGCAAGGCAATACAAAGTACGGCACGTTCAGGGCAAGGACAGCCGCGCGTTCGGCACGCTGCAACGGCCAGAACGCATCATGATTTTTGTCCCAATCCGCCAATCTCGTCAGGAAGTCGGCTTGCGCGGACCACATGACGCCATCGCCCATGCTGCGATGGTCCTTCAGGCGCCGAAGCAGCATGTAGTAGAACCGGGTCGGCCGGACGACTTTGCGCACTACAGCCCCGGCAAAGCCGGCGAACATTTCGCCTTGCCGCGGTTCCTGCGTACGCGGCAGCAGGAACCTCGCATAGTCCTCGAACCCGGCGATGAAGTCGTCGATATGATCGCCGAGGCTGGCAGCGCGGCCATCGACATGCGGCAGGTTTGCAAGAGCACTGCCGTCCTTCTTTGATTTGACGGGCCGCATCGTGTCGGAATTGATGTTGCTCCAGCTAAGCCTGATCCCGGAAGTCAAATCCGACACCATCCCACCCATCGCGAAGACGTCGTTGTTGGGCGACTTGGCGTAGACCGGTAGCAGGCCGACGGTGGTGACCGAGTTGTCGATGATCTCCATTGCGGCCTCGAAGGCCTGCGCCTCAGCCTCGCCGGACTTGTGCTCCTCGGCCTCTGCTTGAAGGATCGTTTCGAGATCGACCGGCACCGGGTGTTCGCCGGCCGCGATCAGGTTTTCCTGATGCATGTCGTTTCCGCAGAAGCAATGGAACAGCGCGAGCCAGGCGCCGGCGCGATTGAAGAACCGTCGGCATCCCTCCGCATCGGCACAACCCGTGTGCGCGATGAACTCCGTCCAGCCGTAGCCTTGGCGCGCGATCGCGCACGCCGCCTTCAGCTGGACCGGCGCCCCCTCCCAGTTCAATCGCTGGACCAAGGCGTGCCAGGCGACATCGAGCCGCAGGTCCTTGGGCTTGTAGACGACCCGCCCGCCATCCTCGAAGCGGACGATGCGGACCGAGCGGCCATTATTGTGCGGGTCGGAGAGATCGCCCGCGATCGCGGCAACCCGGCTGCGAGCGTTGCAAGAAAGAAGTTCCCGGCGAATCGCCGCCAGATCGGCATCGAGGCGGATGACGAATTCGCCCGACACATTGATCCATTGTCGCGCGATGGTTGCGGCGACGCGCAGCAGGACCGGCTTATCGGTGAACAGGCGGCGGAAGCCGCCGGCCTTCATCTCGGCAACAAACTTGTCATAGTGCATATTTGCGCGGTCCCGCTGCGGTCCCGCTGCATCGGCCGGCGTTGCGGCGGCTTTGCGGGCTTGCGAGAACATTTCGTAAAGGGCTGGGGCGAACAATTCCGACAATTGCACGAGCAGCGAGCGGCGCAGATCGCTGCGTGCCGATTCGGCCACGTGGTCGAACGCCGGTGCGCCGGTCGAAGCAAACAGCAGCGTCTCCGCCTGTTCGACCACCGGCGCGAGCAGGTGCTCGAAGGCACAGGGCTCGCCCTGGCCGGCCGTCATCGTCGCCTTGGCGCCTGTGGGGAGACTCTGCAACGCCGCTTCGATCCAGATCGCGTCCGCGATCCACTGCGGCGTTGGCGCCGAGGCTTTGCGGCGGACCGTGGCAAATCGCGCCAGCACCCGATCCATCGACCATCCATCCCGCGCGAGCCTGCTATGAAACAACGACCAGTCGCCGCTGGCGCATGAGCGGCACCAGGCGGCAAGGCGCCGGGCGGCTGCATCGGCATCGCCTTTCTGGCCCGGCAGCGTCTCGAAATCATCGGACAGAAGCTCGTCGATCGTCGCGGCACGAACGATCAACCGTTCATGGAATGCATCCATGCGTAGCTCCCCCTGGCGCCCCCGGCGAGTCCGCGGTGTCCCGTTGCCCAACGGCCATTGCGGCCGGGAGGGCGATGATACTGCAAGCGTAGAGGCTGTGCAAAAATCTCCCCAAGAGCAGGCACGTTTCCGAATTGTAGCGTGTACGAACCAGAATCGGACCGTGAACCTTGTTCTGTTAATTCACAGCCTCGTAGGGTGGGCAAAGGCGGCCACTGGTGTTCGAGCGATGCATCCACTTCGGGGCCGTCCCCCCGCTTTCGCGAGGGCAGGCTTTTGCCCACGCGGTTGGTTCCGCCAATCGAGCCGTATGCCGTACCGCGTGGGCAAGGCGGGATAAACGCCGTGCCATTGTCCCAATGTCTCGGCCGCCTTGCCCACCCTACATCTGGCTGATTTCCGAGCCGCCGTCGCAACTCGTCACAGCTTGCGAACGAAGGTAGGGGCCATCTCGGATGCGACTTTCCAGCCGAGTTTCCAGCCCAGCCGCATCGATGCCGCGTTGTTGCTTCGGACGCACGACTCGATCTTATGGTGGCCGCGTTCGAGGAGAATTTGTATCGCCTTGGTAACGACTGCGGCCGCGACCGCTGTTCCCCAATGCGAGCGCGCAACGACCATACTGTCGATGAAGGGCGCGTTGCCATCGCTCTCTAACCATTCGGCGTACCCGACCACGCGACCGTTTTCCATTGCCAACACGTATTCATGCGTCTGCAGGCCGGGCCACGGCTTCCACAAACGTTCAAGATCGGCCGACGGCACCAGGCGCGACGGGCGAAAAGCCCGATTATGAAGATCGACGATGGCTCGGTCGATGTCTGGGTCGCCGCCGGCATAGCGCTCGAGATGGGCCGGACCCGGATCGGGTACGGTCACGCTTTCGCCCCGCCACTCCATCCGCATCATGCTCGAATGGCGGACAAATCCCGCTGCTTCCAACAGCGGCACCAGGACCGGCGTCAAAATCTCCGTCGCATTGGCCACGTGCCAAATATCGGGTTGTCCACGATCGGCATCGACGAAAGACGCGAGAGCAATGTCGAGCCATTCGGCGGCCAGATCCGCGGGCCGCGCCTCGATTTGGATAAAGCGGTTGCATGGCCATGTCCTGTCTCGCCAGCAACTGCTGAACACGCTTGCGATCACGCCATCCTGGTTCTGGACGACGTAGCGGATAGGCTCGACGGCGTCGCTTCGCTCGAATATTTGGTCCTCGGGGTTGTCGAGCCACGTCCAATCCGGATGCAGCAAGCGCCACAGCGCGACAAGTTGGTTGGCGTGGTTCGGCTCGAACGGCACAACAGATGTCATCGAATGATGATCGTATGGCGGACGAGTTCGTTATGCGTTTGAGCAACAGCGTCAGGACGGGGCGGGTTTTTACAGCAAACGAAGGGTGGGCAAAGCGCGCGCTCTTCTCGCGCGTGCCCACGCGGACGGCGCAAGGCGATGTGCCGCTCAAGGTCAGCGCCGTCCCGGTTCGCATGCTCCCAATAGCGCCGCTGCCACAGGCCTCTCTCGCCCTTCGCGATCTTGTGCAGTGTGCGCCGGATATCGATGGCCAATCATCGCGAAAAGCGGCTCTTGATCAAGCTCCAGCGCAACGGAAAATCGCGATGTTGTTGTCGTTCATGGGATTGCCCCGCTTTCACTATTCTTACTGAGTCAGTAAGTGCACATCATACAAGCACTACATGTTCGATGTGTCCCTATCAGCCCCGCCTCCATGTCTGCGGCAGCCTCTAGTGCCTCGTCGGAGACTTCGTAAAGGTCGATCGCCTCTTGTTCGGCCTGGTCGATGTTGGAATCATTGTTCATGAGATTGCTCCGCTCTTTCACCGCCGCCAACGCGGCCGCTGGTTAGCAGCAAGGGTATAGGTCCGATATGCGACTGCACTTTGAACTCTATCGCTTCGGTTTAGCCAATGTCAAGACAACCATTGGTCCACATTTTTTCGCCATCAACCGGGACTGGACCGACACTGCCGCAGACGGCTGATCCGTCCCGGTTAGCGTGATACCAATAGCGCCGCTGCCGCAGAGCTCTCTCGCGCTCCGCGATCTTGCGCGGTGTGCGCCGGATATTGATGGCCAATCATCGCGATAAGCGGCTCTTGATCAAGCTCCAGCGCAACGGAAAATTGCGATGTTGTTTCCGTTCATGGGATAGCCCCGCTTTCACCGCCGCGGACGCCGCCTTTGGTTTTCGCAAGGCCGGCCGCCCCCGCCCCATGCCTGCGGCAGCCTCCAGTGCCGGCGAAACGCGCCAGCCAAGGAGCTGGAAGCGCGCGGCAGACGGGTGAGTGCCGTGTTGATGGTCGATTCCTCACGCTTCCTTCGCACTTTCGATTTTCCGGAGAGTGAAGTGCGTGCACTGGCGCTAGACTTTCTCGCCGACGAGGGCGTTCAGCCATATATCAAGAATGTGGCGCTCAGGGACAAGGTCATGCGCACAATTCAGCGGTATCACGCGGTGCTGGGGGGTAGCGCAGACGGCGGGACGGTCGACGCCGCAATTGATTTGATCCTGTGCGCAGCATCCAACGACGCCTTTTACGAGGCCGATGGCCGCCTAATTTGCAGTAAAACGGCCTGGAAAGATGCCGCGCGCGGTGGCTTCTACACATGGCAGGGCCTCGGGCGAGCATCGGCGGATGTTGCAGCAACCGCACCTTGATACGAATGGGGAGCTTATGACCCGTATTCTGTCGCGCTATGGCGCCGAGTAACGGATCAGTGGCGGCGATCCAAGCCTCGCCGCCGCGCTGCGCTCTCGGGATAATGTTTCAACGAACGGCTCGATCGTCGACCGGCAGGGGGAGATTGAATGACGGACAGGTCAGGCTGTCGCGAGGCCGTTCTGGCGCAAGCGATGATCGACAGTCGCGACTGGAATTCGGCCAGACGCTACGCCGAAAACGCACTCGCGGCCGGTTATGAACCTGCGCGCGAGCTGTGCATTGCCGCGGCCTATATGGGCCGCGACTTCGGCAGAGCCATAGGGCTCCTGCAGGAATCGAAGACCGCGGGTGCGGCGGAATATGCGCTGCTGATACGTCTGCATCTGCTTGCCGGCAATCAGGCGGTTGGGTGGAAGCTGCTTCTCGATTGCTGTCGTTCGGAGCTGTTTGGTCCGCCGCTGTATGACCTTCCGTTCTGGTCTGGGGAACCGCTTGGCGGACGCCGTATCGTCGCGTGGGGCGCCGGCCAAGGAGATGAGATCCTGTTTGCCCGGTTCCTGCCCTCGCTGATCGCGCGCGGCGCGTCGGTGACGGTGAATTGTCGGTCTTCGATGGTGCGTTTGCTCCGTTCGATCAGCGGCGTCCGGGACGTGCTGCCGCTCAACATCGCGGCGGACAGCGTCGAACTTCAGGTGCGCATGGCCTCTGATGTTGCGCCTTCGGTCGCACGCCCCGAAGTGTCGCCGCATCGTCGCCTTCACCAATGCCTACCACGGCGTCAGCCTTGGCGCGCTAGCGATGACGGCGGGAGCGCTCGAGCGCGCTGCTGCAGGCGTACCGCTTGAATTCGTGATTCGCATGCCGTTCGAGGGATATCTAGGACCGGAAATCGATACGATCGCGGTGCTCGAAGGGATGCTGGGTTCCGGCGCGGGCATCGCACCGGCGGCGATCATAGTGGAGACGGTCCAGGCCGAGGGGGGCGTCAACGTGGCGTCGTCCGAGTGGCTTCGGCGCCTGCAGGACGTGGCGGACCGTCACAAAATCGTGCTGATCGTAGACGATATCCAAGTCGGGTGCGGCCGCACCGGCCGCTTTTTCAGCTTCGAGCGCGCCGGCATCGTGCCCGGTATCGTCTGCTTGTCCAAGGCGATCGGCGGCATCGGTTTACCATTTGCGGTGACGCTCATTCGTCCGGATCTCGACTGCTGGAACCCGGGCGAGCATGTCGGCACCTTCCGCGGCAACAATCTCGCATTCACGGCCGCAACGGCCGCGCTCGACTATTGGAGAACCGGCGAATTCGAGCAGGTCATCGAGAGCCGGTCGCGACAGATGCGCCGGGAGCTCACTCGCATTGTCGAGCGTCACCCAGGTCAATTGGTCGGGTTCGTGGCATCGGCATGATCCAGGGTCTGCACTGCCGCGACCCATTTCTCGCCCGCCGCATCCTTGATTGCGCCTTCGCGGGAGGCATGATCATGGAGACTTGCGGTGCCAACAAGGATGTCCTGAAGTTATTGCCGCCGCTCGTCATCGAGGAAGCCGAACTCGATGAAGGACTGTCGATCCTGGGGGCAATCGTGGATGAAGCGATCATCGGAGCGGGTCGGCGATCAACTGACTAGGCTCCGGCGGGCAGCGTGCCGACCCGCCTTCTCCAAGCGTTGGTAGTCGCCGGAACTAGCTCGGTCAACAAACTCTCGTCGCGATCCTGCGGCACCCGGAGCTCCTGTCTCCCCACCCGGGGTACGATGCTGCTTGTCCTTGAGGAGCGGTTACAGACGCCAAACTGGTTGGTATCTTCTGTAATCGGGTCGTCGGGTTTTGCGGCGACCTGCGGCAGACTTCTTGGCCAGCACTTCTACGGCGGCGACAGATGCGGATTCAATTGACTGGCCCTGACGAAGTCCGCGGCAGCTCGGGTGAAATGCCCTAGGTTTCGGAAAGCGAGACCCCGGTTGTAGTAGGCCTCGGCGAAATTAGGGTCAAGCCGGATAGCCCTGCCGGAATCATGTATCGCGCGATCATATTGGCCCTTTCCAGCGTAGGCGGCGGCCCGGCTATTCAAGGCATCCACGTCATTCGGATCAAGCCGGATGGCCTGGTCGAGGTCCTGGATGGCGCAGTCGTATAGGCCCTTGAAAAGGTAAGCCTTGCCGCGCTGGCCGAAGGCTTTAGCGAGGTTCGGGTTAAGCCCGACGGCTTGGTCAAGATCCTGTACAGCCCGATCGTATTGGCCCGCATCACCGTAGGCGGCGCCACGGGCCGCGAAGGCCTCGGCAAATCTCGGATTGAGCCGGATCGCCTGATCGTAGTCCTGAATGGCTGCCTCATATTCGCGCCTGCCAGCGTAGGCAAGGCCGCGATTGAAGAAATGAACCGCGTCAGTCGCGTCGACTCCGATCGCTTCGTCGTAGCCGTTCATCGCGTGATCTTGGCCTGCTCTTTAAGAGGCACCAAAGTGCATCTTAGCCAAATGCCGGGGGTTTGTGACACGGCTCGAAGAAAATTGTCAATTATCATCTCACATCGACGTGCTTGGGATTCGGGTGCATTGCTCCTGCTCTTGGCTACGCCGCTCGCGCTCGGTTCGTGGTGGAGCATTCTCCTCGTGGTGCCGTTCTTCCCGGTGCTCGTTTGGCGTATCCTGGATGCGGAAGATTTTCTCCGCAAGGATTTGCCAGGGTATGCCGAGTATATGCAGAGGGTAAGATATCGCCTTGTTCCTTGGGTGTGGTAGGGCTGCCAGTGTTCAGAAGGACGAGGCTGTCCACCAGTTCGAGCCCCCTTCGGCCCACCATCGAGGATGTCCGAAATGGGTCACGGGCTGTAAAACTCCGAGTGAGTATATGTTCTCCGAATTGCCCCAGCTAGCGGACATTGTCAGGAGGGTCCGTCGCTATTCAGCGAGCCTGCTCGTATTGCGGATCACTGCGTTCTGGGTCCGAGCAACTCCAGGCTGAGCTCTGGCCGAACATGCCACGAGATTATCCAGAATTGACTGGCTTTGGTCGGCGAAGAGAGCGTCAGTGTGGGTCACCGGTAGCAACCGCTGCCGGGTCAATTAGGAGAACACACTCATGCGCATCTACATCATCGGCAATGACGGAATCACGCTCTGCCACGAAGCGCCGGCCACAGTGAATAAGGGTGAGATTGTCGTCGCCTCGAACGAGGAGTTGCTTGCCGCGCCACGCGTCTGCTAGCGCTGTGGAACGCTCTGCCCGGTGTCGAGAAACGGCGGAAGATTGGCGACCGCAAGGCACTGATCGAGCAGCTGTAGTCGGCAATCGAGGCCTTACCGGAGCCGGAGCCGCCACCCGACGCGAAGCGCCCGTCGAAGCAGGACGAGGTGATTGCCATGCTGCGGCGACCCGAGGGCGCGACCGTGGATGAGGTGGCAAGGGTCACCGGGTGGCAGCGCCATACGGTGCCCGGCGTGTTCTCGGGCACGCTGAAGAAGAAGCTCGGGCTCACGCTTGCCTCTACCAAAGAGGAACGCGGCCGCGTCCACCGCGTCGATGAACCCGCAAGCGTATGAAACCGGCGATCAACGACGCTTCGGCTTGCCAGCATGCTGGCAAGCCGTCGCCGGTTCACCACCGGAACGGCCATCGGCACAATCGGCCGCGCCGTGTTGACATCACCGAGGTCGCGCGCCAAATTGCCGGTCTGGCCGAGCGGTCCACGCCAGATCTACGGGTTGCTTGGCGCCAGTTGCATCGCACTGGACCGCCTCTCGGACTCAGTCGCGATCTGTTGATCCGAGCACTCGCCAATCAGCTGCAAGAGCAAAGGTATGGCGGTGTGAGCCGGGCGCTGCGCCGTCGCCTGCAGAACCTGGCCGAAGTCTCAGACAAAGCCACGATGGCAGTCGATCCCGGTCTCGTGCTCAAGCCCGGCACGACCCTGGTGCGCCAGTGGCGCGGACAGACGCACACTGTCCTCGTCCACAACGACGGGTACGAGCACGAGGGCCAGCGCTATCGGTCGCTAACGGCAATTGCCGAGCGGATTACCGAGGCCCATTGGTCGGGTCCGCGGTTTTTTGGCCTGACCAAGCGCCCGCGTGCTTTGGCTGGCGCCAAGGCCAGCCGATGACGCGACCAACCAGCACACGGCGGAGCGCAAGGGTTCGCTGTGCGGTCTACACCCGCAAATCCTCCGAGGAGGGGCTTGAGCAGGAATTCAATTCGCTGCAAGCGCAGCGCGAAGCCTGCGAAGCGTTCATCAGCAGCCA
>Ga0306926_10000875_pt1 | contig 29010 bp, 33 predicted proteins | sample flu12Cox44000178_FD_203759 | JGI IMG/M metagenome (GOLD analysis project Ga0306926, IMG submission 203759) | Lab enrichment of tropical soil microbial communities from Luquillo Experimental Forest, Puerto Rico - flux8day.12C.oxic.44.000.178 (v2)... | ecosystem: Environmental > Terrestrial >...
ATCGATATGCCCAGTCCAACAATGCGAGAGCTCCTGCCACCCGAAACTTAAGTTCGCAGCCGTTCCCCAGGCATGGCGGTGAAACCAAACCGATTGTCCTTTCGTATTCCGTGGCTGATGGAAGCGGGTCGCGGAGGGGCCTCTCGCCATTTGCGTCCTCTTAGCGCTCGTAATTTTCCTAGTTCTGGCGAGAGGCTTGGGATGGTGGTGATCCTTGGGTGACGCATGGGCGGACACCACCACGTCGCACGGGCGGCTGATGCTGACTGTGCTGGGCGGGCTCGCCGAGTTTGAGCGTGACCTTATCCGGGCACGCACAGCAGAAGGCCGGGAACGCGCCAAGGCGCGCGGCGTGAGGCTTGGCCGCAAGCCGAAACTCACGCCCCATCAGCAGCAGGGAGCGCGGCGGCGGAAGCAGAACGGCGAGGCGATCCGCGACATCGCCGGCACGTACAACGTCCACAACAGCACGATTTCGAGGCTGACTGCATGAGCAGATGGGGAAGCTGGGTTATCGCTACTGCCTTGAACCTCATATCTGGAATATGCGCGAGCACCAGCGACGAGCGGTTTGCCAAATTCGCGCTGTCGGGCAATCCCCTCTAACATGTATGTGGATCTCCGCCGCTTCCTCTCGCCCGGATTGAGCCGCCCGGTGGCGGGGCGACGTGACCCCTGAAACTCCGCCGCCGCTGGCACGCCAAGATAAGGCCTCATCGCGCCGGCTTGCGGCAATCCTTGCCGCCGATGTGGCGGGATATTCTCGGCTGATCGGGGCAGACGAGGACAGCACTCTCCAAGCGATCAAAGCGATCCGCGACGAGCTGCTCGATCCGAAGATCGCCGCGCATAACGGCCGGCTCTTCAAAACGACGGGTGATGGCTTCCTCGCCGAGTTCAGCAGTGTCGTGGACGCACTGCGGTGTGCAACCGAGGTCCAGACCGCAATCGTCGAGCGAAACACGGCTGTACCACTGGAAAATCGCATTGAGTTCCGCATCGGCATCAATGCCGGCGACGTCGTTGTCGAGGACGGCGATATCTTCGGCGACACCGTCAACGTCGCAGCCCGACTTGAGGGCTTGGCTGAGTCGGGCGGTATCTGTGTATCCGCACGCGTGCAGGAAGATGCTGCAGGTAAGCTCGACCTTCACTTCGACGACATTGGCGAGCAAAAGCTGAAGAACATCGCACGGCCGGTGCGTGTCTACCGCGCACGGCTCGGCGGGGCGGCATCCCGTGTGCCGCCAGTTGTGACACTCAGAAAGACTTCTTCATCTTCGTTGCCGGAAGAATTTGCATTACAATCCATAATGGGCTCAACAATAAGAGCATACACAGTTGATGCTACATTGATTCAAGCGATTCATAATGTTAAGACTGTATTAGTTGGATTTGGACAAACCCAAACTACAAGTCTTTCGACGACGGTGACGTACATATTCGAGCGCGATGATGGAAGTCATTTTCCGATAGATTTGACAGATTCTCCTCTTCCATTCGCTATCAGAGTTAGAGTCACCTTTTTATGTTTCAAAAATTCAAGAGATAAGGAAAACAAATTTAGTATTTACAATCATTCTGATAAGATATGGAGAGAGCCATTTGGTTTTCCACGTCTCGTTTGCTCGTGCACAAGACCCCGGGCGGATCTACCGTCTAGGGATTCTGACTCCGGGGCCACGGGACAGTGTCTTCCCCTTCCTTACCACCTTCCTCGACGAGTTGCGTCGGGGAGGATTCATCGAAGGGCAGAACTTGCAGATCGACTTACGGGTTTTGGTTCGCGAAGACCGTGCCTCGGAGGTCGCGTCGGCGGTTATCGCTGCCGGTGCCGACGTGATCTGTACCGCCGGCGACCAGCTCACCCGGGCGGTCCAGCAAGCGACCAGGACGATCCCGATCCAAACCATCGGCGACGATCTGGTGCTGAGCAGATTGGTGAGCTCGCTCGCCCATCCGGGCGGCTTTGCGCGAAAATAGGCCTTTTTCAGTCAAGTAAGAGCGTTTTCGGTCAAGCAAGCATTTCTGCACGAAAACCCATTGCTGGAGAGTCGAATCATGCGCTCAGCCGCAAGCGGCGGTGTTAGCAAGGCACGGACATCGAAGATCGCCTCGGCCTGAACACCGGCGCCTCGCGATAAGCAAGTCAGCACACTGCACCGCTGGGCTGCGACGCATCGTATATGGCACCCGTTGCGCGGTGTCCTCGAACCGTTCTCTCAGCATCGCCTCCTCCTCCTCGCGCGCGGCCACAGTTCGCCAGCGAGTGGCCAAAACGCTTATTCGGCAGCGTCAGGGGGGCGCCCCGCCTGCGCGATGGTGCGGAAGCGGAAGGCTCCGAGCCGCCTGAGCGCGAGCTGTGTGGCGGCAATGCTCTACGCCATCGCCGGCTGATCGGAGAGGCGGGCGACAGCGGTGATCGCTTTGCGAGACCGCAGCGACGGCGATCGTGGCGACCGTCGCAACCGCGTCGGTCTCGGCGATCGGAAAGATCGCGAGCAGGCCATCGCCGATGAATTTGAGGATTTCCCCGCCATGCGCGCGGATTTCGGCGGCTTGGACCTCGAACAGGGCGTTGAGGAGCGCGATCATCCGCTCGCTGGGCAGCCGGTCCGAACGCTCGGTAAAGCCGCGCAGGTCGGAGGACCACAGCACCGCGGTCAACGCCATTCCGGCGCCGCGGCGGACTTGTCCGGTCAGCACCTTAGGCCCGGTATTGGCGCCGAGATAAGCGCAAAGCAGATTGTGCGTGATCCAATACTGATTGTGCCGGTCGGCGGCGATCGAGAGGCGCCGCCGCAGTGTTTCCCTGCCATAGCAGACGCGCCGCACCGGGTTCTTCTCATAGGGGATCGCGTCGCTGACCTCGTGCGCGATCATCACCTGCACGATCTCAGCCGTATCTCGCCACCAGGTAATCGTGGTGCCGAGGAATTGCGGATGCAGCGTGGCGGTGTGGAGCGTTACGCGCAAGAGCGGCATTCCAGCGGCGACCAGGCGCCAGGCAAATTCGTCGAAGCTGGCAATGCCCTCGGAGAGTTGGCGCCACTCGAGCAGCCAGTCGGCGATATTGTCGATCGTGTCGTGAACCGGACGCCGTTTGGGCGGACGCGTCAGGGTTCGAACGAGGGTTCGTGTCGGTTCGCGTGAGTTCAGGAAATGCCAGGAGTGCCGGACACTTAAAGTTCGTATAGGTCTGTACAGGTTCGCGCAAGTTCGCTATAGTTCGCGCTCGGGTCGGGCATCAAACCGGGGAGCGAAATGGTGAGGCGGACACTTTCCAGGCTCAGCGTCGTGGAGGTCAAAAAGCTTAGCAAGGTGCCGGGTCGGCATGCGGATGGGGGCGGGCTCTATCTCCAGGTGAGCCCTGCCGGTGTCGCGAGTTGGACATATCGATATCAGATCGACGGTCGCGAGCGATTCGCGGGGCTCGGGCCGCTGCACGCGGTGAGCCTCAAGGAAGCCCGCGAGAAGGCCGCGGTGTTCCGCAAGCTGCGGCACGGCGAGGAATGCCGGGATCCGCTCGAAGAGCGCCGCGCTCGGCGCTTGGCTGCGGCGGCGGCGAACGCGAAGACGATGACGTTCGCGGAATGCGCGGAACGTTACATCGCCGCCAAGCGCCCCGGTTGGAAGAACCCGAAGCATGCGGCGCAATGGCCGAGCACGTTGCAAACCTACGTGTATCCAATCTTTGGTGACCTGCCCGTGCAGGCGGTGGATGTCGGGCTCGTCATGCGTGTGATCGAGCCGATCTGGAACGAGAAACCGGAAACCGCGTCGCGGGTGCGCGGCCGCATCGAATCGGTTCTCGGATGGGCTACCACACGCGGCTATCGCGATGGTGCGAACCCGGCCCGCTGGAAGGACCATCTGGAACACCAGCTGTCGGAGCGCAGCAAGGTGCGGGCGGTCAAGCACCACGCGGCGCTGCCCTATGCCGAGATCGCCGAGTTTATGGCCGAGTTACGCCAACAAGAGGGAATCCCTGCCCGTGCGCTCGAGTTCGCGATCCTAACCGCGGCGCGGACATTCGAGGCGCTCGGCTGCCCGTGGTCGGAAATCGATTTTAAGGCCCGCCTGTGGACGATCCCGGCAGAACGGATGAAGGCAGAGCGTGACCATCGCGTCCCGCTTAGCGCACGCTCGCTGTCGATCCTGGAGGGCATGCAGGCGCTCAAGGAATCCGAGTTCGTTTTTCCTGGCATCAAGCCCGGGCGGTCGCTCAGCGATATGTCGATGCTGATGACGCTGCGTCGGATGGGTCGCGGCGATCTCACGGTGCACGGATTTAGGTCGACGTTCCGTGATTGGGCGGCCGAACGCACCGGCTTTCCGGCTGAAGTCGCGGAGATGGCGCTGGCTCATGCGGTCGGCGACAAGGTCGAGGCCGCTTATCGCCGTGGGGATCTATTCGAGAAGCGTCGGCAGCTTTCGGAAGCCTGGGCGCGGTTCTGCTCGGGCACCACCTGAAGTCGAGAGAGGAAAGGTGGTGGCGCTGCGCTAATGCCCGGCGCGGGCCGTCCCGGCCGCTTTGCGCGGCGACGGGAGGATGGTGAGCATCCCGAGGATTACCTGCTGCGCGAGATGCTGCAGATGGATGGACCGTTAGAGCCCTATCGTCTTGCTCGGGCGATTGTCGAGACCCATCAGCTTCGCGGTGATCGCGAGCCGAACATCAAACGCCTCGGGAAAAATCTCGATCGGCTGCTCAAGATGGTTGCTGCCGAGTTGCAGGAAAGGGGCGCCCCGGCTACCGAGGACGACAAGCGAAAGCACGCGCTGGCAAAGCTATACGAGCCGTGGTTTGCACGTGACCTCGCCGATATGGAGGAGGAACTCCGCCGTGGTCCGGGGGAGATTACCGGGCTGAAACTCGATATCTGCCGGCTGCCGCGCGATCGTGTAGCTGTACTGATCGAGGAAGCAATCCTTCTCTTGCAAGGGCGGCCCGCATCCCCCGCAGCCGAGCGCTTCTTGTCTGCCGCCGCGGCGTTGCTCGCCGAATTGGACGAGCGGTCATCGCCGCCGCTCGTTGTCGAACTGCCACCGAACAGATAAATTCACAAAAACCCGCCGTTCATTTTTATTCCCAATAAAACGGAATAGACTCCCACCTTTGAACTGTGGCGGACTGTGGCGCACCAAGCAACGGAGCGTCACATTTGTGGATATTTCAACCGCACAAACCAGCGAGCCGAGCGAGGAGCTGGGGGTCCTGCTGGTCCCGCCCCTAGAGGCGGGGCGGATACTTCGTGTCGGCAAGACAACGGTGTTCAAGCTGATAAAAAACGGCGAGCTGAAAAGCAGGAAGATCGGCAAGTCGCGCCGGATCAGCCTCGACTCGATCCGTGAGCTGGCGGCCAAAGGCACCCGGTGACATCGGCTGAAATCGACGCACCCGCTGCGCGGCGGCTGCTGCGAGCGGCGATAGTCTGCCGCCGCCGGGCGTTGGTGCTGCAGGCGCTGGGCGCGGCAGCGACACCGCGCCGCGCCATACCGCAGCAGGTGCGCAAGTTCCGTCGGCGTACCCGCAAGGGCCGGACGGCACCGCCGACCACCGGCGACCCCGACCACAAATTGAAAGTGCCCGAGGTTAGCCGACCGGGCGCTTTCGTATCTTCCAGAATGCCAGGGCCAGGGGAGGCCATGACGCGTGCGCAAATGTAGCCCGACCCACGCCTCTTCGCAAGACGTAGTCCGCCAAGAACTCGCCGACATTAAGGCGGAGCTGTTCCGTGTCCTTGCGATGCTCGCCCGACTCCAGGACGGCAAGGCCCGCCAGCCAATCCGAGCAGAGCCGCTCGCTAATTTTCCTGTCGGCAAGTGGCTGGTCCGCGATTTCTCGCGCGGGCCTGGCGTCCGGGTCGTGCTTGAGGAATGGCAGCGCCGTCCGCATCGCTACCTCTGGACGGGACATGCCTGATGCTGGCCGCGACCACATGGGCGCTCGGCCGCCAAGCGCGGTCGCGAAAGCTGCGCGCATGAGCGACGATACCCCCTATGAGGTTAGCGACGTGTTCGACGGGCTCCCGGTAGCGCTGCGGCAAAAATTGGGTGTCGAACCCGATGCGGACGCGGAAATGTTGCCGCCATGCAGCGAGGAGGCGATGGCGTTGGGATTCTCCGCGCGCCACGCCAACGATTTGCGTTATCTCGCAAGCACTGGGCACTGGCTCCTGTGGCGGACGACTCACTGGCGCGTCGAAAGCACGCTTAGGGTGTTCGACTTCTCTCGTATGATATGCCGGGAACACAGCGCCGAGGTGATGGCGTGGGAAAAACCGAATCTCAAACTTGCCGCAACCGTTGCCAGCGCTAAAACCGTTGCCGCCATCGTCTCTTTGGCCCGCGCCGATCGGCGCCACGCCACCGAAGCCGACGCATGGAACCAGCAGCACACCGCGCTCGCAACATCCGGCGGCACCATCGAGCTGCAAAATAGCCTGCCACGGATCAGCCACCGCTCGGATCTGTGCACCAAGATTACATCGGTCGCTCCCAAGAATAGTGAAACGCCTAAATGGACTGAATTTCTTAAAAAGATAACAGGCAACAATCAAGAACTCGAGAGCTATTTACAGCGGGTCGCCGGGTATTGCGCCACCGGCGAAACTCGCGAGCAAGTCGTATTCTTCCTATGGGGCACCGGCGCCAACGGCAAAGGCGTGTTCATCAAGACTATCGCTGATGTGCTGAATGATTACGCCACCGTCGCGTCGATGGATTTGTTTCTCGAAAGCCACAACGAACATCATCCGACCGATCTCGCCCATCTCTGGGGAGCGCGACTGGTCTACTGTCAGGAAACCGATCGCAACCGGCGCTGGGCCGAAGCCAAGCTTAAAGCTATGACCGGCGGTGACAAGCTTACCGCGCGGTTCATGCGGCAGGACTTCTTCGATTTCGTGCCACGCTTCAAGATCGTTATCGCCGGTAACCACAAGCCATCGCTTCGTGGCGTGGACGAGGCCATTCGGCGCCGCCTGCAGCTCGTGCCTTTTACCGTCACCATCCCCAAGGAAGAGCGCGATCTGAAACTCGCCGATTCGCTGAAGGCCGAATGGCCCGGAATCCTACAGTGGATCGTCAACGGCGCCAAAGTTTGGTACGCCCAAGGACTCCAGCCGCCGAGAGCTGTCACCGAGGCCAGCGAAACCTATTTCGCCGAGCAGGACCGCCACGCAAAGTGGCTTGACGAATGCTGCATCATCGAGAAGGCAAAGACCGCATATACCGCCACGCTCTTCGCTAATTGGGCAAAGTGGTGCGAAGACGGCGACGAGCCTGTGGGGTCGGCGAAAGCGTTCAGCCAAAAGCTTGACGAATGCGGCTTTGTACGGATCCGAGGACCACGCGGCGAGCGGATGTTCTCGGGCTTGTGCCTGACCGACGAGGCCGCCGGTTTCCGTGGTCCCTGACACATCTGACAGATCCCGTATTGTCAGCGTACTAATGTGCGCGTGCGCGCGTGACGCGTACAATCTAGCATCTGTCAGATGTGTCAGAACCCGGCCGCGCATCCGCGTAAGCCCGCAGTGATGTGGCGACGGCTTTTCAGTGCGGCCTTGAGCGTCACCTGCCACCCGATGCCGAGCGGTGCTATGAAAGCCCGTGCCTGGAAGCCGCACGGGCGCTCTGGGAACGGCGGTTCTCCCTTCATCGAATTCCGTGTTCACCGCCTGTTTGTTTCGCGATAAAATATTTCTCATGATTATCCATGGCAATTAGAGACAACTTTTCGGGCTTGCCAACAAGAAATTCGTCCACTGCAATATTGCATCCGGGCCATGGTGGATCGTTGTACTCGTCGAGCAGAATGATTCCGCCGGGCGACATTCGGTAGTAGAAATACTCAAGAGTTTGTTTATAGGAATCATATATATCACAATCAAGATGTACAAAACTAAAATAAGAATCTGGAAGAGTATTAAGAGTGTGAGAGAAATACCCCGACATTATGGTCACTGATTCAGTTACATTGAGTCGATTCAGCTTAGAATACACACGGGACATGGAGGTTTGATCGAAACCGTGAAGGCGTTTTTCTGTATCATCTGCGCCACCCAGCTGCAGATCCTTGTGAACATCCTCGTCGAAACCTTGAAAGGAATCGAGGCCGAATATCCTCTTTGCGACCCGTCTCTGCTTTAGGTAGAGCGCCATAGCAGTCAAACTGCTACCCCTGAACACGCCGCATTCAACAGTCTCACCCGGGATGTCGAGAGTACGATCAAGAAGGGAAAAAATAATGTTGATGTTTACATCGCAACACGGGGACGAGACAGTTAGTCGACTGACCGTTGCGGGCGTCTTGACGTCCAGCACACGACCAACCCAACGTGGCCAGCCGGTAATGTCGCGCGAGCGATAGGCGCGGGCGGCAAAAGGTTCAACCACTTTATATACTACAGCCACAAGCGGTTTAACCACTTTATATACCACAAGAGATTCAAACGCTTTCGCTTCATCTACCAAGCCAAGAGGTTCGAGCACTTTATGTGCCACAAGCGTTTTCGCTCTACGTAGAGAGCCTCCCATCAAAAGTGATCTCCCGGTTGAAGGTGAAAATCGGTCATCGGGGGGTTGGGGGAATCGGAAATTACGCGGAAGGAAACTTCTCTTCAAGGATCTACCGTCCGCGTGGGCGCGCTCCGATGATGGAAGTGACATTTCCAAATGGCCGAAAGAGTGAGATCTGTATTTGGTGGACACATTTTTGACTGCGCGCTGCGCCAGTATCAACTCATTGCGGGTGTTCTATCGAGATCAAAATTCTGGTACCACGACGGCAGCAGCGTCCGCATCTTCCCCAACCCCCTCGCGCGCGCGAAATCCCCCGCGCAGTCCTCAGTGCCGCCAGAATGGAGTTTATGTGAATCTGGCATGTGTCCACCAACTGTTTCTGGCATTTACAGAAGTCACTGGGTCGGGCGGCGGGTGGGCGCGGAGCCCCGGCGCAGCGCAGTGTCCGACCGGCGCCGCCGCCGCTGCACCGACGTGATCACCTCAACGTGCTCGATCTTCCCCAGTCATAGACTCAGGCATACTCCTGGTTCTTAACCAAGGGGTAGACCCTGTCCGGTGCTTTAGGCGGCCGCTTCAGTCAGTGCTTCGGGTCAACGAGCTTGGCGAGACACCCGCCACAGCCTTAAGTTGTTGTTCCCGCGCGGTCAATCAAACACGTTCGAATGACAGAGGAAGATTCAGGGCAAGGGATTTCAAGAACGGTTTCTGTCTCCAGACAGAAAGGCGCTTTGTCGAGAAATACTCCCGAGCGTTTGTGCAATCTGTTGTCTGGGCCATGCATTATGTCAACGTTAGGCCGCATTCTTCGACCACAATAAATGTCTTCGGTAACAACCAAATAAGGGAATTTGCTGCAGTTAGCGAGAACGCGGGATATCTGTGAGTTTGACAAATGCTGCAATACTTGGCGAATCAAACAAACATCGCCATCGGGTAATTCGTCTTCGATAATATCAGCGCATATGAAACTAATATTTGCATTAGCGTGTCGCGATTGATTGGACTTGATGAGATCCGGCACAATATCTATTCCGATAAAATTCACCGAGTGAACTGAACAAATCTTCTGTCCAATCTGAAAATCACCGCACCCGAGATCAACTACATTCTCAATGCCGCGTTCAACGATAAATCCAGTAAGCCATTCAGCATAGGGCGTGCCGAATTCATCGAGTGATCCGATGCCCGAGAAGAATTCATTTCCTTCGACCCCGCCCCATAATTTATTGCTGTAGGTCTGGGCAAATGCTTCTGCGACGGACAGTTGGCCATATTGTTGCCTAATCCGGGACCAGGTCCGGGCCCAGATTAGGTGCTCGCGGATCCTCAAGATAGGTTTAGGCACAAAAGGCCTTACTATGCGTCCGAGTTGACTCATGCGTTAAAACCCCCTCTTGCCGCTTCGAGGGGTCATTTCGCACAACTTTGGAGTGGGTCGCAACCGATCCCGTTGCGAGCAACCGATAGCAACCGATCCCGTTGCGATCCGAACTTCGCGCATGAACCAGTTGCCCGGTGTCGAAACTTCGCGCGCGTGTTCAGGATGTCCGAGATGTCCGAGATGTACCGTACAGCGCAACCGGCTCAGATTTGAGCCGGCTTGACGCGATCCATGGATCGTATGGCGGAGGCATCTCCGTCGAACAGACCTCGAAGATCCTGATCCTAAATATCTGTGATCATTGCATTTAGTAAATGCTATAGTCAAGACCCAGGTCCGCTCCCCGATCCACTCCCCGGATGTTGCAAAGAAAGCGTGGTTTGCGCTAAGGTTCGCGACCATGGCCAGTTCTCCCCAAACCTCCCCAAATGTCGTCGCCAAGAAAGCGACGATGCGGCGGGTGCTCGGGCAAAGGCGGCCTCGCGTGATCAGTGAAAAATCAAAATGGAAGTATGAGGATGAGCGTCTGAAGTTCTGGCTTGAGTACTGCGGTGGCGAGTTTACGGCGCATCAGCGCGTGCTTGTGGCGCATGAAATCCAAATATCGTGGGATCGGATAGTTGCTCGCGAGATTGCTGAGAGTGGAGCAAGTAAGGAGGCGATCGCTGCGCGCCGGGAAGTGACACTGAAAGATGGCCAGCTGATTACCTTGCGCAAGCAGATAAACTACACGGTGCCGCATCGTACACCGGAGGCCAAGCCCAAGGTGCCGCAGCTGACCCTCGAACAGCATTTAGAGATGCTTCGTGAGGACGGCTTGTGATCGACGATCCAGTCGCCTTCATCGAGAAGACGCTGGTGAATCCGGAGACAACGCGGCCGTTCGTTCTGACCGATGCCGAGCGGGTGTTTCTGCGTCATGCGTTCGAGTTGACCCCGGCTGGGCGTCTCAAGTATTCATAACTATTGTTTTCAGCACCAGAGAAGAGCGGCAAGACAGCGTTTGCCGCGATGATATTGATTTACATGGTTCGTGTGGCCGGCGGGCGGTTTGCGGAAGGATTTGTGCTCGCCAATTCGTTAGATCAAGCCTCGCTGCGTGTGTATCAGGCGGCGGCGCGCATTGTGCAGGCTAGTCCATTACTGGCGCAAGATGCTAGGGTGACTGGGACGGCTATCACGTTTATATCGACGGGTGGCACTATACTGCCGATTCCGTCTGATTACAGCACAGCGGCAGGTAGTAATCCGACGATCAGCGTATTTGACGAGCTATGGGGTTACACGAGCGAGCGCGATCATCGGTTATGGGATGAGTTGGTGGTGCCACCGACGCGGCAGATAGCGTGTCGGTTGACGGTGACCTATGCGGGTTTCGAAGGTGAGAGCGAGTTGCTGGAGGGGCTGTATCGGCGGGGTTTGAAGGGTGAGCAGGTTGCCCCTGATTTATGGGCGCAACCAGGCATGCTGATGTTCTGGTCGCATCGGTTTACCGCACCGTGGCAAACCGAAGCCTGGCGCGACGAGATGCGTGCGCAGCTGCGGCCGAACGGCTATCTGCGGCTAATCGAGAACCGCTGGGTTTCGACGGAATCGTCGTTTATCGACATGGATTGGTGGGACGCGTGCGTCGATCAAGCCGCGAGGCCACTGCTGGCCAACGGCGCTTTGCCGGTCTGGGTTGGGGTTGACGCCTCGGTGAAACGGGACAGCACGGCGATTGTGGCGTGCAGTTTTGACCATGTGCATCAGCGGGTGACGTTGGTTTGGCATAAGATTTTTCAGCCGAGCCCGAGCGAGCCGTTGGATTTTGAGAATACGGTCGAGACGACGGTATCGGAGTTGTCGCGGCGGTTCTCGTTGCGCGAGGTGCGTTATGACCCGTTCCAGATGGCGGCGAGCGCGCAGCGACTGACGGCGCAGGGGATCCCGATGGTGGAGTTTGCGCAATCGGTTCCGAAATCTGACGGCGGCGACGAGCAATCTGTATGAGCTTGTGAAGGGCAGAAACCTGCAGGTTTATCCCGACGCTGAGATCCGCTTGGCGGTGCAGCGCAGTGTGGCGGTTGAGACGACGCGGGGCTGGCGGATCGCGAAGGAGAAAGCGAGCCACAAGATCGACGTGATTGTTGCGCTGGGCATGGCTTCGCTGGCGGTGGTGCAGGAGGGGATGCCGGACGGGGCGACGCAGCTGCGGCGGTATCTGGCGGCCTTTGAGACGTGGACGGCGCAGTTGAGGATGGGAACCAGTTTTTGTAACCGGGGGGATGGGTGAATGATGACGAAGCGTGTTGATCCGCGGGTGATGGCCGAGGCGACAGCGGCGGCTGCGAAGGTGATCGGCGCCGATTGGGACGATCCGGGTTATTGGACTGCGGGTCGGGGTCGGTGGGGGGCGGTGCGGGATGCGGCACCGAAACCGAAGCGGCCGCCGGCGAGCTTGACGGATAGGAGCAAGGTAATTCGTGATTTCGTCGATGAGTATTGGGCTCGTCGCCGCCGCCGACGGCGGACCCGCGACGAGCTGAGCGAGCAGGCGTTTTCGCATCAGCAGATCCGCGAGCGTAATAAAGGGATCCGCAAGGACGGGGTTGAAGGTGCCGATGACACTAAAGGCTCTGTGCCAAAGCCACCGTCTGGGCTTGGGATCAGCGCTGCCGACCTCGCTGCAATCCAACGGCGGCATTACGACAGCGATTTCGGCTGGTCGATGACCGGCGGGCTCACTCACGAAGTCGAGGGTTCGGTTCGCAAGAAGGGGAACCCGCCGCTGTCGGAAGCAGAAAAAGGGGGAGCTGGCTACCGCTGGGACCCACAACGCCAGCCGGCGGAGTTAAGTGCCGAGCCTAGCGAGAAAGACCGGCTTTACCACTACGGGCCGGAAATTCCGTCGATTGGGGCGAGCAGCCAAGCGCAGCATGACGTCCTTCGAGCGACGAATGTTCGCAATCGCAAGCTGACCGCAGCCGGATTTTGGGGCGGGCGATGAGTGGGCCGACCTGGCAAAGCGAAGCGCAAAGGCCGCATCAGGCGCTTTTCGAGGATGTCGCTCGGCGCAAGCAACAGGCATTTGACGATGCGGTTGCGGCGCGGACGGCTGCGCGGGCTGCGGAGGCGGCGCAGGGTGCGTCGACGTTGGCGACAGGACTGACTAAAGCGGCTGCGATCGAGGCGCTGCGGGAGGCAAACGCCGCTGTCGAGGCGGCCGAGCAGCGCTGCCGCGAGACGAAGTTAGCGGTCGAGGGCGCGGAGCGTCAACACGGTGCGGCTATGACGGCATTGGCCGGATTTGCCGACGTCGAGGCGCGTGTTCAGAACGCTCGGATGGGTTTTGCGCGGACGTCTCCGAACGGTGAATTCGTACTGCCGCCTGCGCTGAGCGAGGCGAGGGCCAAGCGCGCGACTGCGGCGCAAACCGCGCAGGATACGGAGTCGGTGGTTAGTGGCCTTCGGGCTGAGCTAAGCGCGGACGAGACGGCGCTGAGGAAGGCCGAGGCGGCGCGAAAGCTGGCCAAGGATCGGGTGATGGCGGTTCGGGCGCAGGACAACGAGCGGCGCCGCCGGGGTTATTGGGAGGAACTTGGCGATCTGCGCGAGGAATGCGACGCGATGATCTGGATCTCGCAGCTAGACGGGCCGGTGGCGCGCGAGTTGGTTGAGGCGGCCGGGCCGTCGCGGCGAACGGTGCTGCCGGAGGACGAGCGCACCACACCGGAGGCGCACGCGAGTGTGCAAACGCATCATCGGCAGCGGATCAACGCTTGGTCGCGTGCGCTTGATACCGACGCGTCAGCGGAACTTGGTTGCTAAACGAAATTGCGGCGCGGTCGTCTCGTATTCCCCGATCGTGTCGTGATCCTCGCTTCACTGCTACGGGGAGGCGAGGTGTTGCCCGGCCCCGGTTCCTGCCCGGTAATCACTCCCCGGGTGGTCGAGCCGGGGCTGGCGCCGCGCTTTTGAGCCGGGCCAGCAGGTAGCGGGCGGAGTTGCTGCCCCGTTTCAAGGTGCCAGTGTCACCTTGAAATTCCTCTGACCTCCGATCACCACCAGGATCAGCGAGCTTCTCACCCGTCGACCGGTGCGGCGAGCTGCTGCGCGAGATCAAGCCGGCGCGAGGCAATAATCAATACACCGAGGAGGATGGTACCGCCGGCGACACCAAGCTCGGTCGCATTCAAGCAGCGCGCGATGCAGGCTTATCTAAGCGTCAAGCCGTGACCGCGCTGCGCGTCAACAACGTGCCGCGCCTTGAGCAGGGTTATGGCCGGCCGCCGTCGCGCAAACATTTTGGCGCGCAGCCGCTCCGACGTGCGCTTGTCGCCGGCACCGTAACTTTGCTTAACCTGCTCGGCATTAGTAGAGCCTCCAGAATACGACGCAGCCTATCGTGGTTGCGCGGCGGCGACGAGGGCGGCGAGCGCGACGGCGACCGACTCTGGGATCGAGGGAAGCTTCATCACCGCCCCAGATCCATCCCCGCGATCGCGCTTGCGCTCGGGTCCGTCGCGCTCGCGCCTCTGCTCGCGCTCCTCTCGCTTTTGCTCCCGCTCCACATGGAATGCCCGCTCGGCCCGCGGCCATACCTCAGCCCGCGCCGCGGCGAGTTCGCTGCGCGCGTCGGCATAGCTGCGTTCGGCGCGCTCCAGCACCGGCTTCAACCGATCGAGCATCTTGCAGGCCTGGTCGGCCCGCTGTACCTGCTCGCGGGTCCCGGGGCGGGCTCGCTCTACACCTCGGGCTTTGTGTGCGGCTGCGTTCTGCGCCGTGGGTCGGCTTGAGGTGGATTGCCGACCTTCGCCGAAGCCACGGCGAACAAGCAGTTTCCACGGTCACCGGGCGGCGGTGACCTGCTCCCTTTGGCCTGTAATACGGTGGCGCAGAGCAGCATTCTGGGCCTTCAAAGCGGAGACCTGGTGCTCGACAGCGGCCAAAGCTTGGCGCATCACCTCGATCTGCTGCTGCTGTTGCTGAATTGCCTTGACGATGGGCGCGGTGAGCTCGCCGTAGGAAACGCGATAGGTGCGATCCTCGTCGTTTTGCCGCTCGATCAAAGCGAGCCCATGCTCGGGTTCGGATCTCTCGATTGCGTCGTGCAGTGATGCCGGTAGGGCCTGTTCGAGGTCCTGCGCGATAAAACCATAGCGCTCGGTCTCGTCACCATTATTAAAACGGTAGGACACCGGCTTGAGCTTTTCGATGAAATTGAGGCCTAATTCGGCATCGAGCGCCTTGATGTCCTTCTTGCGCCGGCGGTCGGAAATGGCGGTGATCGTTGTGACGTTAGCGTAGATCCTGCTGATAGAACGGTTTCCGAGCACGATCGAGTTTGAGGCGAAAAGCTGTGACTGGTAGCCGAGTGCGGTGCCGTTCGTATAATCGCCCCTGCCGTCGGTGTCCGCAACAGAGCCAAGGTACGTATTGCGGCTGCCGTCTCCGTTATCGTACCCGGCACCGCTGCCCAAGGCGGTGTTGTCGGAGCCCGAACCCGTAGCGACGGGGCCGCCGAGTGCGTCGACCCCGATGGCGATATTGTCGTTGCCCGTCGTGGTGTTATCGAGCGTGGTGGCGCCGATGGCAATATTAAACTCGCCTGTGGTGTTGCTAAAGAGCGCGCCGTCGCCGACGGCGGTGTTGACGCGGCCCGTAGTGTTGCTGAAGAGCGCCTCGACGCCGCTCGCGGTATTTCTGTCGCCTGTGGTATTGCTAAAGAGCGCGTTGACGCCGCTCGCGGTATTTCTGAGGCCTGTGGTGTTGCTGAAGAGCGCGTTGACGCCGCTCGCGGTATTGCTGGGACCTGTGGTGTTGCTGAAGAGCGCGTTGAGGCCGCTCGCGGTATTGTAGAGGCCAGTGGTATTGCTGGAGAGCGCGTTGAGGCCGCTCGCGGTATTGTAGGCGCCTGTGGTGTTGCTTATTAGCGCGTTGAGGCCGATGGCGGTGTTGTAATTGCCCGCGGTGTTGCGATAGAGCGTTCCTTGCCCAAAGGCGGTATTGTAGACGCCAGTGGTGTTGTTCAGGAGCGCGAAGGCGCCGCCAGCCGTGTTCCCTTGGGTGTCGCTGGGCGTGGGGTTCGGGGGACCCGCTCCCGCCGGCCTGCTTCCGAGCAGGAGCACTAAGCCAGCGATCCCAAGTGCGCTATACTTGGAAAGCCTGCCTACTCGACGGCTAACGCATTTTAACCTAGCCATTCCGCTGTCCTTTCATATCGAAGGTTGGGCCTAGAGCGGCGATCTCAGGTCAATGTCACGAAGCCCATTTTGCACGGCCTCCAGCTGCTTCAAGCTGCCGCGGCTGGTGTAGCCGAGATCTCGGCAACGGTGCATTTTAGCGAGCTGCGGAAGCCGGATGTGTGAAGCATCTCACACATGTCACAAATCTTTACTCCGATCGAGGGATGGCAAAGGCCGTAAATGACGGCTTTGGGTCGGGAAGAGCCGCTCCCATCGCGAAGCCTAAGTGCGAGAACGGTGGAGAGCTGCCATTCGATCCCTCTTGATTGGTCGACCGAGGTGCGCGGATTGCTAGAGGTGCGACGTCAGTTCGATCAGCGCTGGGTCGCGATCGGCGGGACCCATTTGCTGGAGATGAACCAACGCTGACGACACGCTGCCACACGACCGTATCGCGCCAAATTGTCGATACGGTCGTGGGCGGCGGGGCTACTGCTGTATCTCAGCCCGTCGCGCCCTACAGCGCGAACAGCGTCAATCAACCACATAGCCTCGGGCCGCGAGAGCTTAGAGCAGTCCGCTCGCACACTTACTGCAGATTGAACAGCGGTCCATTGTTGGGGAGGAAGTTCGCTGTATTCAACACTTGAATACCGGCATGGTGCTCGCCATTAAACGGCGTTACATTGCCAGAGCAACCAGCTTTGATCGCATCGTCAGGCGAGTTGAACCACAGACCCAAATGATAGATCTGGACCGGGGGAGTCGGCGGATTCGTCGTGGCATTATCGTCAAAGACTTTTGGTGCCGGCGCGGCGCCGGGCGCGAGGATGAATGTTTCGATATTGAAGCGTCCCCGGAAAAATTGGACGCCCTTACCAGCACCATTGGTTTCGATGTCCCCCTGATACCAGGATAGCCCAAATGGCGAATTGGGAAACTGGATCACGAAGAAATCGAAGCCGGTTTTCGGAGGCAAGCCCGACACAGAAACGGTCATGACTTCAACCTCACCGTCCGATTTAATCGTAACTTCGCCCTGAGCGTCTGGTAAACACGTGCTGGCACCCTGGGACACGACCATATCGAACGAAATTCTGTCTTTCGACTGCGCTGCTACTTGGCCACTGCCGAGTATAACCGCAGAGGTGATTAGCGCACGCGGAATCCAATTATAGTGGGTCATTCCAGGTCCTCCGAATAATAGCCTGTTCGGCCAAAGATATGAGGCAAGGATCAACCATGCCGATTACAGCGTCCTCCTGGTCGCGGCTATCTGTCAACCAGAATTATTAACTCCGCCAAACGGTTTTACAATAAAAATACTAATTTACAGTCGCTTAGGAAAGGCAATACGTGCAACCACGTATGAACAGCAGGTGAACGCGGATGTAACTGATACGCTGGGTCCAATGTCCGCAAAGGGTCGGCACCGCACATGACCGCTAGGCTTCGCAAAATGCCCGCGGCATTGTTGAGCCCGCCGTACTGCTTGGCGAGCGCCGAGACACTCTGGCCGTGACAGTTCGCCTTCCCGGGCGTCCCGGCAAATCTGGGTGGCGGAGGTGGCGGCTGGATAAAGACACCGAAGGCAATAGGGCCATCGCCGACTGGGATCGTGTCGATAACTGTATTCGTAGCCGCGGCGATTACGGAGACGAATCCCATAGTTTGGGGGTTTCCGGAGCCCCTGTCATTCGCGACATAGATCCTGCTACCGTCCGGGGTTACCGCCACGCCGAGGGGATTAATGAACCCCGAGATCGTGTCGATCACCGTGTTCGTCGCCGTGCTGATGACTGACACGGTACCGGCGAAGTTCGTGGCGTAGACCGTGCCGCCGTCCGGGGTCACTGCGACGCCGAAGGCAGCATCAGTGAGTCCGCCGATGGTGATAGTAGCGTTCACCGTATTCGTTTTCGTGTCGATCACGGATACGGCGGCAGGTATAGATGCCGAATTGTCGCCAGAGTTTGTTACATAGATCTTGCTACCATCTGGGGTGACCGCTACGCCGAACAGGCCAACACTGACCGGTATTGTCGCGGTCACCGTATTAGTTGTCGTGTTGATCACCGACACTGTCCCGGAGACGAAGTTCGCCACATAAAGCGTACTTCCGTCCGGGGACACCGCCACGCCTTGGGGGCCATTGCCACACGGGATCGTCGTGGTCACCGTATTCGTCGCAGCGGCGATCACCGGCACGTCGTTAGAGCTACCGTTAGCGACATAAACCTTGCTGCCGTCCGGGGACACCGCCACGCCGAGCGGAGAATTACCGACGGGGATTGTGGCGACCACCGTATTCGTCGCGGCGGCGATTACCGTCGCTGTGGCGGATTCGAGGTTGGTGACGTAGGCCTTGCTGCCGTCAGGGGTTACTGCCACACCGAAAGGGCCGCCGCCGACCGGGATCGTCGCGGTCACGGTGTTCGTTGCAGTATCGATCACCGATACGCTTGTATTCAAAGAGGAAGCGTTCGTGATGTAGGCGTTTTGCGCGAGGGTTTCACTGCTGCCGAGACCACCCGCAACGGCAAAGGCCAAGAGCGCAGATCTTATTTTCATCAGTTTCCTCCTGATCCCTAGAGTGGTGTGTTGAAAGGGACGAGTTGATGCACCGCTATCCGGCGGCAAGGGCCGCAAAAAGGGGTCAGACTCGGTGCGCCGTTTAAACTAGTAAGTCGTCCGGGCCACCCGCTTGATAATTCCGGCCAAAAAATTGCTTTTTAGCGCCCACCGCGTCGATTCCGGGTTGGCCGGAAGCTTTAGGCGCCTGTATTTCCGCCGGTAAGCGGTAACGACACGTCAACGCCTTTCGGGGCAGCATCGCGGGCATGCCCGCCGCAAAAAACGTTCCTCCGCTTGGCCCTCCGCGCTGCCGCGATGGCGGTGCTCGCCGCTGTTATGATGGCACCCCTCGCGCCAACCTGACGGCAGCATTGCCCGCATGCAACTCGACCTGACTGATGTGGAGATCCTCGCGCTCCTCAACCTGCTGACGGAGACGATGGAGGCCGATCGCTATCCGCTGTCGCCACGCATCAGGACGCTGCGCGGCATCCTGCACAAATTCGGCCCGATGGGTCCGGCGCCCCCACCGCCCGCCAGACGACCGACGCCTGAAGAACGCGATCCGAACCGCGCACCGCGCCAGGCTCGGCGGCGAAGGTGAGGTTAGGGCGAGCCCGGTTTGCCGCCGTCTGGCGGCGATTACCCTTAGCCGATCAACCGCGGCGTTACTCCTCCTCGAGCGTTTGGACCACGCGCCAGAGTTCGTCGATGGTTTTCAACACTTCCGGGATGGTCATGCCCGGGTGTTGGAGCCGGTACTCGTCGACACACTTTGCCAAGCGATCGAAAAGAGCCTCGCGGTCTGGTGCAGGTGCTTTGCCTCCGGTGCGGACCCGCCGAATTCGGACGACGGCATCTTTGGTCGCAGGCTTCTCCCGGCAAATTACGTCGGCGACGGAAAGCACGGTGTCGTAGTCGGCGGTTTCGAGCATCCTGCCGAGTTCGGCCAGGATTGAATATTTGACCGCACCCGCTTTGCCTTGTTCGCCGCCTTTCCAATCAGCGAGCCATTGGAGATGTTCGTAGCCTTCAGGAAGCGTGCCGCACTCGGGGTTAATCACACCCAGCAAATTGAACGCGCCGATCGCTTGCTGTGCGTAGTAGCGGTTCTGCTGACCGCGCTCGGTCTTGATTTCGGGGTATAGGTTCCGGAGCCACCACGCCGGCACGGCTTTGGGTCGACCGCGCTTTTTGGAAGCGGCTTCCGAAATATCGGTCATCGCCCTAAGTCCATCCGATCAGCCGCGCCTGAACCTGCCGCATCGCCTCGACGATTACCAGCGGGGAGCCGATCGGGCAGCGGCTGTGTCACTGCCCGGTAACTCATTGAAATAACTAAGTAGCGGGCGGACGCGTCATCCGCCCGACGACGCGAATGTGCTCGGACAGAAACGCGCTCGATCGCGGCTGTCGCGATGCGTCGCTCGTCGTTTCCGGGAGAGTGCCGGCCATCGGGCACAAACTTGGGCCGGCGAGCGGGCGAGCACAAGCGGCCGGAAAAAGTTGTGCTGGGCGGATGTTTGCGGAGCGTCATCCAATCAACACCGTAGAGCTTCCTTGTCCCGGCGGAAGGTCGGCATTGGGGCATTTTGGATGTTTCCCACCGCGAAGCCCGAGCGGCCGTTAACGGATCGGTCTACAGACCTTCGCTAAAGCGAGCCGCGACGAGAAACACGCGCCGAAAGCGGTCGCCCACGTAGCCAATTGAACGCAGGTCCGGGCGGTCGGTCACCTCATCGCCGCGGTTTCTGGCCGCTCGTGATTGTGGCCTTGATCATCCCGGCTCCATGTCTTTGTCTTTGAAGACAGGCGCAGCGGCAGGCGCGGTCAGAAATTTGATCAGCGATCTCGCCGCGTCGGCATTCTTGCTGGCGCTCGAGACGCACGCCATGAAAACCAGGTACGACTGCAAGCTAGGCGGATAGGGTCCAGCAAGCTGGACGCCGGGAACGAGCAGAACCTCGCTCATCGGACCCAGTCCGATTTCAACCTCGCCCTTGGCAACCGCGACCGGAGCGGACTCGTTCAGCAGCTTGATCTTCGGCTTCACTTGATCGGCGACGCCAAGCTTGGCCAATAGCGCTTCGTTGCCGGCGCGGCTGACGCCAACGCCAGTGAAGCCGATCGATTTTGCCCGCAAGAGCGTCCGCTTGAGCGCCTCCGCCGTGCTGACATCCGGCTTCGGCAAGCCAGCCGACACCGCGACCCCGGACCCGGCGCGCGCGATCGCGACGCGGCTTGTCGGATCGATCTTGCCCGCCGCGAGGCCGTCGATCAAGGCTGGCGTCAAGATGGCAACGTCGAACGCGGCACCTTCGTCAATTTGCTTCTTCACTGCCGACGACAGGCCGAAATTGAAGACAAGCTTGTCGCCGGTCGCCTTCTCGAATTGCGGGCCGAGTTCTTCGAGGGCCGCCTTCACTGCGGTGGATGAGTACACCTTGAGCTCTGCCGCTTTTGCTCCAGCCGGGAGCAAGGGTAGGACAATTCCGATCATAACCGCCGTGACACGCTGAATCTTCAAGAGGCTCTCCCACGATAGAACAGCGCTTTCGATCAAGCGCCGGTGAGAGCTGCATTGTCTGACCACACCACCACTGCGGTCAAACCGTGGAGAGCCAGAGCCGCCACTTTGACCGACAGCATCCGCGAGACCCCGCTGAGACGGCACCAACGGTGGAGGGAAGCGAGTCTCGAGCGAACTCGTCGAACGAGGAAAAACGGCACAGAGATCTCTGGATTACCGCGCGTGCGGGCACAAGCGGTGTGACCGGGACGGACCCGCCAGGTCTAAGTTCTCGTCGGTGTCCACCGAAGATGGACGGCAGCTATGGGGCGCTTTGACCCGTTCCCGCCGCTGAGCCTGAGCGACCGTTGTGGGTCGGGTGAAGAGACGTTCGCCAGGACCCACCGGAACGGGCAAGATGCGCCGATTGCAGACCTTCCCGCCCCTGCCTCGGAACGGGACCGTTCGACCCAAACCTAGCCGTTTACTCCGGCTGACAGAAGCGGCTCTCTCCGTCAGTGCCGACGGCAGTGCCAAGCAGGAACGGCGTTCGCGCGAGGATGGCAGAGTGCCTCAGGTCGAAGCGATCGCCAAACGCCAAGATGCCGATCCAGTTCAGAGCAAGCGTCGGGCAGCAGTGTTGCAGCAGAGCCCTCTTCGCTCGCGGCGACGGCCTCATTCAGCAGCGCTCGGACTTCTAGGCAAGCGATGGTGTGCGTCCGGCCAGTCTCGCGCAAAGCATCGCGCACTTCGTCGGCATGTGCAGAAAGGAGTTCTCGTTCCAAGCCGTCAAGCAACGCCGTTAGTGCGGATCGAGGATAACCGATGCGAGTCATGGCCAAGACCAAGTCAATCCGTGGCGCAGCAGCGTCCGCCGTATCCGTCGGCGTGTCGTGTCATATTCCACGGCGGTCAGATCGTAATGATGACGGATATCCTCCGCTGCCATACCGCTGATCAGTCCGGTGATCACTTTCAGTGCTACCTCGTCGGACGCGAACAGCCGTTGAATAGCGGCGAGCGCCTCTGCTGCTGCATAGGCCCGCTCCGGGTCGTCAACCCTGCCACTATCGTGCGGGGCGGGCAGACGAGCCTGTCGGCGGTGGCGCCGCCATTGCTCGTCGCAGAGGCTGCGCATTACGCCCGCCAGAAAGGCGAGCAATGGCACACCTGGCGGCCACGGCCGCGCGCCCGTCAGCGCGCGCAGCACCGCCTCATGCAGCAGGTCGGACCACGACATATCGCCAGGGAGGGAGCTGGCACGCAGGCGGGCGATTGCGCGCAAGCGCAGCAGATCTTCCTCCGACAGCGCGGCCAGCGCCGCGCCCACGTCCCGCTGCTCCGGCACGAAATGCCGGCCCCATTCCTTGACCTGCTGTGATGTGCTTGCCATCGCTCCTCTCGGATGCCATGCGCCTGGGGAGTATGGACGCGGACAGCGATGAACAAAAAAATTAAAATTTCGGTCGCGTCCGCGTCTCTCCGCGCCGCGCGCACTGCGCGAAAAAGGAGACCATGATGACGCCAACCCCCAAAGAAGTCGCACCGCACACCGGCCGGTTCCTCGACAGAATGGAACAAGAGGAGTTGGCGATTGTTCGGCGCGCCTATGCCAAGCATGTGCTGGCGAACGCCAACGTCGATGTCGCGGGCGTCGAGACGGCGTTCGCAGCGGTGCGCCGCGAACATTTCCTCGGGCCGGGGCCGTGGCCGATGCCGCGCTGGGCGCGCCCTTATGCACCGACACCGACTGATGATCCGGTCTATCTCTATCAGGACGCGCTGGTTGGCATCATTCCGGAGCGCGGCCTGAACAACGGCCAGCCGTCGCTGCACGCGACGCTGATCGCAGCAGCGGCGCCGCGGCCGGGCGAGCACGTCGTGCACATCGGCGCCGGGGTCGGCTACTACACGGCGATCCTGGCGCACATGGTGGGCGAGAGCGGCCGGGTCATGGCGATCGAATTCGATGGCGGCCTCGCCGAGCGCCTGGCGGCGAATTTCGCCGGGCAACCCAATGTGCATGCCTTGCAAGGCGACGGCGCGCAGATAGAGTTCGATCCGGCCGATGTGATTTACGTGAACGCCGGCGCGACCCGGCCGGCCGACATCTGGCTCGACCGGCTCAAGAATGGCGGCCGGCTGATACTGCCGCTGACCTCGGACAAAGGTTTTGGAGAAAACCCCGAGAACATACCGATCCAGCGGCGCGGCGCGGTAATCCGCATCGAGCGCCGCGGCAACGAATTCCTCGCGAAATGGATTTCGGCGGTCGCGATCTTTCCGTGTGAAGGCGCGCGCGACGCCGAGTGCGAGCGGGCGCTTGCCGCCGCGCTCGACAAGGGCGGCTGGGAGCGGGTGACGCGTCTCTATCGCCGCGGCGACGTGCCCGACGAGCAGTGCTGGCTAAAGGGGCCGGATTGGTGCCTGGCTTACGACTGAGATCCGAACGGGTTTGCGTGCCGAGAACCAGGCATTTGAGGCGCGCAACGCGGTAATCACCCGAGTTAATGTCCAAGCTTGCTCAACTAACCCTCGCCAGTCAATCCCGTCATTTCACTCGAGGATCCGAATCATGCCCGAGCAATCTGCCGAGCCCATGTGGGCCGGAGAAGAGAACGCCGCCTTACTTCCCTGCCGCCTGATTTTTGGCGATCCCGAGCGAAGCATCGTGCGGATCAGTCCGGACGGCACCCGGATTGCCTTCCGTGCTCCCGTTGACGGCGTGCTCAACCTCTGGGTTGCGCCGCTAGACCGGATCGACGAGGCGCGACCCGTAACCACGGTGACCGATCGCAATCTCGGCGCTGCAATCGTCTGGATGCGGGACAACCGGCATGTCGTGTTCTTTCGTGAGGCGGCCGGCGATGAAAATTGGCGTGCCTGGAGGGTCGATCTGGAAACCGGCGATGTCCGGCCGCTGACACCCGGACCCGGGGTGACCTGCTATGTTCAGCAACACTCGCACCATTTTCCTAGCGAATTGCTGATCGCGCACAATGAGCGGGACAAGCGTTTCTTCGACGTCTACCGCGTAAACGTTGCGACCGGGGAAAGCGCGCTGCTGCAGCTGAACGAGGCATTTCGCTACCATTTCACCGATCAGCAGTTCCGGGTGCGCTTCGCGGTACGCCAAAGCAATGACGGCGCGATCGAGTATCTGCAGCGTGGCCCCGACGGCGAGTGGATGCTCTTCAGCCGGATCGGCGCAGAGGACGCGATGGGGACCCGCGCCATCGAATTCAGCGCCGATGGCAGCGAACTCTATTGGCTCGACAGCCGGGGTCGCGACACCGCCGCAGTTATCGCGCAAGACCTCGCAAGCGGTACGATGCGAGTTCTCGCGGAAGATCCGCGTGCCGATTTCGCCGAGCTTTTGCTCGATCCGATAAGCGAGCGCCCGGTTGCCGCCGCGCGATCGATCGAGCGCGTCGTATGGCAGGTCCTGGACCCAGGCTATCGCGATGATTTCGACTACCTCACGCGGCAATCGCGAGGCGATCTGACGATCACCAGTATGTCGCAAGACCGGCGGCAGTGGATCGTCGCCTATCAATACGACGACGCGCCGACGGAATGGTTCCATTACGACCGCGCAGCGCGCCGGGCGAGTCGGCTGTTTTCGGCGACGCCGGCATGGGAGGGGTTGCCTTTCGTGCCGATGGAGCCGGTTGTCATCCGCGCCCGCGATGGACTCGAACTCGTCTCTTACCTGTCCTGTCCGCGCGGCGGGCAGCCGATGGAGTCGTTGCCGATGGTGTTGATGGTCCATGGCGGGCCTTGGACGCGCGATGTTTGGGGCCTGTACGCCAATCACCAATGGCTTGCCAACCGGGGCTACGCAGTGCTGAGCGTGAACTATCGCGGTTCCACCGGGTTCGGCAAAGCTTTCGTGAACGCCGCCAACCTCGAATGGGCGGGCAAAATGCATGACGATCTGATCGATGCCGTCGACTGGGCGATCGCACAACAGATCGCCGATCCCGCCCGCGTCGCAATCATGGGCACCAGCTATGGCGGCTATTCGGCTTTGGTCGGGTTGACGTTCACGCCCGAGAAATTCGCCTGCGCGATCGACCTCGTCGGCATCTCCCACCTCGTGAGCTTTCTGAACACGATCCCGGAATACTGGATGACGTGGAAATCGCTGTGGAAGGTGCGGGTGGGCGATTACACGACCGAGACGGGGTTGCGGTTTCTCGAGGAGCGTTCGCCGCTCAATCGCGCCGATCGTATCGTGCGGCCTCTGCTGATCGGCCAGGGCGCCAACGACGTACGCGTCAAAGCAGCCGAATCCGAGCAGATCGTAGCCGCAATGCAGCGACACGGCATCCCCGTGACCTACGTCTACTATCGTGATGAAGGCCACGGCCTCGGTCGATCCGAAAACCGCCGTTCGTTTACGGCCGTTACGGAAGCATTCCTGGCGGCCCATCTCGGCGGACGTTGCGAGCCGGTTGGCAACGACTTCGAGAACTCCACGATCGAGTTCAAGGTTGGCCGCGAACTGATCCCCGGATTGGACTGAGCCGTTACTATGGAGCAATGCCTCGCACTGGCAGCTCTGCTCTCAACGAGTTTGTGCCAGGATCGGTGCGCGCTCCGAGGACCGGCTGCCACCCTCCTGCGCTAATCCCGATGGCGCCGCTTAAGGTCCGGGATGGGGCATGAACCGTCGTCGGTGCCGACGTGACCGGCGAACCCGACAGCCCGCCGACCTCGGTCGGGCTGCCTACCGCGGTCTCGCCACCGGGATGTGGGCGGTGCAGGGCAGGGCGTCCTCGCCGCGCTTTACGAGCGCTGGCATACCGGTAAGGGCCGCCTCGTCGAATGCTCATTATTGGAGACGGCGATCGGTTTTAGCTCGCGGACCTCGGCGCAATGGCTCGCCGACCACGAAGAGCCGAACCGGCAAGGCTCGCGTCATCGCCAGAACGCGCCCTACCAGCGTATGCAGACCGAAGACGGCTATCTGATGGTGGGAGCCGCCGGTGAGGCGATCCGGGCGCGCTGTGCGAAGGCGTTAGGGCACTCCGAATGGTGCGAGGACCCGCGCTTTGCGACCAATCAGGCGCGCATGGCGAACCGCATAGCACTGGAGGACGTGATGAACGCGGTGCTGACGACCAACACGACCGATCATTGGGTCGAGGCGCTCGAAGCGGCTGGTGTGCCGTGCGGCCCAGTCTACGACTACGCGCAGATGTTCGCGGACCCGCAGGTCCGCCACCGCGGTCTCGTGCAATATGCAAGCGACCGCGAATTGGGCGAGGTGCCGCACATCCGTACCCCCGTCAGGATCGGCGAGGGAGTGCGGGTGCGCAATGTCGTGCCAAAGCTCGGCCAGCATAATGCCGAGATCTTTGGCCGGCTGAGAGTCGGCACGGCGGAGCAGCGGGAACTACGCGCTCTGAGCGTGTTGTAGGTCGCGCTGCAGAATCGCATCGCAAGGGTTCAATACCCCCGGTACCGGTTTTCTCCTCCGTGGCGGTTCTCAGACCTTCCCGCAATTGGTCCGGAAGGGGGAGGTTCGACCCTAAGCCGGCCAAGCCGGAACCAAACAGGGATTTCGAACGCACTCCACCCTCGGTCGTACGGGCTATTTTTGGATGATCTGCCGATTCACATCCGCCCGGATCTTCCCGCAGCGCGGGTGCAAACTTAGCGAACCCAATGGGTTCGAGCCATTACGGCACGTCCATGATCGCATCATCCGCGTTTTCTGGCCAATAAATTTTGCTCACAAACGGTAACGAGTCCGTTCGTAAGGGACTAAGGTTAAAGGCGACGGGTTGGCAGAAAGCCAACGTTCACAGAGAACCCTGCACCCAACAGCTCGTCGCAGTCTCGAGATCCAGAAGATACGCGGGGTATTTCGTCGAGTAGTTACTCACCCCTCTGCGGCAATCGCCGGCTCAGTGAGTTTGTCGAGCAGCTTCTTGGCCTCTTTGCGGTCAGCGGTATCGAAGCCTTCGGTGAACGAGCCGTAGACCGGGCGAGCAGCGCCATCGCCTCTTGGTGCCGGCCCTGCTGTCGACCCAGACGGGCGAGGCTCATCGCGCCGCGCAATTCCCAGGACTTTGCGTTCTGGCGGCGTGCGACGTCGATGCCCTTCTCGATGGCCGCCTCGGCATCGCTCACCGTCCCGGCGCCGGCGAGGAGTGCCTCGCCCCTGAGCCGATAGAGCTCGGCTTCAAGCGGCGCTCCCCCCGACTTTTCGACCGCATTCAGCCCGGCGGCGACCGACGCAAGCGCCGCTTCGGGTTTGCCGATCGCCAATTGCGCATGCTCCTCGCAGATCTTCAATGCCCGTTCGGCACAGTCGGCGACCGCCGATGGCTCGTGGCGAAAGATGTGAACGGGGGCAACCCAAGACAGTGTTTGGGCGAGGGTCACCGGGTGCCCGAGCGGCAAATCGCGGTCGAAAGCTACGCTCTCCCAGACGTATTTCATCGTGACCCGGCTGACCGGCTGATCGTCGCCACGGCGCGGGTGGCGAATGCCACACTGATGACCCGCGACCGGCGTATTCTCGAATACGCTGGTCGCGGGCACCTGACGGCGATCACCGCCTGAGGTCCTTCGGCACCCGGAAACGATTTCACCTGGCAGTGAGCTGGTTCCCATCAAAGAATCGATCGCACGGACGGGTTGGGAACCCTCGGGATTGCTTCGTCGCTGCGCTCCTCGCAACGACCACCATGTCAGCGTCATTGCGAGTGTAGCGAAGCAATCTGGTTACAAATCATCGTACAGATCGCGCCATTCAGGATTGGACCCGTTGATCTGGTCGATCTTCTTCTGCGGTGAGCCTGCCCTGATCTGTTTTTCCCGTGCTATGGCCCCGGACGCATCGTATCCCGCCTCATAATAGACGAGCTTGGACACATTGTAGCGGTTTGTAAATCCGGGAAGCAGGTTCTCCCGGTGCCGATACACCCGTGCCCCGAGGTTGCCGGTGACGCCGTATAGCGGACCGTGTTGCGCTGGTTTGTCAGAATGTAGACACAGTAGACCTTGTCGACACTGCCCTCTCCCTGCGTCCGCTCGCTTCTGTTTGGCGAGTTCTGACTACTCCGCGTGCCCGGTTTTCCCACCATCAATGACCATCGCGACACCGTTAAATAGGGGAACTCGTCTTTCAGAGGGTTATTCCGCGGCAGCCCTCGCCGGTGCAGCGGCCTCGCGCAGCAACGCTTCAGCCGCCGCCGCGACGCGGGTGCCAGCGAAAAAGCGCGGATTCTGGCGGCCGAACAGCCGCACGACATTGGCGAACGTGAAGTCGCGGAAATCCGCCGCGGTCGCCAGTCCGTCTTCGACCATCTCATAGGCCTCGGGCACGACCTTGGTCATGTCCGGCACGTCGAAATGGCCGATGTCAGAGCTGAAGATCGCATTGAGCCTGGCGCCCAATGGACTGGTGCGCGCATTGAAGGCCCAAACGTTCGACGGGTCGTCGGCCTCGCAGCCGAAATAGAACGGCGTCACGAAGAGGTCACGCCAGTCTTGCTTTTGGCTGATCTTGCAGGCGCTGTAGTCGTCGAGATCGGCGACGCCGCCGGTCAATTTCTCCTCGCCCGGGAAGAATTGGCCGCCCTGCCGCTTCAGCGCCGCAGTGAACGCTGAACCACCGTATTTCTCGGCGAGGTCCAGCAGCACGGCGCTGTCGATATTGCGCGGGTCGACCTCTTCCAGGCCTTTCTGGCTGCGCTTTTCCCAGTGCCCGAGCAAGTCGCCGTACAACAGGCAGGCCCAGCCGGCGCCGCCTTCGAGGAACGCCATGTTAAGGCCGGGGAAGCGGCGCGTCACGCCGCCGAGAAACATCGCCTTGCAGGCGGCGTGGTTGGCCG
>Ga0306926_10000876_pt1 | contig 29006 bp, 23 predicted proteins | sample flu12Cox44000178_FD_203759 | JGI IMG/M metagenome (GOLD analysis project Ga0306926, IMG submission 203759) | Lab enrichment of tropical soil microbial communities from Luquillo Experimental Forest, Puerto Rico - flux8day.12C.oxic.44.000.178 (v2)... | ecosystem: Environmental > Terrestrial >...
CAGCACCAGCGGCACATCAGCCCCCGCCGCCTTCAGCTCGGCCAGCCGGGCCAGCGCCACCTCCGCCGACGAACCAGACACGACCCGGTAGTGCGCGCCGTACCGCGATTCCAGCTCAAGCGTCAGCGCCTGCAAGCTGGCGTCCTCATCATCAACCACCACGAGCACCGGCTTCGCCATGACCGCCACCCTATGCCGCTGCCTCCGCGTCATCGCCCCGGCGAGCAGCCAGACCACAGTCGCCCGATCGAGACCTTGTCGAACCTGGCCGGCAGGACAGCAAGCCACGCCAAAGGAATTGAGAGGACCCGCCGAAACTGGCTCTGCCCGTCCTTGCCTCACCAGAAGACACTTCGTCCACACGTTTACCCGCGTTGGGATTGGCACGGGCGGGCGGAGGAGCGGTGCCGAGGCGCTAGAGTAGTTGCGCCACGGGCTGTAGCGCAGCTTGGCTAGCGCGCGTGCTTTGGGTGCTCCGGGGCATACTGTCAAATCTGACCGCGGTTGCCGTGCTGACGTGGGCGTTCGATGCGCGCGGGTGCAAGGTTCTAACGGCGCGTTGGTTTTTTGTTACAGACGGCCGGATGCGCTGAAACTGTGGCGGCTGGTGCACGTTAGTGGCGGTTACTGCCGCTGATATCGTTTCGCCTTCGGCGTTGCGCGGGACCAGGTTGGCCATTGCCCTCGGAGGCGCCGTTCAAGGACCAGCCCGACAGCTAGCGTCACGCGTAGGCCGTTCCTTACCCCCAGACTCGGCTGAGCGGCAGGATCCAGATCCAGCCGTCGTGCCGGTACGCATGCTCGCCGGTATACAGCACGATGGCTTCCCCCAGGCGCGGGCCGAGGCGATCTTTCAAGATGCGGAGGCCGCGGAGGTCTTCACCGCCCACCCGGCTGCCTGCCTTGATCTCGAACGCGATCACCTGGCCGTCATCGCGTTCAAGGATGAGATCCACCTCGTCGCCCGACTCGGCGCGGAAATACCCAGCCGCCACGGGCGCGTCCGACCAGCTGACCTGCTTGAGGATCTCCCCGATCGCGAACGTTTCAAGGAGATGCCCGTAATCGGTGAGAGTCGCGGGTGCCGCCTGCGCGATCTTCTGCGGACTCAGATTGAGCAGCCAGGCCATGACACCGGAATCGACCATGTGCACCTTGGGGTGCCTGACGATCCGGGAGCCGAGGGTCGTCCCCCATGCGGGGAGGCGGTAGATCAGGAAGACAGCCTCAAGGAGCTTGACGTAGTTCTCCGCAGTCGACCGGTCCAGTCCGATGCCTCCGCCGGCCGAGGATATGTTAAGCACCTGGCCGGACCGGGCGGCGAGCTGGCTGAGCAGCCTGGGCAGCATCTCGCGCTGCCGGATCCGCGAGATGTCCATGACGTCCTTATCGACAACCAGGTCGATGTAGTTGGCGAACCAGCGAGATCGCGAGCGCCCCGGAGGACGCCGAAGGGCAACCGGCATCCCTCCCGACGTCGATCGTCTGGCGTATTCATCGCGGGTCGCCGTCGTCGTTTGCAGCGGCGCGTCAATACCAGCACCGTCGAGGAGCCTCGCCACGAAGGTCTCGCTAGTGCCGTCGATCTCGCCCTGGGACAGCGGAAGCACAGGGATGATGTCCACCCGCCCGGTCAGGGCTTGGGCCGCCGCCGGAACGGCGGCATACCGGGTCGAGCCGGCCAGAACGTACCTGCTCGGCCGGAGATCCCGGTTGAGCTGGGCCTTGATGGCGTCGAGCAGTTCCGGGACATGCTGGTACTCATCGATCAGGACCGGCTCAGCCGACTCGACGAAACGACCAGGATCGGCGCGCACCGCCGACCTCGTCGCGGGGTCATCGCAGTCGATCACCGCCCGGCCAAGACGTTCGGCCAGTTGACTGAGGAGAGTACTCTTGCCCACGGTCCGCGGCCCGTTCAGGACCAACACTGGCTCCTCCGCGAACCGCGCCGCGATGACATCAACGAGACGACGCTTTGCCAGGCCTGTCAGAACCTCTCGCATGACCCCATGCTACCTGCGATCTTCCCTGATTCCGGCCATTTTTTTCCGCATCTCCAAACCTTTACTTCCCGTTTTCCGGGACCTGGCCTCCGCAAATCCGGATGGCTCAGCAGGGCGTTCGGCAGCGGGCATGGGGTGCAAGATCACGATCAGGAGCACGGCGACCGGCGGGTGAAGTCGAGGAAGCGGCGGATCTGGGCCATGATGGCTGCGGGGTCGTCGCGCAGGTCGGCGACCGCGAGCGAGACGGGTCGCGTGGCTTTTCCGGCAATCGAGGCCCAGGTAGGGTGACGGCCGGCGTCGCGATCAGCCAGATGGCCCAGCCTTGAGAGGACAGCGCCGGCCGTAGCTGGTTCGCGCAGTGTCCGCACAGGTCGAGCTGGCCGCCTCGGGACGCGCGGTAGACCGCCCGGACCGCGGGTCCGCACCGGTCACACGTCTCGTTCATGCCGCGGCCTGCAGCCACTGGGTAGCGGGCTCCTGGGCGATGAGCTGGCGGACCCAGCGCATCCGCTTAGCGGCCGCGTCGGGGTGGTCGCCGAACTCCTGTGCCATCCGGCCAGCGCAGCCGCCGATGCCGAACTGCTGCAAGGCGCGGCTGATCGCGGTGGCTACCATCTCGGCGGTCGGGGCATCTGAGGGCTGTAGCCCGGAAGAGAACAGGGCCTGGCAGCGGGCGCCGTCCATGTCCAGCGGGGTCACGGTGATCTGTGTGGCGGTAGGCATCTCACACCATCCGGTTCTTCTTGCATCAAGGGTTAGGCTGTGGGCGGGTCGCCGGTCACGGCCGCGGCCGGTTCTCCCGGTTGCGGGCGGCCGGCCTGACGATCATGGCCGGTCGGGTGGCGTCGACTGGCATTGGTCCTCCGGGTGATTGGGGATGGCCCGGCTATTTGGGTTGTCGTGCCGGGCCGGGTTCTGAAGCAGGTGCATCGGTACCACACCAAGGTCGCCCCGGCGGGGGCTGACTGGCATCAGCGAAATCGCCAGTCGGTTCGCCGGTGGGATCGCCGGTCACCGGCGAGGCGGTGCGCGGATGTGGTTGCGCAGCCGGGAAGCGCGCGCGACGAGCGCCGCCTGCCGCCTGACTGTAACCGGGCTGTCCGTGCAGGCAACGAGACCAAGAGCTCTTGACAACCGCGCCGACCTGCCTAATGGTCGGCAACCCGCGGCTCCGGCGTCGTCTGAGTGGTTCAGCCGACTGCTCGTGTCCCTTCGGCCCGCCGTTAACTTAACTGCAGGCGCTTCTACCGATCGGTTACCTCGGGAAAGTGTGGCAAGTAAGTCATCTCTGCCGCCCTCGATATCCGAGCCAGGTGAGCAGGGCCGGGGGCCTAGCATGCGTTATGGCCAGCCCTGGGCCTCAGCGGCAGGCTGTGCAGCTGCCTGGGCGTGAGCGCGAGTGTGCGGCGATCGACCGCGTGCTGGTCGATGCCGGCGGCGGCGCTGGGGGCGCTGGTGGTGCGGGCGGGGCGGGCCTCCTTGAGAAGTAGGTGCAGTGACTTTGTGGTGGGGTCGGACATGGCGACGGTTCCGCCTATCGTGCTGCGGGCTGCTGATCAGCCGCTCGGGACAGGGATGCCGGTGGTGGCGCGGTGGCGCCGTCTGAATGCCTGTCGACCGAGCACAGCGGCGGCGCCCGTCGGGCGCCGCCGCTGAGCGGGAGGGCGGGTCAGGCCACATCGCGGCGCAGGACCAGCCGGGTGGCGACCGCGAGCAGGACCAGGGTGTAACCGCTGAGGACCGCGATGGCGGTGGCCGGGGTGAGGGCCCTGCTGGCGAGCACGCCCGGGTCGGTCAGGGTGGAGGCGGCGCCGGTGACCAGCCACTTGGCCAGGTGCGGGGCGAGCGTGTGCAGGATGGCCAGCTCGGCGAACAGCACCCAGCCGACCGCGCCGACGACGGCGGCGATCGTGCTGCGGGTGATATAGCCGAGCGCGACGCCGATCACGCCGAACAGGGTGCCGGCGATCACCGAGCCTGCGAACAGGGTGCCGGTGTCGGCGGGCAGGTGGTGGATGTGGCGGCCGGACAGTTCGCCGACGGCGGTGGCCAGGCCCAGGCCGAAGGTCAGCGTGCTGAGCACCGCGCCGGCCACGGCGATGCCGATGACCTTGGCGGCCACCAGGGCGCCGCGGCGGGGGGCGATGAGCATGGCCGGGATGATGGTCTTGTGCCGGTACTCGCTGCCGGAGCCGATGATGCCCAGCACCAGCATGGCCACGCAGCACACCGAGCCGAGCTTGAGCATCTGGTCGGTGCTGGCCGCGGTGCCGAGGGCCGCGTGACCGTTCTTGCCTGCCGAGGCCGCGTCCACGGCCACACTGATGACGGCGAGGCCGGCGGACAGGGCCAGGCCGATGAGGAAGCTCCGGGCCGCCATGAGCTTGCGGAGCTCGGCGCGGGTGAGTCGGGCGATGGTAGTCATGACGGGCAAGCCTCTCTAACGTGGTCGTTCGGGTGGTCGCTGGTGAGGTCGAAGAACAGGTCCTCGAGGTTGCTGGTGCTGGTCGCGGCGGTCAGTTCGGCCACCGGGCCCTCGGCGGCGAGCCGCCCCCGGTTGATGACCACCACGTCGTCCACGGTCTGCGCGGCCTCGGCCAGCAGGTGGCTGGACACCAGCACCGTCCGGCCTTCGCCCGCCAGCTGGCGGAGCAGGTCGCGCATCCAGCGGATCCCGTCGGGGTCCAGGCCGTTGAGCGGCTCGTCGAGGATCAGCACGCCCGGGTCGCCAAGCAAGGTGGTGGCCAGCGTCAGCCGCTGCCGCATGCCCAGGGAGAAGCCGCCGACCCGGCGGCGGGCGGCTTCGGTCAGGCCGACGACGTCCAGGACCTCAGCTGGCCGGCGGCGGCTGATCCCGGCCGCGGTGGCCATGATCTGCAGGTGCTCGATGGCGCTGCGGCCGGGGTGGAAACAGTCGGCCTCGAGCGCCGCGCCGACGGTGCGCGCCGGGTCTGGCAGGTCGCGGTAGCGGACACCGTTAATGGTGGCGGTCCCGCTGGTCGGGGCCGCCAGTCCCAGCAGCATCCGCAGTGTGGTGGTCTTGCCGGCGCCGTTGGGCCCGAGGAAGCCGGTGACCCGGCCGGGCCCGACGTCGAAGCTCAGGCCGTCGACGGCGGTGATAGTCCCGTACCGCTTGGTGAGGCGGTCAACGTTTAGCATGTGAGAGTCCTTTCGGGCCGGGCGGTGACGCCCGTGGATCGGTACCCCACCAAGGTCACCCGGCCGGGCGCCGGCTGGCATCAGTGAAATCGCCAGTCGATCGCCGGCCGGATCGCCGGTGGGTTGGCTGGTGACCGGCGAGCGCGGGCTCTAGGCGGCGGTCGCCGCACGGGCTACCATGCGCGCTATGGCGGGTCCCGGGCCGCAGCTTGCGGGCCTTCGGCTGCTCGGGCGGGAGGCCGAGTGCGCGGCGATCGACAAGTTGCTGGACGACGCCCGCCAGGGCGCTGGCGGGGCCCTGGTCGTCCGGGGTGAGCCCGGGATCGGCAAGTCGGCGCTGCTGGACTACGCACGCCAGCGAGCCGCGCCGATGGCGGTGCTGTCCGCGGCCGGGGTGGAGGCCGAATCGGACCTGGCCTTCGCCGGGCTGCACGAATTGCTGCGGCCGGTCCTTGGCTACCTGGGCGAGCTGCCGGATATTCAGTCCCGGGCGCTGGCCGGCGCACTTGGGATCGCGCCGTCCACGCACGCTGACCGCCTGCTGATCTCGGCCGCGGTGCTGGGTGTGCTGGCGGCGGCCGCCGAGGACCGCCCCACGCTGTGTGTGGTGGACGACGCCCAGTGGCTGGACCGGCCGTCCGCGGATGCCCTGGTGTTCACGGCCCGGCGGCTGCGAGCCGAGCACCTGACGATGGTGTTCGGCGCGCGCGAGGGTGAGGCGACCCGCTTTGAGGCTGCTGGCCTGGCCGTCTCATGCTTACCGGGCTGGCGGATCAGCCTGCTGCCATGGTTCTGGCGGGCCGGGCACGCCGGGCGGCGCCCGGGGTGCGGGACCGGCTGCTCGCCGAGGCCGCGGGGAATCCGCTGGCGCTGCTGGAGCTGGCGGGCGGGCTGTCGGATGAGCAGCTGCAGGGCCTGGTCCCGCTGCCGGAGGCGATTCCGTTGACCCCGCGGCTGGAAGGGGTGTTCCGCCAGCGGATCGGGCAGCTTCCCCCGGCGGCGCAGACCGCGCTGCTGATCGCCGCCGCCGACAACACCGGCGACGCGCCGACCGTGCTGCGCGCGGCGACCGGGCTGCGGCTTCCCTCTGACGCCCTCGACGCCGGGCAGCGGGCGGCCCTGATCCGGGTTACCGGCACCACGATCACCTTCCGCCATCCGCTGGTCCGCTCGGCGCTCTATCAGAGCGCCACGCTGAGCCAGCGCCAGCAGGCGCACGCGGCGCTGGCGGACGCGCTGGCCGGCGAGGAGAACACCGACCGCCGGGTCTGGCACCAGGCGATGGCCACCCTCACCGGTGACGAGGAAGTCGCCGCGGCCCTGGAGGCCTCCGCCCGCCGGGCCGAGCTGCGGGCCGGGCACTCATCGGCGGCTGCCGCCTATCTGCGGGCGGCCGAGCTGAGCACCGATGACGCCCGCCGGGTGCGGCGGATGGCCGCCGCCGCGCAGGCCGCCTGGGACGCTGGGCAGCCCGGCCGGGCCCGGGACATCGTCGGGCAGGCGCTGCCGCACGCCACCGGCCAGACGCGGGCGCGGCTGCTGCACCTGGGCGGGGTGATCGAAGCACGCACGGGCAGTCTGGCGGACGCATGCACCAGGCTGGCCGACGGTGCTGCGGCGACCAGTGATCCATCGCTCAAGCTGGAGGCGCTGATCGAGGCCGCTGAAGCCGCCTTGTTCTCCGGTGACCTGGCAAGAGCCACCGAGATCTCTGCCAGCGCAGCGGCCATTCCCGCGACGACCGCCCGTGATCAGCTGATCGCCGCCATGCTCCGGGGATTCGGGCACGCGTTCGCCGGGGAGCACGAGCAAGCACAGCCCGTGCTGACCGAGGCACTACAGCATGCCGACGCTCTCGATGACCCGCGTGCGCTGGTCTGGGCCTCCAACGCCGCCCAGGTGGCGGACGACCTGGGCAGCGGCCTCCGCTACGCTAACCGCGCGGTCGATGTGGCGCGCCGTCAGGGCCTGCTCAGCCAGCTGCCGGTGGCGCTGGAGCAGCAGGCGTTCGAGCTAGCCGCGAGCGGCAGCTTCGACCTCGCCTACGCGGCTGCCGAGGAGGGCTACCGGCTGTCTGTCGACATCGGGTATGGGCTGGGGTGGCACTTGGTGACCATGGCAAGCGTGGAGGCGGTGTGGGGCCGCGATGCCGATAGCCGCCGCCACGCCGAGCAGGCGCTTACCCAGCGGAACGCCTTTCTCACAAGCACGGCCGAGAACGTTCTCGGCATCATCGAGCTCACCATGGGACGGCCGGAGCAAGCGGCTGACCGGCTGCTTCCGCTTACCGATTTGGAAAACCCCGGGATCAGCATGCTCATCGCCCTGCAGGCGATGCCCGATGCGGTGGAGGCAGCGGTGCGCGCCGGCAGGCCGGAAGAGGCCGGCCAGCGCCTGGAGATTCTCCGGGGGTGGGCCGCTGTGGCTCCCACGTCCGCCCGGCTGGGGTTGCTGGCGCGGTGTGAGGCACTGACGGGGGCGCGGGATGCGGATGAGGCGTTCGGGGAGGCGATCGCGGCGGCCGCGGCGCTGCCGCCGTTGCAGCGGGCCAGGACGGAGTTGCTTTACGGCGAGTGGCTGCGACGTGAGCGGCGGCGCACCGATGCGCGCGGCCATCTGCGTACCGCCCTGGAAATGTTCCGGACGATGGGCGCGGCGCCGTGGGCGGAGCGGGCCGAGGCGGAGCTGCGGGCGACGGGGGAGACCGCGCGCAAGCGTGATGTGTCGGCGGTGGAGCAGCTGACGCCGCAGGAGCTGCAGATCGCGGGCCTGGTCGCCGGGGGGCTGACCAACAAGGAGATCGCGGCGCAGTTGTTCCTCAGCCCGCGCACGGTCGACTACCACCTGCGGAAGGTCTTCACCAAGCTCGGCATCGCCTCCCGCAGCGAACTCATACGCGGCGGCCTGCCCCGGCCCGGGGTCGCCTGAGCACGCGCAGCAGCGCGGCACGAGCAGGAACAGCCCGGCGCTGCTGGTGACCTGGCCGGACCAGTCGAGCCCGCGCGCCCGCGGTCAGGCCACTCGCGCACCCACCGTCGGGTGCCGCAAAAGCTGATCACCCGAGCGGGACGCTGATGCAGAAGACCGCGTGCCAGCCCAGCCCGCTGGTCAGGACCCCGCCGGCGGCACTACCCGCCGCGAACGCAAACCCGATGGTCGCGCCGTAGGCGGCCACCGCGTCCGCGCGCTCGCGCGTGGCGGTGAACGGGGCGAGCCCGGCGGTGAACACCCGCCGCCCCAGCCGGTCAACGGCCGATCCTGCGCCGGGCACCACTGCTGCCAGGGCGAGGGTGTACTGTCGGCGACCGCTGCAGCCCGGCCGGCCCGGAGTTAAGATCACGGGCGAGATGCGGCAGTGCGGCGTTGACGACGGCGATGTCCGCCATCAGCACTGCCGTGGCCAGGCAGGCCACGGCAACCGCGCCGCGCCTGGCGCGTGGGGAAAGCTCGCAACCGTGTCAACGTCCCTTTCGTGCGGGGTACGCGGGATCCGCGCCTTCCGAGACCGCCACGGCTTGAGCTGGCTGGCTCAGTGAAGTCGCCGGTCGGCACGCCGGGATGACGCAAATTCAGCAGAAGGCCAGGGTCGGCCGGTCCTCGGCCCCTGACCCAGGCAGCTGTGAATTGACGCGCCGACCGGCTCCGATGTTGGCGACCGGGCAGCCGGGCGGTGCCGCCCGGCTGCCCGGCTCTGGGTGCGGGTCAGGCGTCCCGCCGGGTGATCAAGAACGCTGCCGCGGCGGTCGCGGCGGCGGCGTACGCCGTGACGATGAGGAAGGACGGGCCGGCCGGGAGGTAGCCGGGAACCGGATGCTGGGCGATCACCTGCTGGGCGGCCATGTCCAGGCTGTACTTGCCGATCCGGACATCCCACGGCGCGGGCAGGGCCTGGATGATGTGGGGCAGGAGGAAGACGATCCCGATCACGGCGGTGATCGTGCCGGCGGTGTGCCGGATGACGGCGCCCAGCCCGAGCCCGACCCAGGCCATGACGGCCAGGTAGAACCCGGCGGCCAGCACGCCGCGCAGCGCCCCGGGATGGGCCAGGGTCACGTCCGCGTGCTGGCCGGACAGCGCCTGCTGGCCGGCGAAGAAGGTGGCGAAGGCGATCAGTTCCCCGGCGGCCAGGGTCAGGGCGCCGACGACCGCGGCCTTGGCCGCGATGACCGCGCGGCGCCGCGGGGCCGCGGCGAAGGTGGTGCGGATCAGGCCGGTGGTGTACTCGGAGCTGATCGCGAGCACGCCGAGCGCGCCGAACGCCAGCTGGGCGAGCCCCAGGCCGGTGAAGGCGTCGTCCACCGGGTCGAAAGAAGCCCTGGCCTGCGCGGTCATGGTGGCCCACTGGGTGGCTTGGGAGCGGGTGACCAGGTATCCGACTCCCACGGCCGCCACCGCGGCGAACAGCAGGGTCAGGTAGGTGGAGCGGACGGAGCGGAGTTTGATCCATTCGGCGGCGAGCAGGTCGCGGGCCCGGGCCGGGGCGGAGGCGGTGATGGTGGTCATGATCAGGCTGCCTTTCCAGCGTAGCCGGGCAGGTCGGCACGGTAGTCGACGCTGTCCTGGGTGAGTTCCATGAACGCCTCCTCCAGCGAGGCGTGCCGGGGGGTGAGCTCGTGCACGGTGATGCCGTGCGCGCTGGCCACCTCCCCGATCGCGGCGGCATCCAGGCCGGTGACCGCGAGCCCGCCGTCAGGCTCGGCGGTGACCAGAGCGCCCCGCTGGGTCAGCAGCCCGGCAAAGGCGCCGCCCGCTGGCGAGCGCACCAGGACATCGTTGCGGGAACTTTGCCGCACGAACTCCTCGATGGGCGCGTTGGCCACGAGCCGACCGCGGCCGATGACGATGAGGTGATCGGCGGTCAGCGCCATCTCGCTCATCAGGTGGCTGGAGACGAAGATGGTCCGGCCCTCGGCGGCCAGCGACTTGAGCAGGCCGCGGATCCAGTGGATGCCCTCGGGGTCCAGGCCGTTGACCGGCTCGTCGAATAGCAGCACCGGCGGGTCGCCGAGCAGCGCTGCCGCGATGCCCAGCCGCTGCTTCATGCCCAAGGAGAACCCGCGGACCCGCCGGCCGGCCACCCCGTCCAGGCCCACCATGGCAAGCACCTGGCCGACGCGGCGGGCACCGATCCGGTTGCTGGCCGCGATGGCGCGCAGGTGATCACGGGCGGTGCGGCCGCCGTGCACGGCGCCGGCGTCCAGCAGCGCGCCGGCCTGGCGCAGCGGGCGAGACAGCTGCTGGTAGGGGCGGCCGTTGACGGCGGCCCACCCTGAGGTGGGGGCGTCCAGGCCGAGGATGACCCGCATGGTGGTGGACTTGCCGGCGCCGTTGGGCCCGAGGAAGCCGGTAACCCGGCCCGGCTGGACGGTGAAGCTGAGCCCATCGACGGCCACGGCGCTGCCGTAGCGTTTGGTCAGCTCGTGAACCTCGATCATTAGCTGTGCCTTTCGTGCTGGTGGCGGTGCTGTTCAGGCTGCCCGAGCAGGCGGGCCGGGCAGGGAAGGGGCGGCTGGCCGTGCGGCGATGGGTGCGCGCGAGCAGCCCGCCGGGTGGGCCGGTGCTTGGTGCAGGCCGGGCCGCTGGTGCAGGCGGCGCAGCGGAAGCCGGCCGGCAGATCGCTGGGGTGTGCTGGCGGCGCTGCTGAGAGCGGGCCGGTGCTCGCGGGACGGATGCCCGTCCTCGCCGAGGCTGCGGCTGAGGGCCACGGCGCCGGCGATGACCACGGCCAGTGCTAGCGCCTGGCCGGCCAGGGCCGCGGACCCGGTCCGGATGTGCTCGCCGAACAAGAACACCCCGAACAGGCTGGCTGAGAACGGATCCAGGATGGTGAACCCGGGCTGCGAGGCGGCCAGCGGCCCGGCCGCCAGCGCGTGCGAGGCCAGCAGCATGGTCGCCGCCCCGACGATGACGAGCACGTACAGCGACCAGGTGGACAAGACGGCGCCGATGCCGGCACCGAGGTGCGAGCTGAGTTCCTTGATGACCGCGGCCATGAACCCCCAGGAGATCCCGGTGGCCGCCCCGAGCAGCGCGGCCCGGCGGCCCGCGGACGCGCCGGTACGGTTGTCGAGCTCAAGGGCCACGGCCAGGGCCGCGAGCACGACGCCGGCGGTGGCCAGCCCGGCCAGCAGCCACGAGTGGCCCGGCGCGTGCAGCCGCCCGCCGTACGGCGACGCCAGGCGGAGGTACAAGCCAATCCCCGCCGACATGGCGGCCGCCGCCAGCCAGTCGCGCCGCTTGACCGACCGCGAGCCGGCGACGGCCAGGTAGCCGAAGACGAACAGCAGCTCGGCTGCCAGGATGGGCTGGACCAGGGCCAGGCCGCCGGAGCGCAGCGCGGTCAGCTGGAAGATGAACCCGCCGATCATCGCGGCGATGCCGAGCAGCCAGGCCGGGCGGCGGGCCAGCCGGACGACGAGCCGGACATCGAAGCCCGCTGTCTGGGTACTCCTGGCCCCCTTGCGCTGGCACACCGAGGACGTGGCCGTGCAGATGCTTGCCGCGACGCCCAGCAGGATTGCCTTCTCCATCAGCTTGTCCCTTCGCCAGTGCCGGGCGGTCAAGCCCGCGGTATCGGTACCGCACCAACTTCGCCTGGCCGGGGGCCGGCTGGCATCAGCGAAATCGCCAGTCCCGTCGCCAGCGGATCGCCGGTCACCGGCGAGGCCGACCGCGCCGGTGCCGCAGGTGACTGCGCAGCCGGGAGCGCCATCGCGCGACCGGCCCAGGTGGCCCACCTGTGAAACAGGGCCTGGGAGTTAGCATGCGTTATGGCCAGCCCTTGGATTCGGCAGCCAGCTGTGCAACTGCTCGGGCGTGAGCGCGAGTGTGCGGTGATCGACCGCTTGCTGGCCGATGCCGGCGCTGGCGCTGGGGGCGCGTTGGTGGTGCGGGGCGAGGCGGGCATCGGCAAGTCCGCGGTGCTGGGATACGCGGTACAGCGGGCGGCGCCGGGGATGCTGGTGTTGCGCGCGGATGGCGTGGAGGCCGAGTCGGATCTGGCGTTCGCGGGGCTGCATGGGCTGCTGCGCCCGGTCCTGGCGCATCTGCGCGAGCTGCCTCAGCCCCAGTCGGCGGCGCTGGCGGGTGCGCTGGGGCTGGCACCGTCAACGCAATCCGACCGCCTGCTGATGTCGGCGGCGGTGCTGGGCCTGCTCGCGGCGGCCGCGGAGGACACGCCGGTGCTGTGCGTGGTCGATGACGCGCAGTGGGTGGATCGGCCGTCGGCCGGCGCGCTGGTTTTCGCGGCCCGCCGGCTGCAGGCCGAGCGGCTGGCGATGTTGTTCGGAGCGCGCGAGGGTGAGGTGCGCCGGTTCGAGGCGGCGGGCGTGCCGGACTTCGCGCTGACCGGGCTGGACCCGCCGTCGGCGGCCGCCGTCTTGGCCGCCGGGGGGTGGGGCGCGGCGCCGTCGGTGCGGGAGCGGTTGCTGGCCGACGCAGGCGGGAACCCGCTGGCGCTGCTGGAACTGCCGCGCGGATTGTCAAAGGCGCAGCTGGATGGGCGGGCCGTCTTGCCGGACGCGATTCCGCTCAGCCCGCAGCTGGAGGGCGTGTTCCGGCAGCTGATCGGGCGGCTCGCGGAAACGGCGCAGACGGCGCTGCTGATCGCCGCTGCGGACACGACCGGGGACATGCCGGCCGTGCTGCGGGCGATGGCAGTACTTGAGCTTCCCGTTGAAGCGCTGGATCCCGCGGAGGGTGCGGGCCTGGTCCGGATCTCTGGAACAACGATCACCTTCCGCCATCCGCTGGTGCGCTCGGCCCTGTACCAGGGGGCGACGTTGAGCCAGCGCCAGCGGGTGCACGCGGCGCTGGCGGGGGCGTTCACCGGCGAGGAGCACGCGGACCGCCGGGTCTGGCATCAGGCGCTGGCCACGCTGGCCGGCGATGAGGAAATCGCGGCGACGCTGGAGGCCTCAGCCCGCCGCGCGCAGCTGCGGGCCGGGCATGCGTCCGCGGCGACTGCGTTCATGCGCGCGGCCGAGCTGAGCACCGACGACACCCGCCGCGTGCGGCGGATCGCCGCCGCGGCCCAGGCCGCCTGGGATGCCGGGCAGGCCGATCGGGCCCGGGCCGCCGCCGGACAAGCGCTGCCCCTGGCCAGCGGCGAAACCCGCGCGCGACTGCTGCACCTGACTGGGGTGATCGAAGCACGCACCGGCAACATGCAGGAGGCGTGCACCAGGTTCCTCCAGGGAGCTGAGGCGAGCAATGAGCCGTCCCATACGCTGGAGATGCTGGTTGAGGCCGCTGAAGCGGCGACGATGTGCGGCGACAGGGCGCAAACGTTCCGGCTCGCGGATCGTGCCGCGGGTGTCGTGCCGGTGACCCCGCGAGATTGCCTTATGGTCGCGGTGCTTGGCGGTTTCGCCCTCGCACTAGCTGGTGACCAGGATCGGGCCCGCTCACTGCTCGTTGATGTGCATGCCCAGGCCGCTGAGCTCGATGATCCGCGCGCGCTGATCTGGGCGTCAACCGCGGTGTCAGTGGCCGGGGACTCTGCGGACGCTTTGTCTTATGTGAACCGCGCGGTCGAGTCGGCGCGCCGGCAGGGCCTGCTCAGCATGCTCCCGGCCGCCCTCGAGGAACAGGCGATCGTTCTCATTGAGAATGGCAGCTTCGATCTCGGCTACGCCGCCGCCGTGGAAGGTTACCGGCTCTCGCTCGACATCGGCCATGGGAGTGGCGGGCACCTTATGAACATGGCGGTGGTCGAGGCGGTACGGGGCCACGAGGAGGCTCGCCACCATGCGGAGGAGGCGCTTTCGGTCGGCCAGCGAACCGGGTCGACGTTCCTTATTGCCTGTGCCGAGCGGACACTGGGATTCCTTGACCTGACTTTGGGCCGGACGGAGCAGGCAGCAGACCGACTGCTGGCGCTGACCACACCGGGTAGCCCGGCTGTCAGCGAGTTCATGGCACCGGAGGCGATTCCCAACGCCATAGAGGCGGCGATACGGGCTGACAGGCACCAGGCCGCGGCCGAGCGGCTTGAGACGTTCCGTGCCTGGGTCGCGGGAGCGCCCACGCCGACCCGGCGAGCGATGCTCGCACAGTGTGAGGCGCTGCTGGGGGTGCGGGATGCGGATGAGGCGTTCGGGGAAGCTCTCGCGGCGGCCCCGGCGCTGCCTCCGTTGCAGCGGGCCCGGACGGAGCTGCTTTACGGTGAATGGCTGCGGCGTGAGCGGCGGCGCACCGATGCCCGCGGTCACCTGCGCACCGCCCTGGAATTGTTCCGCACACTTGGCGCGACGCCGTGGGCGGAGCGAGCCGAGGCCGAGCTGCGGGCGACCGGGGAGACCGCGCGTAAGCGCGACCCGTCCGCGGCCGAGCAGCTGACACCGCAGGAACTCCAGATCGCCGGGCTGGTCGCCGAGGGCCTGACCAACAAGGAGATCGCCGCGCAGCTGTACCTCAGCCCGCGCACCGTGGACTATCACCTGCGCAAGGTCTTCACCAAGCTCGGGATCGGGTCGCGGGCCGACCTGATCCGTGCGGGACTGTCCCAGCGCGAGTCCGCCTGAATCCGGTGCGAGGCGCCGGACGCGCCGCTGTGATGCACGTCCGGCTGGCAGACGCACACGGGTGGGCCCCCAGCTTGGCTGGGGGCCCACCCTTACGAGGCATGATGCTGGCGGGAGTTCCTCCCGGTTGCCCGTGCCTCATGAGACAGTCACGGGCCTCCTTTCGTCCTGGGTGTGCTCGCCGGCTCGGCTGCCGCCGCCAGCGCTGGCGGTGCCGGTGAGGCCGGCCGGGTGGGCGGGGGTCTCGTGCAGGCCGAGCCGCTGGTGCAGGCGGCGCAGCGGGCCGGGGGCCCACCAGTTCCATTCGCCGAGCAGGGTCATCGTGGCCGGGACCAGGATGCAGCGGACCAGGGTGGCGTCGACGGCGACGGCGATGGCCAGCGCCAGGCCGAATTCCTTGATGCCCATGCTCTGCCCGGCGGCGAAGCCGAGGAAGACGATGATGACCAGGAACGCGGCCGAGGTGATGATCCGCCCGGAGCGCTGCAGCCCGGCGGCGACCGCGGTGTTGGTGTCGCCGGTCTCGTCGTGGGCCTCCTTGATCCGGGACAGCAGGAACACCTCGTAGTCCATGGACAGCCCGAACGCGAAGGCGAACACGATGACCGGGATCCAGGCCTCGATCGCGCCGAACGCGGTGAAGCCGAGCAGGGATGACAGGTGCCCGTCCTGGAAGATCCAGACCAGCGCGCCGAAGGTGGCGCCGAGCGAGAGGGTGTTCATGACCAGCGCCTTGAGGGGGATGAGCACCGACCCGGTCATCAAGAACAGCAGGATGAAGGTGGCCAGGGCAATGATCGCCAGCGCGTAGGGGAGCCGCTGGACGATGGTGGCCTTGAAGTCGGTCAGGAACGCCTCCTGCCCGGTCACCCAGGTGCGGAACGCGGGCCGGTGGTCGCGCAGCTCCTGGACGAGGTGCCGGGCGGCGGCGCCTTGCACCGTCCCGGCCGGGACCACGTCGATCGCGGTGACGTTGCCGGCCAGGCCACGTTCGATGCTGACCGCGCCGGCGCCGGGCAGGCGGCTGATGGTGGCGGCGTAGGCGGCGATCCGCGGGTCGCTGGCCGGCAGCGTGGCCACGACCGTGACGGGGTCGGCCCGCAGGCCCGGGAAGCCGGCGTTCAGGGCCAGCGCGACCTGGCGTGCCTCGCTGCCCCGGGGCAGCGTGCGCGGGTCACCCAGGCCGTAGTTGACGTGCAGGAACGGCAGCGCAAAGGCCAGCAGCAGCGCGCTGACCCCGGCGGCGGCCAGGACCGGGCGGCGCTGCACCCGGCGGGCCAGCCGGCCGAAGAACCCATCCTCGGCCTCCTGCCGGTGCGCCATCGTCAGCTTCGGCCCCCACGCCGCCAGCAGCGCGGGAATCAGCGTCACCCCGGCGGCCATCGCGACCAGCACGGTGGCGATCCCGCCCACCGCCACCGAGGTGAAGGTGGGGTCGCCGAACGCGAACAGCCCGGACAGCGCCGCGGCCACGGTCAGCGCGGAGAAGGTGACCGTCCGCCCCGCCGTCGCCCCGGTGTACTCCACCGCGGCGGGCACGTCCGCGCCGGCCGCCCGCGCCTCGCGGAACCGGTTGACCATCAGCAGGCTGTAGTCGACCGCCAGGGCCAGGCCGAACAAGGTGATCACGTTGACGGAGTAGGGGGCCACGTCGGTCACATGGGTCATGCCCATCAGCAGGATCAGCGCGCCGGACACCGTGCTCAGGGCCGCGGTCAGCGGCAGCAGCGCGGCCCGCCAGCCGCGGAAGATGAAGAACAGCGCGATCAGCAGGACCGGCAGCGCGATCGCCTCCCCGCGCTCCAGGTCGTTATACGAGGCCACCATCCCGTCCTGGTTCACCCCCAGATCCCCGCCGACCTGCACCGTCGCGCCCGGCACAGTGCCGCGGGCGGCAGAGCGCAGCGCGGTGACCACGCCCATCTGCGACCTCCTCGAGGAGTTCTTGCTGACCTCGACGACGATCACGCTGGCATGCCCGCCCGGGGAGGCAAGCGCCCGGTCAGCCGGGCTGGTATAGGCGTTGACCGCGCCGGTCACCAGCGGCACCTTCTCCAGCCGGGCGGTCAGCGCGGTGACCGCCGCCCGGGTATCTGGCGCCGCCACCGGCGGTCCCTGCACCAGCACCACCGCGGTCGGGCCCATGCTGCTGGCCTTCTGAACGATGTTGTAGCCCTGGACGGACTCGTAGCTCGCGCTGCCGTTGGAATCGTGCAGGCGGGCGAACACCATGCTGCCGATCGCCATCCCGGCGATGAACAGCAGCATCCAGGCGGCCAGCACCCACCGGCGGCGCCTGACGCAGAAACGGGCAATGGTTGCCAACATGGCAGTCCTCCTAGCCAGCGACTGCCGAGCGCCTACCTGAGCCCGGTGGAACAGTGCCTGGCTTTGATGAACCACGATCCGTGAGGCACCCAGCCGGCGGCATCGGTGAAATCGCCAGTCACCTCGCCAGTCACCTCGCCAGTGGCCACTTCGCGACCCGGCTCGCCAGGTACATCCGGCCACGCGTCCGAATGGAGCACCAGACTGGCGATCTCGCCGATTCGAAGCGCGCCCTGCTCGCGGGATCCTCGAGGCAGCACCAGCCAGTGAAAGGAAACGGCGATGCGACAGATCCAGGTCACGACCAGGCCCCGGCCGCGCCACACGACAACGGCCGAGCCGCCCACCGTCAACCGCACGATAGCGCGGCTATGGTTTTCCGAATCCCAGCCGCAGGCGACGCGCACATCCGGCCGCTAATGCGCGAAGACATGCCGAACGAGCTCGACCCGCCCGGCGAACGCCGGCCCTTGCGAGCGGGCGCCAACGGCCAGCGGCCCATGCGAGTTCTGCTGGTCGATGACCACGAGATCTCGCGCGCGGCCATCACCGCCCTGCTGCGCACCGAGGGAGCCGACGTCGCCGGCACCGGAACCGGCGAGGCCGCGATCGCGGTCGCGATCGCCTTCCGCCCTGCTGTGGCGGTCGTCGACGTGACGCCCGCCGACGCCACCGGGTTCCGCATCGCCGACCAGCTGCACGCGCTGCCGGACGGCCCCGCTGTCGTGCTCACCTCAAGCGCCGACAAACGCCGGTTCGCCTCTCAGCTCGACAGCTACCGGTTCGTCGCCAAAGCCGACCTGTGTGTCCAGAACATCTAGGCGGGCCCGGTTCCGGAGGCACCGCACCGCCTAGTTCCGGCCCTGCTTCTTGGGCGAAGCTCCTGATGATGTCTCCGATGGAGGCCGGCAGGCTGGCCAGGTGTTCTCCAGATAACCGAAGGCATAGACCGGATCAAGCGAGGTCACGTCCCGGTAGACCGCCCAGGTCACCGACACGGCCGGACGCGTTCCCGCCGTGGTGACCGTGACCAGTCCGCTACCGGGCGGCACGGTTCCGCCGCTCTCGGCTGAGCGCCCACACGCTGCCGCGCCGGGCGGGATCGCCGCCATGATGGCCACGACCGTGACCAGGCTCCGCTTCCAGGCCATCATCCCTCCGGCCAGCAGCGCGCCCGCGTAGTGCGCTAGCAGAACGCAGCCGGATGCCTCGGACCTGGGGCGATCTAGGTTACCGGGATCCTCACCTGATCCAGCTCAACGAACGCTCCGCAGGCGAATGTCGACGTCGGCACGGCAGACCCGAGCGCGAGGCCACCCCTAGGCCAGCCCGCGAACGCCACGTCCGGCTAGGTCGTCCTGTTCCGCCCCCCGGATCGCCGGGACCAGCCCGGTATGTCCAGGTCCCGCTGGCGAGCTGACTGGCGACTTTACTGATGCCAGCCGCCCTCCAGCCCAGGGATCTTTGGAGGTACCGGCTCACGGCCTATGCGCCCCGGCCCGGTCACCCCCTTAGGAAGGAAACTGCCATGTTCACCCATCCCGACATCACCAGCCAGCTCGTCCGCGAGCGCCAGCGCCAGATGCTGGTAGCCGCCCGCCAGCGGCAGCTTCGCCGCCAGCACGGCCGCCAGACATCCAAGGCCACCGGCATCGCCGCCGCGGTCATCCGCCGCCTCGCCCCGGTGATAGCCGAGCCGAGCCTGTAGGCCAGGCCTGGCCCGGCCCGCATAGACACGGAGGAAACGGCCGGGCTGAACGCAGACGAACCTGTGGAAGGGACAACGATGCAACAGATCCATATCAAGACCAGGCCCCACCCACGCCACACAACACCGGCCTCCTGCCTGACAGGATCCAGGGCCGATGATGCCGAGATTTGCCCGGCCTGGCGCCGGGTGACCCGGGGTGCGAGGTGCCGCGCATGCCTCTTCGAAGATCATCGTTGGACACGGTCGCAGGGGGCTGCGAAGGTGATGCCATGGACATTGACGTGCTGCGGTATGCGGCGTTCACCGACGACCCCGCCAGCGGCAACCCGGCTGGTGTGGTCGTGCACGCCGGACAGATGTCCGAGCCGGACATGCTGGGCATCGCGGCCGAGGTCGGCTACTCCGAAACCGCGTTCGTCACTGAGTCCGATCCCCAGCGCGGCCGGTACACGGTGCGGTATTTCAGCCCGCGCGCCGAGGTCCCGTTCTGCGGGCACGCCACCATCGCCACAGCGGTAGAGATCGCCAGGCGCGCCCGTGCCGGGGATCTGGTGTTCCATACCATGGCCGGGGAGGTACCGGTCCACACCGGCATCAAAGACGGCCGCCCGTGGGCGACCCTGACCAGCGTCCCCGCCCGCTCCCGGCCCGCGCCCGGACGAGGCCGGCCCGGTAAGTCGGGGCCGGGAGCCCGTGAATCGGTACCCACCAACGTCGTCCGGCCAGGCGCTGGCTGGCATCAGGGAAGTCACCAGTCGGATCGCCATTGAGATCGCCGGTCCCCCGGCCAGCGCGGGCCTGGGCGGCAGTCGCCACACGGGCTACCATGCGCGCTATGACGGGGCCTACGCCGCAGCTTGCGGGCCCGCGGCTGCTCGGACGAGAGGCTGAGTGCGCGGCCATCGACCGGTTGCTGGACGACGCCCGCGCGGGTAGTGGCGGCGCGCTGGTGGTGCGGGGTGAGGCGGGGATCGGCAAGTCGGCGCTGCTTGGCTACGCGAGGCAGCACGCGGGGCCGATGCGGGTGCTCTCGGCCAGCGGGGTGGAGGCCGAGGCCGACCTGGCGTTCGCCGGGCTGCACCAACTGCTGCGGCCGGTTCTTGGCAGCCTGGCTGAGCTGCCGGATATCCAGTCCCAGGCGCTGGCCGGTGCGCTCGGTATGGCGCCGTCCACGAATACCGATCGCCTGCTGATCTCGGTCGCGGTGCTTGGTTTGCTGGCGGTGGCCGCCGAGGACCGTCCCATGGTCTGTGTGGTGGACGACGCCCAGTGGCTGGACCGGCCGTCCGCTGACGCGCTGGTGTTCTCCGCGCGCCGCCTGCGGGCCGAGCGGCTGGCGATCCTCTTCGGCGCGCGCGAGGGTGAGGCAACCCGTTTCGAGGCCACTGGCCTGGCTGAACTCATGCTTACCGGGCTCGCCTATCAGCCTGCCGCTGAGGTTCTTGCCGGCCGGGCACGCCAGGCATCGCCAGGGGTCCGGGACCGGCTGCTCGCCGAGGCCGCGGGCAATCCGCTCGCACTCTTGGAGCTGGCGAGCGGCCTGTCCGATGAGCAACTGCACGGCCTGGTCCCACTGCCTGAGGCCATGCCGCTCACCCCGCGGCTGGAAGGGGTATTCCGGCAGCGGATCGGCCAGCTTCCCCCGGCCGCGCAGACCGCGCTCCTGGTCGCCGCCGCGGACAACACCGGCGACGCGCCTGCCGTGTTGCGCGCGGCGGCCGGGCTGCAGCTTCCGCCCGACGCCCTCGATCCCGCACAACGGGCCGCTCTGATCGGGGTCATCGGTGCCACGATCACATTCCGCCACCCGCTGGTTCGCTCGGCGCTGTACCAGGCGGCCACGCTCAGCCAGCGCCAGCAGGCGCACGCGGCGCTGGCGGACGCGCTGACCGGCGAGGAGAATACCGACCGCCGGGTCTGGCACCAGGCCATGGCCACGCTCACCGGCGACGAGGAAGTGGCCGCGGCGCTGGAGGCCTCGGCCAGGCGGGCGCAACTGCGGGCGGGCCATGCGTCGGCGGCGACGGCCTTCCTGCGGGCAGCCGAGCTGAGCACCGACGGGGCCCGCCGCGTGCAGCGAATGGCTGCCGCCGCGCAGGCCGCCTGGGCCGCCGGGCAACACACCCGCGCCCGGGAAATCATCGGGCAGGCGCTGCCGCAGGCCACGGGCCAGACACGGGCGCAACTGCTATACCTCGACGGGCTGATTGAAGGCTTTGCCGGAAATCTGTGGGAGGCCTCGATCATGCTGGCCGACGCAGCGGACGCGTGCACAGATCCCTCGCTGACCATCGAGATACTGATGGTGGCCGCTGATGCCGCCGCAGCTTCCAGCGATCCGGCTGCAATAACCGAACTGAGCCAGCGGGCCATGCGAATCTCGCCTGCCGATGACCTTGACCGTTTCAAGATCGAGTCACTCGGCGGGTTGGCGCGGTTCTATGCCGGGGATCACCGCGCGGGCCAGGCCCTGCTCGCAGATGCTCTGCGCGGCGCCGATACCGTGACTGATCCTCACGCCTTGTTGTGGGCTGGCGACTTCGCGACAATCAGCAAGGGACTAGGCGCTGGGTTGCCGTATGTCAGCCGCGCGGTGGATATGGCCCGGCGAAATGGTCTGCTCAGCCTGTTGGCGCCGGCCTTGCGCCAGCAGGCACGGGACTTCGTGTGGTCAAGCCAGTTCGACCTGGCGTATGCCGCGGCGGAGGAGGGATATCGCCTGTCGCTTGATCTTGGCTACGGTTCGGCCGGGCACCTGATGAACATGGCTGCTGTGGAGGCCACGTGGGGCCGGGAGCAGGATGCGCGCCGGCATGCGGACGAAGCGCTCGCGCTGGGCTCGCGGCATGGCTCCTGGTTCCGAGCAATCCTCGAGTGGACGCTCGGCCTGGTGGAGCTGACCTCGGGCCGGGCAGATGAAGCAGCTGACCGGTTGTTCGTGCTCACAGCACCCGGCCGCTCCGACATCAACCCCGCCATCGCGCTGGAGGCCATGCCCGACGCGGTCGAGGCTGGGGTGCGCGCCGGGCGGCAAGCGGAGGCGGCCCAGCGCCTTGAAACGCTGCGTGAGATGGTCACGGCCACCCCGACGCAGCCTCGCTCGGCGTTGCTGGCGCGGTGTGAGGCACTGGTGGGGGTGCGGAGTGCGGATGAGGCGTTTGGGGAGGCTGTCGCGGGGGCCACCGCGCTGCCGCCGTTGGAGCGGGCCCGGACGGAGTTGCTTTACGGCGAGTGGCTGCGGCGGGAGAGGCGGCGCACCGATGCGCGCGGTCATCTGCGTAATGCACTGGAAATCTTCCGGACGCTGGGCGCGGCGCCGTGGGCGGAGCGGGCCGAGGCGGAGCTGCGGGCGACGGGGGAGACCGCGCGCAAGCGGGATGTGTCGGCGGTGGAGACGCTGACCCCACAGGAGCTGCAGATCGCGGGGCTGGTCACCGAAGGGCTGACCAACAAAGAGATCGCGGCACAGCTGTTCCTCAGCCCGCGCACGGTCGACTACCACCTGCGCAAGGTCTTCACCAAGCTCGGCATCGCCTCCCGCAGCGAACTCATACGCGACGGCCTGCCCCGCCCCGGGTCGGCCTGAGCACGCCGACTGGCCCGCGGCGGGTACCCCTGCGTGCTGGCTGGAAGCTGAGACTGATCTTGGGCAAGTCTTCCCGGAAGAGGTCACTGAGCCAGGTGCGGTTGGCTACCTGGCTTGCGGCGCGAGTGCGCACTCGCCTATGGGCCAGATGGCCCAGCCGTGCGTGGAGAGCGTCGGCCGTAGCTGGTTTTGCGCAGTGCCCGCACAGGTAAAGCTGGCCGCCCTGGGAGCTGGTCCCCATCCGGCGCAAGCGCAGGTTTGTCTCCCGGCAGGAATTCACGGCGATGTCCCGCAACGCGCCCGGAAGCAGTCTGGACGCATTCCGTGCCGACCAGGACGCGGCCGCTGACCACCAGGACGGCGATCCCTGCGAGCGGTGAGGCACCGCAGCGGGCGCCGGGACTTCCCCGGCAGGGCCTGCCCGACACCAGCATCGTGGTCCTGCGCCGCCGGGTCGACCCTGCCGGACTCCCGGACGAGATGGCGATCAGCGCGATCACCCTCGCCGAGCTGTCCGCCGGGCCGCACCAGGTCCGCCCCGACAGCGAGCAGGACCTGCACGACGAGCACGAGGAACGCGCCCGCCGCACCGAGGCCGCGCAGCGCGCCGACAGCGACTTCGACCCGGTCCCGTCCGGCGCCGAGGCGGCCCGGATATACGGCCGGGTGACCGCCGCCGTGGTCGCGGCGGGCCGCACGCCGCGGCGGCCGATCGCCGGCCTGATGATCGCGGCCACCGCCATCGCCGAGGGCCTCCCCCTGGTCACCACCAACCCAGGCGATCACGCGGGGCCGGGAAAGCTCCTCCGCATCGTCCCCGTCACCCTCCCGCCCGTGCCGCACGAAAAGACACTCCGGCCGCGTTTACCCGCGCGGGGATCGGCACGGGCGGGCGGAAGAGCGGTGCCGAGGCGCTACAGTAGTTGGGCCACGGGCTGTAGCGCAGCTTGGCTAGCGCGCCTGCTTTGGGTGCCCCGGGGCGTCCTGTCAAATCTGACCGCGGTCGCCGCGCTGACGTGGGCGTTCGATGCGCGCGGGTGCAAGTTCCTAACGGCGCGTTAGGTTTCGTTAGAAACGCCGGGATGCGCTGAGACTGTGGCGTCTGCTGCCCATTGGTGGCGGCCACTGCCAGACGGCGCGTTGGCCGCGTCCTGCATTCGTACACATCCGCCAGCAACTACTATGCCTGACGGCGGAGACAGCTCTCGCCGCGATTAGTCTGTGAGCAATGGCCGAGACGGAGCTGATCCGCACGCCCGATCAGCGGGTGCGGGTGTTCGTGAGTTCAACTCTGACCGAGCTGGCCGATGAGCGGCAGGCGGTGCGGGATGCGGTGACCCGGCTGCGGCTGGTGCCGGTGATGTTCGAGCTGGGCGCCCGGCCGTATCCTCCGCGGCCGGTGTACCAGGCGTACCTGGCGCAAAGCCAGGTCTTCGTGGGGATCTACTGGCAGAGCTACGGCTGGGTCGCACCGGGCGAGCAGGCCTCTGGGCTGGAGGATGAGTATCAACTGTCGGCCGGGCTGCCCCGGCTGATCTATGTCAAGTCGCCGGCGCCGGACCGCGAGCCGCGGCTGACGGAGCTGCTGGCCCGGATACGCGAGGAAGGCGGCATCTCGTATCAGCGCTTCTCCGCGGCCGCCGAGCTGCAGCAGCTGGTCGAGAATGACCTGGCGGTGCTGCTGAGCGAGCGGTTCGAGAGAACCGCTCGCTCAGGCGCGGGCGCCGCGGCGGAGGCACCGTTGGCCGGGGCCCTTCCGGTGCCGGCCACGCCCCTAGTGGGCCGCGAGCGGGAAGCCGCGGCGGTGGAAAACCTCATCGCCGGGGAGGGCGTGCGGCTGGTGACCTTGACCGGTCCGGGCGGGGTGGGGAAAACCAGGCTCGCGGTGGAGGCCGCGCGGCGGCTCAGCCCGGGCTTCGCGGACGGCGTGCGGTTCGTCGAGCTGGCCGCGGTTCCCGCCGCGGATCTAGTAGCGGCCGCGATCGCCACGGCGTTCGGGCTGAACACGTCGGCCGGCAACCTAGTCACCGACTTGAAGCAGTTCTTGCGACCGAGGCGGCTGCTGCTGACACTGGACAACTACGAGCACGTGATGGGGGCGGCGCCGCTGCTGACCGAACTGCTGGCCGCTGCTGCGGGCCTAGTCGTGCTGGTGACAAGCCGGACGGTGCTGCGGCTGCAGGGTGAGCATGAGCTCCCGGTGCCGCCGCTGCCAGTCCCGCCGGGCGGCGCGGCCCCGGACCCAGCAGCCCTGCAGCGCTATGCATCGGTGGTCTTGTTCACGGAGCGGGCCCACGCCGCGGACCCGGACTTCGAGCTGACAACCGGGAACGCGGCGGCAGTGGCGGAGATCTGCCGTCGGCTCGACGGCCTGCCGCTGGCCATCGAGCTGGCCGCCGCGCGGGTCCGGTTGCTGCCACCCCAGGCCTTGCTGTCGCGGCTGGACGAGAAGTTCAGCGTGCTGACGGGTGGATCCCGCGACCTGCCAGAAAGGCAGCGGACCCTGCGTAACACCCTGGACTGGAGCTTCGGCCTGCTGACGGCGGACGAGCAGGCGCTGTTCGCCCGCCTGGGAGTGTTCGCCGGATCGTTCAGCCTGTCGGCGGCCGAAGCCGTCGGCGCCGCTTCCCCGGATGAGGCCCAGGACCCGGCGCCGGGCCAGGTGATCGACACGCTGGGCTCACTGGTGGACAGCAGCCTGGTCCGGCTGGAGACCCGCGGCGCCCAGCCGCGGTTCGCGCTGCTGGAGACCGTCCGCGCGTATGCGCTGGAACGGCTCGGTGAAGGCGGCGGCTGGGTGCAGGCCCACGACCGGCACGCGGCCCACTTCCTGGCGTGCGCCGATCCGGGCGCGGCGGAGCTGACCGGTCCGGGGCAACGGGCGTGGCTGGACCTGCTGGAGACCGAGCACGATAATCTGTTCGCCGCCATGTCCTGGCTGGTAGACCACGGCCCGCTGGAGCGGGCGGTGGACCTGTTCATGGTGAGCTGGAGGTTCTGGTGGCTGCGCGGTCACGCCGCGGAGCTTGTCCGGCTCGGGGACGAGATCGTGGCGCGGAGCGCGGGCCTGCCCCTGTACCAGCACGCGAAGGCGCTAACCGGCGTCGGCTTCACCCTCATCGCCAACGGGGACTCGGCGCGGGCCCGGCAGTTGTTCGAGCAGAGCCTGCCGTTGTACCGGCAGGTGAGCGAGAAGCAGGGGGTCGTGTTCCACGCGACCACCCTGGCCGTGCTGGGCCACCTCGCGGCCACCCGCCGCGATTTCGCCGACGCGGGCAGGCTCCTCGGCGAGAGCAAAGCACTCCTGCGGAAGCTGGGCGACGACGACCTGACCGGGAGCGACCGCCTACAGCAGCTCTTGACCGGTGCCCTGGCGGACAACTTCCTCGGCCAGGTCTGCCTCGCCCAGAGCGACAACGACGCGGCCGCGCGGCTGTTCGACGACGGCCTGACCGTGGGCCGCCGCGAGGGGGACTCCATCGCCATCCTCATCTCGCTTTACGACCTGGCTCTTGCCCGGCAGGCCCAGGGCGACCTAGCCGGTGCGGCAGGTCACCTGAAGGAGGGGCTGGCCCTGGCGGCCGACGCCGGCGACGAAACCAGCGTCGCGTACTACCTCGAAGTCCTGGCGGCCGACGCCGGGCGCCACGGCGACCCGCAGCGTGCGGTGCGCCTGCTCGCCGCCGCCCGCTCGATCCTGGCCGCCAGCGGCAGCGGGTGGCTACATGCCTACGTGCCACGCGCCTCGTCCGACGACGCTGTCCTGCGCGCGCAGCGGGCCCGCATGGATGAGGTGGCATTCGAAGACGCCCAGGCGTGGGGCGGTTCGGCCGGGCGCAGGCGCGCGGTGGAGTACGCGCTGGAGCAAGGATGACCGGCGTGGCCGCGCTCGTCCGCGACGCGCGACGGCGCCCGGCCTGGCCTGGTCCGAGTCAGCGGCCGTCGTCCTGTTCTTCCCGCGGCTGGGGTACCGGGGCCAGCGCGTCTCGTAGCGCGGCCTGGGAGGTGATGCCGAGCTTCGGGAAAGACGCGCGTCGTCGAAAGCGGCGAGGTGGTGGCGGAGCGGCGGGCGCCCAGCCGGGCCGCGGGCCGATTGCGCGATCGGCACGGCGGGGATTGGCATGGGCGGGCGGAGGAGCGGTGCCGAGGCGCTAGAGTAGTTGCGCCACGGGCTGTAGCGCAGCTTGGCTAGCGCGCGTGCTTTGGGTGCCCCGGGGCGTTCTGTCAAATCTGACCGCGATCGCCGCGCTGACGTGGGCGTTCGATGCGCGCGGGTGCGGGATTCTAACGGCGCGTTAGGTTCCTTGCTAGAAACGGCCGGATGCGCTGAGACTGTGGCGTCTGCTGCAGGTTCGTGGCGGTCACCGCCAAACGGGCGTTGGCCGCGGTCTGCATTCGTACGCACATCCGCCAGGCAACTACCATGCGCAACGACCGGGCACACACCAGCCTGGACCGGCACGCCACCCACATGGTCGTGCCAGGACTGCGAGGTGATACGCCGCCCTGGCTGTATGAGCGCGGCATCCTGCCGCGCGCCAGTCGTCAGCCCAGTACCATTACCTTCCGCGACGGAATCGGCACGGAAGCTGTACGGCTTCGAGTTGGAGCCGGAAGTCCGCGACTGGCTCGACAGCCTCAGCGACAGCGACTACAAGCGCGTCGATGAGGTCTGCGGCCTGCTCGCCGAGAAGGGCTCCGAACTCGGCGGCCCGTGGTCAGACCACCTGGAAAGACCCGTATGGGAGCTGCGACTCCGGCTCCGGAATGTTGCGGCCCGGGTAACGTACTGGTGTACTCCTGATGGAAGGATCGTGCTGCTGACCGTGTTCCGGAAAGCCCGCCAGCACGAGCAGCGGCAGATCGACCCGGCCGTCCGAGCGCAGAAGACCTGCGAGCGCGACCACCACGGCCCTGCGATGGACACCTACGAAAGGCAGGTGTGAGATGACCGGCTACCACACCCGCTGGACGCGCCCGGAAGAGCACGCTGATGATCCCGAGCGGATCGCCATCCGCGAGGCCCTGGCCTTCGGCAAGGCCCTGTACGAAATCCGCAACGCCCTCGGCCTGTCCGTCGCCGAACTCGCCATGCGGGCCTCGCTGACCGAGGACGACATCGAGTGCATTGAGGAAGGTGGCACCGAGCCCACCATCCCCCTTCTGCGCCGTCTCGCCGCGGCCCTCAACGCCGAGGTCCACCTCACTGCCGGGCATGACCTCGGCTCCGTCTGGTTCGAAAGCAACGCCGCCCGAACACCGTTACGCCCGGCCAATAATGCGCGCGGAAGCGCGCCGGAACCGCCGTTATGATCGGGCTTAGCTTTGCGCGGATCATGGATGCTCGCGGCACCGAACAGGCTGTTCGGGCGTTCTGTCGTTCTGGCCGGACCGGGGTCTGTTGCGGTCGCCCGGTGGCGAGTGATGAGAGTGACCGGAACGGAAGATCCCCGTTCTTCAGGATCAGGCCCGCGGCGGCGTACGCTCTGGCCATGTCGAGCGAGGTTTTCGGGCGGGATGCCGAGCTTGGGGCCATTGGCGCGTTAGAAACGCCGGAATGCGCTGAGACTGTGGTGTCTGGCGCTGCCCAACAAGAGAAATCGGCGCGCCGAGTCGGCTTGGCAACAGTGCTGGCGAACAGTCGTCCGGGGCCCTGGGCCTGGCTGGTCAGGTGGGATTATCTCCGCGGACGGCTGACTGCCGCTCTGGGGTCAGGTTCTGGAGCAGCGGGGTCGATGCGGACTTGAGCGCTTGCATGGTGTCGTCGAGCCGGGCGGCCAGGAATTTTTCCTGGCCGGGCGCCGTGGCGAGCAGACTCAGCGCCCGGGCCATCGCAGCGTCTAGGTCCTGGGCGCGCTCGAGGAAATTCCTTGACGTCCTGGCGTCGATCAGTACCGGCGCGACGGCCAGCACCATCATCGTGTACGTCCGGAACTCTTCGTAGGCCATGTCCCGGTCGCCCGAACCGGCTAGGAACTGGGACACTGCCTGCGCCGCGCGGTTGGCCTCAGTCATCAAGATGGCGACCTGGATCGCCACGGCGCGGGCCCGGCTGTTGCCCTGCCGGAGCCGGACCACCTGATCAACGACCAGGACCGTGATCATCAGTACGAGCAGTCCCGCGATCGTGTCGGTGGTCCGGGCGTGAGCGTCCCACCAGCGCCGCAACCCGGTGTCGGTCAGATCAAGGATCACCAGGACGCAGGCCACCAGCGCCACGGCGGCGGCAGCGAGCCCGCCGAGCCAACGTGACAGCATCACAAGACCATCGCGACGGCGCCGCCGCCGAGGCCCATCGAGACGAGGAACCGCTGCGGGAAGACGGTCAGGCAGGCCATCGCGGCGACAGCCAGGACGGCGAGACGGTTCAACATCAGGAATCCCTTCCTTCCTTCCTTCCTTCCTACTTTCTTTCCTTCGTGCGCTCTGGTGGCTTCTCGCCGAAGTCGGCCAGGCGCGCGACGTCGCCGGTGGTGCTGCGGGTCGAGACGAAGTTCATGGTGATCTGCCTGGCGGTGCGATCCGGCTGGTGTCGCAGGCCGCGGTAGCCGTGGGGCCAGGCTGCCTGTTGACGGGGCGAGCGGGCCTCACACCAACGGTGGGATTGCCCGCCCGCGCAGCGGGCGGTGACGCGGCAGCCGCGCCGGCTGACCGGCACACGAACCCGTGCTCGGCTCGGCAGGACCTGA
>Ga0306926_10000880_pt1 | contig 28979 bp, 17 predicted proteins | sample flu12Cox44000178_FD_203759 | JGI IMG/M metagenome (GOLD analysis project Ga0306926, IMG submission 203759) | Lab enrichment of tropical soil microbial communities from Luquillo Experimental Forest, Puerto Rico - flux8day.12C.oxic.44.000.178 (v2)... | ecosystem: Environmental > Terrestrial >...
TGTCGCTTGCGACCTCTGCGCGGCGGTGCTCTCCTGTGGCCGATGCTGTCGATCGACCTCACCGGGAAGCGCGCATTCGTGGCCGGGATCGCGGACGACTGGGGCTTCGGCTTCGCGATCGCCCGGCGCCTGGCCGAGGCCGGCGCCTCGGTGGTCGCGGGCACCTGGCCGCCCGCGTTCGGGATCTTCACCAAGATGCTGGAGCGCGGGAAGATCGGCGATTCGCTGCGGCTGCCCTCGGGCGGCACGCTCGCGTTCGAGCGCATCCTGCCGCTCGACGCCGAGTGGGACCAGCTCGCGGACGTGCCCACCGAGCTGCGCGAGAACCGACGCTACAAGGAGCACGACGACTTCACCATCCAGGGCGCGGCAGACCGGCTGGTCGCCGAGTTCGGGCCGAAGCCGATCGACATCGTGGTGCACTCGATCGCGAACGGCTCCGAGGTGAAGAACGCGCTGCTCGACACCAGCCGCCGTGGCTACCTCTCGGCGCTGTCGGCGAGCGCCTACTCGTTCGTGGCGCTGGTGCAGCGCTTCGGGCCGATCCTGCGCCCGCAGGGCGCGTTCCTGTGCCTGTCGTACATGGCCGGCGAGCGGGTGGTGCCGGGCTACGGCGGCGGCATGTCGTCGGCGAAGGCGGCGCTCGAGAGCGACACGCGCACGCTCGCGTTCGAGGCGGGTCGGCGTTTCGGCGCGCGGGTGAACGCGATCTCGGCCGGGCCGTGGGCGTCGCGCGCGGCCTCGGCGATCGGCTTCATCGAGAAGATGATCGACTTCACCAAGCGCAACTCGCCGCTGCCCGAGCCGATCGACGCCGACGAAGTCGGCACGACCGCCGCATTTCTGTGTAGCCCGCTGGCGAGCGGAGTAACCGGCACCACGGTCTACGTCGACAAGGGCTACCACGCGATGGGGGTCGCGGTCGACGGCGGCGGCGGAGGCGAGCCGAGCCCGGGATGAGCGGCGGCGTGCCGCGCACCGCGTTCGTGCTCGCCGGCGGCGGCAGCCTCGGCGCGGTCGAAGTGGGCATGCTGCTGGCGCTGGCCGAAGCCGGCGTGCGGCCCGACCTGATCGTCGGCTCGTCTGCCGGCGCCGTGAACGCGACCTACTTCGCCGGCCGGCCCGACGTCGACGGCGCGCGCGCGCTGCGGGCGATCTGGAAGGACCTCCGCGCGCGCGACGTGTTCCCGTTCTCGCCGCTCGGCGGGCTGCTCGGCGCGCTCTCGCTGCGCGACCACCTGGTCGACCCGGGACCGTTCCGGCGGCTCGTCGCCGAGAACATCCCCTACCGCCTGCTCGAGGAGTCGGCGGTCCCGGTGCACGTGGTGGCGACGGACGTGCTCACCGGGCGCGAGGCCCTGCTCTCGAAGGGCCCGTCGGTGCCGGCGGTGATGGCGAGCTCGGCGATCCCGGGGATCTTCCCGCCCGTCGCGCTCAGTGGGACGCTGTTCTTCGACGGCAGCGTGGCGGCCAACACTCCCGTCTCGGCCGCGGTCGAGCTCGGAGCGGAGCGGATCGTGGTGCTGCCCACCGGCTACTCGTGCGAGATGAAGACCGCGCCGTCGAGCGCGATCGGCATGGCGCTGCACGGCATCAACATCATGGTGGCGCGCCAGCTGGTGGTGGACGTGGAGCGCTTCATGGACCTCACACAGATCCGTGTCATCCCGCCGCTCTGTCCGGTTGCGACGACCCCCTTCGATTTCTCGAATGCCACCGAGCTGATCGACCGTTCGGCCGCGACCACCCGGGCCTGGCTCGACCGCGGGGGGCTGGAGCACTCCGGCATTCCCTACGAGCTGCCGCCCCACACCCACGAGGTGATCTGACATGCCGTTCTGGGGCTGGATCGTCGTCGGTGCGGCGCTGCTCGGCGCGGAGACAGTGGTGAACGCGCAGTTCTACCTGGTCTTCCTGGGCGGGGCCGCGCTCGCAACGGGTCTGGCGGTGGCGATCGCAGGGCCGTTCGCGACCGGCGCCGACTGGGCGATCTGGGCCGTCCTCGCCGTCGCCGGCACCGCGGCGTTCCGGCGCCGGGTCTGGGAGCGCATCCGCAGCGCGCACGGCGAAGTGAGTCAGGGCACGGTCGGCGAGCTCGCGATCGCGCGCGAGCCGATCGCGCCCGGCGCCAGCGGCCAGGTCGAGCTGCGGGGTACGGTGTGGAGCGCGCGCAACCTCGACACCGTGGCGATCGCCAAGGGCGAGAGCGCGCGCGTCGTCGCGACTCGCGGTCTCGAGCTCGAGCTGGTGCGCGAGCCCTAGTCTGGAAGGAGGAGGAAGTGACCGACGTGACTCTGGTCGCCGTGCTCGCACTGGTTCTCCTGGTGGTGTTCGTGATCGCGAAGACCGCCGTGGTGGTGCCGCAGCAGAGCTCCTACGTGATCGAGACCGTGGGCCGCTACAGCCGCACGCTGCAGGCCGGCTTCCACCTGCTGGTGCCGTTCATCGACCGCGTCGCCTACCGGCACACGCTGAAGGAGCAGACCATCGACATCCCCGAGCAGGTCTGCATCACCCGCGACAACGTGCAGGTGGGCGTCGACGGCGTGCTCTACTTGCAGGTGCTCGACCCGCGCCAGGCGAGCTACGGGGTGATCAACTACGCCTTCGCGATCTCGCAGCTGGCGCAGACCACGCTGCGCAGCGAGATGGGCAAGATCGACCTCGACCGCACCTTCGAGGAGCGCGCCGCGATCAACGCTTCGATCGTGACCGAGCTCGACAAGGCGTCGGGCACCTGGGGCGTGAAGGTGCTGCGCTACGAGATCAAGAAGATCATGCCCTCGCCCGAGACGCTCGAGGCGATGGAGAAGCAGATGCGCGCCGAGCGCGAGAAGCGCGCGGTGGTGCTCACCTCCGAGGGCCAGCGCGACGCGCGGATCAACGAGGCCGAAGGCCAGAAGCAGCGCGTGATCAAGGAGTCCGAGGCCGCGCGCCAGCGCCAGATCAACGAGGCCGAGGGCCAGGCCCAGGCGATCCTCGCGGTCGCGAACGCCACCGCCGAAGGGCTGCGCCACATCGCGGCCTCGCTCGAGCAGCCCGGAGGCGAGAACGCGATGCGGCTGCGCGTCGCGGAGCAGTACGTCAGTCAGCTCGGCAACCTCGCGCGCGCAGGCAACACCTTCGTGGTCCCCGCGAACCTGTCCGACGTCGCATCGATGATGACTCTGGCCACGACGCTGGTGCGCGGCAACGCGGAGCCTCCGCATCCGGCCGTCCCGCCTGCACGCAGCTGAAAGAACTACTCATGCCCGCTGCAAGAACTACTCATTCGGAGCGACCTGCCCTCGTCTTACCCTCGGGGCATGTCGAAACACCTGGTCCTCGGTGCCTTCTCGCTCCTGCTCCTCTCCGGCCTCGCGTTCGCTGATCCACCGGCCAAGCCACTTCCCAAGGGAGTCACTCCGGCCTGGCTCGAGGCGGCCCGGAAGGCGATCGACGCCGGCGAATATCGCTTCACCGCGCAGAAGGGCGGCGCCTGGTCCGCGCCAAACCGCGCCAACGACTTGCGCGCGCGCATCGCCGGACAAGGCATCGAAGTCGTCTCGCGCACGGAGGCGAGCAGCTTCAAGCTGGACCTCCACTTGGAACGCTTCGGCCGCGACGGAGCGCTTCAGATCGTCTCGCCGGGCGAGACCGCAGCGCGCGGCGACAAGATAGAGATCCGGCGCACGGGCTGGCCGATCACCGAGTGGTACGCGAACGACGACCAGGGAATCGAGCAGGGCTGGACCATCGCGAGGCCGCCCGCCGGCGATCCGGCGCCCGGCCGATCGCTCGTGTTCGAGCTCGCTCCCGGCCCTTCGCTCCGCCCGCTGTTGCGAGCTCAGGATGACCGCGTGGTCTTCCTCGACGGCAGCGGTCAGGCGCGGCTCTTCTACGGCCATCTCGTCGCCACGGACGCCGTGGGCAAGAAGCTGACGGCCGAGCTCGCCGTCAGCGACGACCGCGTGCAGATCCGCGTCGCCGACAAAGGCGCGAAGTACCCACTCTCAATCGACCCGCTGATCCAGCCGGCCAGCCCTCCGCCTTTCGAACCCAACGTCGCGAACGCCGAACTCGGTACCTCGGTCGCGACCGCGGGCGACGTCAACGGCGACGGCTACAGCGACGTGGTCGTCGGCTCCCCGGGCGAGAACAGGGTCTACCTGTTTCTGGGAGGACCGGGCGGCCTCGCGGCGACGCCGACGGAGCACTTCACGGGGAGCACCCCGGGCGACCGCTTCGGTGTCAGCGTTCAGACGGCCGGCGACGTGAACGGCGACGGCTTCTCCGACGTGGTGGTCGGTGCACCGGGCGTGGTGGGCGTTCCAGGCAGCACCAGCGGCGAAGGCTACGCGGTCGTGCTCTACGGCTCCAGCGCAGCGCCGTTCCTGATCGATCCGCAGACCATTCCGGGCACCGACTGTCTCTGCGCTCCCGGGGTCGGATGCGGGGACATCAGGGGATTCCACAGCAACTTCGCCACCGCTGTTGCCACCGCCGGGGACGTGAACGGTGACGGCGTCGACGACATCATCATCGGGACCCCGAGCTACCCGAATGACGACCCTTCCCAGTCCGGAGCAGTATGCATCTACCCCGGCCATCCGGGGGATCCCACCGCAGGTGGCGGCATCCACGTCGACGGCTCGCGGTTCAACGTCCTGCCTTCCAGCGACGTGTCTCTATCGCTGAGCGTGGGATTCTTCGGGTTCTCGGTCTCGACGGCGGGCGACGTCGACGGCGACGGGATCGACGACGTTCTGATCGGCGCACCGACCTCGAGCATCGCTGGGAACTATCTCGGCGCCGTATTCCTCTACAGAGGGCTGCACAATGCGGCGCCGGATCCCACGCCCCTGTCGGTCGTGTCCGGCCCCAGCGCCAACAGCCTGTTCGGCTGGTCCGTGGCGAACGCGGGGGACCTGAACGGCGACGGCTTTGCCGACGTGATCGTCGGCGCGCCGGACGAATCGCAGTTCGGCACTCAGAACGGTGGGGTGTTCGTCTTCCAGGGATCCTCTTTTGGCATCAGCGGGCTACAGGCCGGCTGCACGCTCGGGTCGGTGACCTTCCCGTCGCAGTTCTGCGAGTTCGGTCCTTCGGATGGAGCGCACATGGGTGCGTCGGTGGCCACGGCGGGCGACCTGAACGGCGACGGCTATGCGGACGACGTGATCGGGGCGCCGGACTACGCGAACCCGCTCGGAGGAGTGGGCGCGGCCTTTCTGCTGTTCGGAAACGGCTCTGGTTCCTACTTTCTCAACGGAACCCAGGAGGTGTTCACCTCGGAGTCGATCGACTCCACCTTCATCGGGCTCGGCGCCTCCGTCGCCACCGCGGGCGACGTGGACGGCGACGGCTTCAGCGACCTCCTGGTCGGAACTCCGGGCCATTCGAACTCCGAGACCCACGAGGGTCAGGTCTCGCTCTTCCGCGGCTCCGGCGACCCGCCCGCGACCAACACGCTGTGGAAGGTCGCGCCCAGCAACGCCGCGCGCTTCGGCGACTCGATCGCGACCGCGGACGTCAACGGCGACGGGCTCGCCGACATCATCATCGGCGCGCCGCTCTACGACGGCGGTTACACCGACGAGGGCGCGGTGTTCGTGTTCGACTCGCCGCAGTCGGTCTTGTCGCCTCCGAGTGTCACGACTCCCCCGCCCCTCCCCTTCCTCGGAACTGCGATGAACGCGCACCTCGGCCAGTCGGTGGCACGGGCGGGCGACGTGAACAACGACGGGTTCGACGACGTGGTGGTGGGCGAGCCGGGCGTGAGCGCGATGGTCTTCTACCTGGGTGGCTCGGGCGGGCTCACGGCGAACGCGACCTTTGCGGGGCCCACCGGGAGCCAGTTCGGCCAGTCGGTGGCCGGTGCAGGCGACGTGAACGGCGACGGCTTCGCGGACGTGATCGTCGGCGCGCCGTACGACGAGACGACCAGCGCGCTCGCCGACGAGGGCGTGGTCCGGCTGTTCACGGGCAGCACCACCGGCCTCAATCCGGTGCCGTGGATCGCGCATGGCGGACAGTCTGGCGCTCACATGGGCCAGGTCGTCGCCGGGGTCGGCGACGTAGACGGCGACGGCCGCAGCGACGTGCTCATCGGCGCGCCGGGCTACGCCCCGGTCTCGCTGGCCCTCGGGCTGGTGCAGCTCTATCTCGGCTCGGCCACCACGGGTCTCCAGAACAGCGCGTTCTGGAGCATCACAGGCGGAGGATCGCCTCTGCTCAACACGTCCTACGGCGCCGACCTCGGCTACCTCGGCGACGTCGACGGCGACGGCCTCAGCGACTTCTGGGTGCGCGCCGCGGCCTTGAATCATGGCACCGTGACCAACAGCGTCGTCGTCTACCACGGGCAGAGCTTCGCAACGCCGGTGGCGCTGACCAGCTTCAGCGGCAATACCGCTGCCGGCGGCGACATCAACGGCGACGGCCTCACAGACGTGATCGTCGGCAACTCGACCGCGCTCACGGTGAACGCGTTTGCAGGCCCGCTCACCTCGGCCACGCCGATCTGGACGCTTCCCACGGGCCCGGCGAGCAGCGAGTTCGGCGGACGGCTCGCGACCGGTGACGTGAACGGCGACGGAGTCGCCGACGTGCTGGTGGGCGCGCCGGGATTCGCCAACGGGTCGATCGCCGCCGCGGGACAGGTGTCGCTCTTCCTGGGCGACGCGCCCATCGAGGACGACGGGTTGTCGAGTCGGCCGTTCGCGTACGAGTTCCTTCCGCCCGGCTGCACCAGTCTCTGCACGTCTTCGAAAGTCATCCAGCCGATCGACCGCACTCTCAGCGAGCCTGGCAAGTTCCTGATCAGCCTCAAGGTCCACAACGCGGGCGGCTCGGCGAAGGTCCACCTCGAGTGGGAGCTCGCGCCCCTGGGCAGGAAGCTCGGCGGGATCGAGACAGCCACCAAGGGAACGACTTTCGGGCACACCGGGACGTCCCTGTCCCAGATCGCGAACACGCCGCAGCTGTCTCTCGTGGGCATGGTTCCCGAGCACTGGCACCTGCGCGTCGCCTCGAACAACCCGTTCTTCCCGCACACCCGCTGGCTCACGCCGGCCGTGAACGGGCCGAACGAGGCCGACCTGCGCGGACTGGCCGACACCGACGGCGATGGCCTGATCGACAGCCTCGACAACTGCCCGACCGTCGCGAACGCCGACCAGGCCGACGGCGACGGCGACGGAGTGGGCGACGTCTGTGACAACTGCCCGGTGACTGCGAACCGCGACCAGTTCGACACCGACATGGACGGCGTGGGCAACGCCTGCGATAACTGTGTCAATCTTTACAACCCGCGAGTGACTCCGGACGTGACCACCTATCTCACCAACAACCCGTGGGCGACTCTGACCGGCGGCCAGCGCGACGACGACCACGACGGCTTCGGCAACCGCTGCGACGGGAAGTTCCCGGGCACGGCCGGCACCATCACCGGCTCGCCGGACCTCGGTCAGATGCAACACTCGCTCGGTCATCCGCGGGCGGTCGACACCTGCGGCACCTCGGGCACGATGCCCTGCGCGATCTTCGACCTGGACGAGATCAACGCCGTGATCAACTCGGGCGACCTCGGCGTCTGGCGGAGCCTGAACGGGAAGCTTCCCGGCCCGAAGTGCCCGACCTGCCCGCTCACCTGCACTGCGGGCACCGCGGGGACCTGCAACTGAGCCTCGAACACCCGTGTCGCGGCGGCGCTTCCCGTCGCCGCGACACCAGGCCGGGGCGCCCGGACCGGCAACTCTGAGAACACTCTCATCATTTCGGTTTCGGGCTCGGGTTATTCTTCCGCCGCACCCTGGAGCCCCGGTTGACGCTGCGTTTCGGCGAGTTCGAGCTGGACGAGGACCTGTGTGAGCTGCGACGCAGAGGGTCGCGCGTCGAGGTCCAGCCGAAGGCGCTCGACCTCCTGCTGTATCTGGCGCGCAACCGCGAGCGCGTGGTCTCGAAGCGCGAGCTGCTCGACCGGGTGTGGCCCGGCGTCGTCGTCTCCGAAGGCGCACTGACCACCGCCGTGAACGTCGCGCGCACGGTCGTCAGCGACGCGGGTGACGAGCAGCGCGTGATCCGCACGGTGCCGCGGCGCGGCTACCGCTTCGTGGCGGAGCTCGAAGCGGCGCCGCCTCCGGCCTCGATCGCGAGCGACGGGTTCATCGGGCGCGAGGACGCGCTCGCGCGCCTCTCGGCGGCGCTCGAGCGTGCGCGGAGCGGGAGCGGCAGCGTGGTGCTGCTCGCGGGCGAAGCGGGCATCGGCAAGACGCGCACCGCGAACGAGCTCGCGCGCGCAGCGCGCGCAGCGGGCGCGCGCGTGCTCTCGGGGTGGTGTCACGAGGGCGAGGGCGCGCCGGCGTACTGGCCCTGGGTGCAGGTGCTGCGCGGGTTCGGCGCCGAGCTCGCCGAGCGCGGCAGCCGGCTCGCGTCCGCCGAGGAGATTGCGCGGCTGGTGCCCGAGCTGTTGCAGAAGCTGCCGGCGCGGCGCGACGCGCGCGGGCCCGAGGGACCGGAGGCGCGCTTCCGGCTCTACGACGGGGTGACCGCCTTCCTGCGCGCGTCGTCGCGGCGCACGCCGCTCGTGATCGTGCTCGACGACCTGCACTGGGCCGACGCCTCCTCGCTGCGCCTGTTGTCGTTCGTCGCGCGCGAGATCCGCGAGTCGCAGATCCTGTTGATCGGGACCTATCGGCCGGACGACGCGGCCGATGCGCTCTTCGGCGAGACGCTCGCGCAGCTCGCGCGCACGCCCGAGCACGAGCGCATTGCGCTGGTCGGGCTGCGCCGCGACGAGGTCGCACAGCTGGTCGCGCGCGGCGGCGGAGCTCCCGAGCCGGCGCTGGTCGACGCGATCTGCGAGCGCACCGACGGCAATCCCTTCTTCATCCGCGAGCTCGTGCGCCTGCTGGATGCCGAAGGCTGGAAGAGCGCGATCCCGCTCGCAGTGAAGGACGTGATCGCCCGGCGGCTGGCGCGGCTCTCGCCCGAGACCCGAGAGCTGCTCGGCGTCGCCGCGGTGATCGGTCGCGACTTCGCGCTCGACCTGCTGGAGCGCGCGAGCGGCGTGCCGCGCGACGCGATCTCGCTGCGGCTTGCGGAGGCGGAGCGCGCGCGGGAGATCCGCCCGCATCCCGACGATCCCCAGAGCTTCCGCACCGTGCACGCGCTGATCCAGGAGGTGCTCTACGAAGACCTCGGCAGCGCGCGCCGGCGTGCGCTGCACCGCCGCGTGGCGGAGGCACTCGAATCGGTCGCGGCCGAGCGGGTCGAGCCGCCGCTCGCGGAGATCGCGCACCACTGGTGTCTCGGCGCCTCCAGCGCCGACGCCGCGCGCATGGCGGAGGCGAGCCTGCGCGCCGCCGAGTCGGCGCTCGCGCGCCTCGCATACGAGGCGGCGGCCGCGCTCTGCCGCCGCGCGCTCGCCGCGCTGGACGCGCTCCACGCTCCCGCGCCCGAGGCCCGCTGCGATCTCCTCGCGGCGCTGGTCAAGGCGGAGTACTTCTCGGGCAACGGTCACGCGTGGCGCGACGCGCTGCGCCAGGCCGTGGAGATCGCCCGGCGCATCGGCTCGCCACAGCGGCTCGCGCGCGTCGCGGTCGAGGTGGGCGACGTGGCGACGGGCGTGGTGGACTGGCAGGCGGTGGCTCTCTACGAGGAGTCGCTCGCGGCGGCCGATTCAAGCGACCAGCGGCTGCGCGCGCAGCTCCTCTCGGGGCTCTCCTGCGCGCTCTACTGGTCTCCGGCGGACCGCGAGCGGGTGCGCTCGCTCTCCGACGAGGCGCTCGCGCTCGCGCGGCGGCTGGGGGACGCCGAGCTGCTCGCGTCGGTGCTGAACAACCGCCACCTGTCGCTCTGGAACGCAGATTCGCTCGACGAGCGGCTGGAGACCTCGCGCGCGCTGCTCCAGATCGCCGAGCGCCAGCGCTTCCCTCACTGGCTGCACCTCGGCCACCAGCTGCACCTGCTCGACGCGCTGGAGAGCGGCGACGGGCGGGCGGCACAGCTCGACCTGGCGGCGATGAACCGGCTCTCCGCGGAGCTGCGGCTCCCAGGGTGGACATCACCGCCCGGCGCAGCGCTGCGGGCGCTGCTCGACGGCCGGCTCGAGGAGGCCGAGAAGCACGCGCGCGAGCGCTTCGAGCTGATCCACCGCGCGGGCTTCACCAACGCAGCGACCTTCTACGCCGTCCAGCTGATGGGCATCCGCCGCGAGCAGGGCCGGCTCGCCGAGCTCGAGCCCGGGCTGCGCGGCCTGCGCGACCAGCTGCCGAACATGCCGACCTGGGGCGCCACGCTCGCGTTCCTGTACGCGGACGAAGGGCGCGAGGCGCTGGCGCGGGCCGAGCTCGAGAAGCTCGCGGTCCGCGACTTCGCGGATCTGCCGCGCGACGCGACCTGGCTCACCACCGCGGGGCTCCTGGCCGAGACCGCCGCCGTGCTCGGCGACGCGCCGCGGGCGCGCCGGCTCGCCACGCTGCTCGCGCCGTTCGCCGACCGCGCGATCGTGATCGGCCCGTCGCTCTCGGTGATGAGCTCGGTGGCACGGATCCTCGCGCTCGCGCTCACGGCCTGCGCCGAGACCGAGGCCGCCGAGCGCCAGTTCGCGCGGGCGCTCACCGTGGAGGAACGGCTTGAGGCCCGCTGCCTCGCGGCCCGCACGCGCTGCCAGCACGCCGCCTTCCTGGCCGCACGCGACCGAGTCGGCGACCGGGACCGCGCCCGCGCGCTCGCCTCGGATGCGCTGGCTGCAGCTCAGTCGATCGGCATGCCCAAGGTGGCCGCGCGTGCACGCGCCCTGGTCGAGGAGCTCACCGGCGTCATCCCGATCCGCGGGAGGCGCCAGGACCGCGAGTCCGGCTGAGCCCGCCCCGCGCGAAAGCTGAGCGTTTGCTGAGGCTGCGCTGAGGACTCCTGCGCGCCTCCGCTGCAGAGTCGTGCGATGAAGCGCACAACCATTCTCGCGGTCGTCTCGTCCCTCGTTCTCGGCTCGGTGGCTCTGGCGGATCCACCGGCGAAGCCGAAGCCGCTCCCGCCCGGAGTCACCCAGGGCTGGCTCGATGCGGCGCGCCGCGAGATCGATGCGCGCGAGTACCGTTTCTCGCCGACCGACGACGGCGCGCTCTCGGCGCCCAACCGCGCCAAGGACCTGCGCTCGCGGGTCGCCGCGGACGGAGTCGAGGTCGTGCCCCGGAGCGCGAACGGCGCCGCGCCGTGGAAGCTCCACCTCACGCTGGCGCGGATGGGTCTCGACGGCTCGCTCGCGCTGGTTCCGCCGGGAAAAGCCGAGCTCCGCGGCGAACGCGCCGAGATTCACCGCGGAGGGCTCGGGCTGGTGGAGTGGTACGAGAACGACGCGCAGGGTCTCGAGCAGGGCTTCACCGTCGCCCGCCGGCCCGCCGGCGCTGACACCGCCCGGCCGCTGGTCCTCGAGCTCGGCACGGATGGGACGCTGTCCCCGGTCCGCCGCCCGCAGGACGGCCGCGTCGTGTTCGTCGACGGCACCGGCGCGGGCCGGCTCTTCTACGGCGACCTGGCGGTGCGCGACGCCAAGGGCAAGAAGCTCGACGCCTCGCTCGAGGTCGCGGACGGGCGTGTGCAGATCCGCGTCTCGGACCAGCACGCGGCGTACCCGATCACCGTCGACCCGGTGATCCAGCCGGCCGCGTGGAGCGTCGAGTCGAACGTCGCCAACGCGCAGTTCGGCCAGTCGATCCAGACCGCGGGCGACGTGAACGGCGACGGCTTCAGCGACGTCGTCGTGGGCTCGCCGGGCGAGAACAACAACCAGGGCAAGGTCTATCTGTTCCTCGGCGGGCCGGGCGGGCTGTCGACGACGCCCTCCTTCACCGCGCTCGGCAGCGGCGCGGGCGATTACTTCGGCTGGTCGGTCGCGGCCGCGGGCGACGTGAACGGCGACGGCCTGGCCGACGTGGTGGTCGGGGCCCCGGGCGCTCCAGGTTCCGGGATCGGACGCGTGGTCGTCTACCAGGGCTCGGCCAGCGGGCTGCTGGTGAACCCGGTGACCTTCCAGTCGACCGACTGCTTCCCCTCGCTCGTCACCGGCAGCAACTTCGGCCAGTCGGTGGGGACCGCCGGCGACGTCAATGGCGACGGCTTCGACGACGTGGTCGCCGCCGAGCCCGGCCTCCAGATCGACACGAACCGCTCGGGCGCGATCTGTGTCTTCCACGGCGCCTCGGCCGGCATCTCGACGACCGGGAGGCAGGTGATCTCGGCGCCGATCTCGGGGTCTCCGACCCTGCCCACGGACATCACGCAGTCGTTCTTCTTCGGCTACTCGGTCTCGACCGCCGGGGACGTGAACGGCGACGGCTTCGCGGACGTCATCGTGGGTGCGCCGAGCGCGCACGACGTTTCGAGCGGAGCGGCGGCCGTCGGAGCCGCGTACGTGTTCCTCGGCTCGGCGAGCGGGCTGGTGACGCCGGCCGCCTGGATCCAGCCCGGCGACGATCTCTCGGACGCTCAGGACGCCGGACCCTGGGGCTTCGGCTTCACCGTCGCGACCGCCGGCGACCTGAACGGCGACGGCTACTCTGACGTCGTGATCGGCGAGCCCGGCGTCGACTCTGCCGGCAACAACGCCGGCGCGGTGTTCATCTTCCAGGGCTCGAGCTCGGGCCTCGTGTCGGCTTCACCGGATTGCGACCCGTCGAACAGCTTCACCACGCTGCCCGCGCAGTTCTGCGAGTTCGGCGTCGCAGCCAATGCGCTGCTCGGATTCTCCGTCGCGACCGCCGGCGACTTGAACGGCGACGGGTACGCCGACGTGGTGATCGGCATGCCCGGCTGGGCCAACCCGGCGGGCGGCGCGGGCGCAGTCGAGTTCCTCTACGGGAACGGCAGCGCGCAGTACTTGTTCGCCGTCTCCGAGCAGATCGAAAACCCCGATCCCACGGCGGCGCTCGGCAACGCGGTCGCGACGGCCGGCGACGTCGACGGCGACGGCTTCAGCGACGTGATCGTGAGCATCCCCGGTCACTCGAACGGCCAGAGCTTCGAGGGTCAGGCCTCGGTCTTCCGCGGCTCGGGCAATCCGCCGACGACCGGCACGCTGTGGAAGTTCGCGCCCGGCAATGCGTCGCGCACCGGTGACTCGATCGCGACCGCCGACGTGAACGCGGATGGCCGCGCCGACATCATCATCGGCGCGCCGCTCTACGACAACGGGCTCACCGACCAGGGCGCGGTGTTCGTGTTCGACACGCCGCAGTCGGTCGCCTCCACGCCCACCGTCGCGACCGCAACCCGCTCCTACTTCGGCGCGTCTGCGAACGCGCACCTCGGCCAGTCCGTGGCCCGGGCCGGCGACGTGAACAACGACGGCTTCGAGGACGTCGTCGCGGGCGCGCCCGGCATCGACCACGTGTACCTGTTCCTGGGCGGCTCGGGTGGTCTGCCGGCGACGGCGAGCCAGGACATCGCGGGACCGGCGAGCGGCACGCTCTTCGGACAGTCCGTGGCGGGCGCGGGCGACGTGAACGGCGACGGCTTCGCCGACTTCCTGGTCGGCGCGCCGAACGACGAGACCTCGAGCGGGCTCGCCGACGAGGGCATCGTGCGGCTGTACGTCGGCAGCGCGAGCGGCGCCGTGCTCGGAACCTGGACCACTCACTCCGGTCAGGCCGGCGCGCACATGGGCGCGGTGGTCTCCGGCGCCGGCGACGTGAACCGCGACGGTTACAGTGACGTGCTGGTGAGCGCGCCGCAATTCACCGTGCCCTCCGGGTCGATCAGGATCACGGCGGGCCTGGTGGAGCTGTTCCAGGGGATCCCGGGCGTCGGGCTCGTGTCGACTCCGCTGTTCACGCTCCAGGGCGGCGGGTCACTCTCCAACTCGACCAGCTACGGCGCCGACCTCGGCTCGCTGGGCGACGTCGACGCCGACGGCCTCAGCGACTTCTGGGTCCAGACCATGGTCTTCCATCTCGGCTCGGGCACCACCACCAGCGTTCAGGTCTACCACGGCCAGGTCAGTGGCACGCCGGTGCTCCTCACCACGTTCTCGGGACTGACCGCCGCGGGCGGGGACATCAACGGCGACGGGCTCACCGACGTGATCGTCGGCAACTCGAGCGCGCTGACCGTGCAGGGATATGCGGGCCCGCTCAGCTCGACGACGCCGATCTGGTCGCTCACCGGGCCGGCAAGCAGCGAGTTCGGCGGCCACATCGCGACGGGCGACGTAAACGGCGACGGCGTGGCCGACGTGCTGGTCGGCGCACCGGGCTTCAACTCGGCGCAGGGGCAGGTCTCGCTGTATCTCGGCAATCTGAGCGTCTCCGACGACGGCCTCGAGACGCGTCCGCTGCAGCAGGAGCAGACCAGCCCGACCTGCACGCATCTGTGCTCGGTCCGGCTCGTCTCGCTGCTCGGGAGGACCAACTCCCAGGCAGCCTTCTACATGACCGCGATCGGGCGGAGTGCAGGTGGCGCGGCCAAGCTGCGCCTGCAGTGGATGGTCCAGCCGCTGGGGACCCCGCTCGCCGGCACCCCGACGACCGGCGCCCAGTTCACCTACTTCCCGGGGGGCCCGGCGTTCGTGAGCAGCCCCTTCATCCCCGTCGCCGACGCCACGCCGCGCCACTGGCAGCTGCGCTTCATCTCCACCAGCCCGTTCTTCCCGCATTCGCGCTGGATGTCGATGGCCGAGAACGGTCCGAACGAGAGCAAGATCCGGGCGCTGGTCGACAGCGACGGCGACGGCGTCCCGGACGGCGTCGACAACTGCCCGAACGTGTCGAACGCCAGCCAGGCGGACGCCGACGCCGACGGCGTCGGCGACGCCTGCGACAACTGCGTGAACGTGTCCAACCCGCGCGTCGGGCCGACCACGTCCGTCTTCCTGGCCAACAACCCGTGGGCGACGCTCACCGGGGACCAGCGCGACGACGATCACGACGGCTACGGCAACAGGTGCGACGCGAAGTTCCCGGGCACCACCGGCGCGGTGGTCGGCTCCGGCGACCTCGGCCAGTTCCGCGCCTCGAACGGCAAGTCGCGCACCGGCGACACCTGCGGAACGAGCGGGACGGAGCCGTGCGCAATCTTCGACCTCGACGAGACGGGGACGGTGATCAACGCCGGCGACCTGGGCGTGTTCCGCGCGCTGAACGGGAAGGTGCCGGGTCCGAAGTGCGCGACCTGCCCGCTCACCTGCACGGCGGGCACCGCCGGAACCTGCAACTGAGGGAGTGTCCGACTAGACCTCCGTCGCGGCGACGGTCTTCTCGTCGCCCGACGCGAGGTCGCGGACGACCACGTTCCCGTCGCGCCACTCGTCCGGGCCGACGATGATCGCGCGCGCGGCGCCGGCGGCGTCGGCGGCGCGCAGCGCCTTCACCAGCTTGGGCTGGCCGTAGGGAGTCTCGGCGGCCACGCCGCGCGCGCGCAGCCGCGCGACGATGCGGCGCGCCTCGCCGGCGAGCTCTGGCGTCACCGCGACGACGGCGACCTCGACCCGCGGCGGGGTCGTCGGCACGAGCTTCTTCTCCGCCAGGAGCTCCGCCAGCACCACGTCGCCCATGCCGAACCCGAGCGCGGCGAGATCGGGGCCGCCGAGCGCGCCGATCAGCTTGTCGTAGCGGCCGCCGCCGGCGACGGCGCGCAGCACCGGACCGCGCGCGAAGATCTCCCACACCGGCCCGGTGTAGTACGCGAGCCCGCGCACGATGCGGAAGTCGGGCTGGATCGGGGAAGTGACTCCGAGCTCGCGCGCCGCGGCGATCACGCTGGCCAGCTCGCCGGCGCTCTCGAGCGGGTAGGCGCTGCACAGCGCGCGCAGCGCGTCGGCGCGCTTCGCGCCCAGCTTGTCGTCGAGACGCGTGGCGGCGCTGCGGTCGCGCTCGAGCTTGTCGACGAGCCCGAGCACCTCGGCCTCGTCGCCGGCGGCGACGTCGAGCTCCGCGAGCACGCGCGCGACGAAGCGGCGGTCGTTGATGCGCACCGCCACGTCGTCCGCCGCGAGCCCCAGGATGCGCAGCGCGTCGAGCGCCACCGCGATCGCCTCGGCGTCCGCTGCCGGCTCGTCGCTGCCGATCACGTCGACGTTCCACTGGAAGAAGGCGCGCAGCCGCCCGCGCTGCGGCTTCTCGTAGCGGTAGAACTCGGGGACCGAGTACCACTTGATCGGCTTGGGCAGCCCCGCCCCGCGCGCCGCCACCATGCGCGCGAGGGTCGGCGTCATCTCGGGGCGCAGCGCGACCTCGCGCCCGCCCTTGTCGGTGAAGGCGTACAGCTGCCCGGCGATCTCGGCGCCCGACTTCGCGGTGAACAGCTCGAGCGCCTCGAGCACCGGGCCATCGATCTCCTCGAAGCCCGCTGCCCGCGAGGCGCGGTGCCAGGCCGACTCGATCCAGCGGCGGACCGCGAGGTCCGCGGGAAAGAAGTCGCGGAAGCCCGGCAGCGTTTGGAAGCGCATGGCGCGGCATCGTAGCCGACGAGAAACCCGCTTCAAACCGCGGCTTTCTGCGTCGAAGAGAGACGCCGGGGACGTCGAACGCGGGCGCTCGGGCGGCTAACTTGACCGCCCGCTTCGTGAGACGATGTTCGGTCTGGAGGGCTTTGGTGCGCGAGGAGCTGGCTGGGCTCTTCTCTGGTGACAACGGCGCCTGGGTCGAGGCGCTGTACGAAGACTACGTGCTGGGGCACGACAGCGTCCCCGAGAGCTGGCGAGCCCTGTTCGAGCGCCTGCACGGGCGCGAAACGGCACCCGTGGCGGCCCCGGCAGAGCCGGTCGCTCCCGTCCGCGCGAACGGCCACGCGCCGGCTGCGGAGCTCGGACGCGAGCCGGTGGTCGGCATTGCGGGCCTGGTCGACGCCTACCGCAGCCACGGGCACCTGATCGCCCGGCTCGATCCGCTGGGGACGCACCGCGACGAGCACCCGCTGCTCGACCCCGCGGTCTTCGACCTCGCCAGCTGGGACCCGCAGCGCCGTTTCTCGTTCGGGAACTACCTGGCGAAGGGCGAAGGCACGCTGCCCGAGCTCGTCGCCAGCCTGCGCCAAACCTACTCGGGCACGTTCGGCGCCGAGTTCATGGAGATCCGCGACAAGGAGCGGCGCGACTGGCTGATCCAGCGCATGGAGCCGCGCGAGAACCAGCCCGCGCTCTCCACCGAGGAACGGCTGCGCATCCTCACCCAGATCATCGCCGCCGAGCGCTTCGAGGAGTTCCTGCACAAGCGCTTCCTGGGCGTGTATCGCTTCTCGCTCGAGGGCGGAGAGACGCTGATCCCGATCATGGACACGCTGATCGAGGGGGCGTCCGAGCTCGGCGCCGAGGAAGTCGTGATCGCGATGGCGCACCGCGGGCGGCTCAACCTGATGGCGCACGCGATGGAGATGCCGTACCGCGCGATCATGGCCGAGTTCCAGACCTCGCTCATGCCCGCGAACGCGCAGGGCGCGGGCGACGTGAAGTACCACCGCGGCTACTCCGCCGACCGGCGCACGCGCGCGGGCAAGTCGATCCACCTGTCGCTCTGTCCGAACCCGAGTCACCTGGAGTGGATCAATCCCGTCGCCGAAGGCGTGGTCGCGGCGAAGCAGGAGCGCCGCGGCGACGCCGCCGGCACCCAGGTGATCCCGCTGCAGATCCACGGCGACGCCGCGTTCACCGGCCAGGGGATCGTGTACGAGACGCTCGCGCTCTCGGAGCTCGCCACCTACCGCACCGGCGGCACGATCCACGTGATCATCGACAACCAGATCGGCTTCACCACCGATCCCGAGGACGGCCGCTTCACCCAGTACCCGAGCGACACCGCCAAGAACATCCAGGCGCCGATCTTCCACGTGAACGCCGACGACCCCGAGTCCTGCGTCCACGCCGCGAAGCTCGCGATCGCGTTCCGCCAGCAGTTCAAGGAGGACGTGATCATCCACCTGGTCTGCTACCGGCGGCACGGCCACAACGAGGCGGACGATCCGACCTACACGCAGCCGCTCCTGTACAAGAAGATCGCCGCGCACCAACGCGTCGCGGAGATCTACACCGATCGGCTGTTGGCCGAGAACGCGCTCGACCAGGCCGCGCTCGCCAAGCTCGAGGAGCAGCAGAAGCGCCGCCTCGAGCAAGCGCTCGACGAGAGCACCACGCACACGCGGCTGGCCGGGTCCGAGGGCTACCACGGGCTGTGGGAGGGCCTGGCGAGTCCGGAGCACGCCGACGGCAAGACCGCGGTCACGCGCGAGGCGCTGCAGGCGGTCGCGCGCGCGCTGGTCGAGGTGCCGCCCGGGTTCTCGGTGCACCCCAAGCTGAAGCGGATCCTCGAGCAGCGGGCCCGCGCGGTCACCCAGAACGAGCCGATGGACTGGGGGACCGCGGAAGCGCTCGCGCTCGGCACGCTGCTCGCCGAGGGCATCCCCGTGCGCATGACTGGGCAGGACGTGGAGCGCGGCACCTTCGGCCACCGCCACGCAGTGCTGCACGACGTCGAGAACGGCGCGAAGTACGTGTCGCTGGCGAAGCTCGCGAGCGGCGGCGCCCGTTTCCAGATCGCCAACTCGCTCCTGTCCGAGGCCGCGGTGCTCGGCTTCGAGTACGGCTACAGCACGGTCGACCCGAACCGGCTGGCGATCTGGGAGGCGCAGTTCGGCGACTTCGCCAACAGCGCACAGGTGATCATCGACCAGTTCATCATCAGCGGCGAGAAGAAGTGGAGCCGCTCGTCGGGGCTGGTGATGCTCCTGCCGCACGGCTACGAGGGCAAGGGACCCGAGCACTCGAGCGCGCGGCTCGAGCGCTTCCTGCAGCTCTGCGCCGAGGACAACCTGCAGGTGGTGAACCTGTCGACGCCCGGGCAGTACTTCCACGCGCTGCGCCGCCAGATCCGCCGCAACTTCCGCAAGCCGCTGGTGGTGATGTCGCCCAAGAGCCTGCTGCGACACCCCAAATGCGTCTCGCTCGCCAACGAGCTGGTGAGCGGCGAGTTTCGCGAGGTGATCGACGACCCGGCGTTCGCGGAGGGAGCACAGCGCTCGGCCGCGAACGCGCGCCGCGTGCTGGTCTGCAGCGGGAAGGTCTACTACACGCTGCTCGAGGCGCGCGAGGACTCCGGCTTCGACGACGTGGCGATCCTGCGGCTCGAAGAGCTGCACCCGTTCCCGTTCGACGCGCTCGGCGCGGCGCTCGCGCGCTACGGCGCGAACGAGGTGGTGTGGGTGCAGGAAGAGCCGTGGAACATGGGCGGCTGGCAGTTCGTCGCCGAACGGCTGCGCCGCGTGCTGCCGGCGGAGAAGAGCCTGCGCTACGTCGGCCGGCGCGAGTCGGCGAGCCCGGCGACCGGCTCGTACCGCCTGCACGAGGAAGAGCAGGCCGAGTTCGTGCGCGAAGCCTTCGCGGTGAAGTCACGTCCGAGGAAGGACGGGGCTCCCTAGCTCGACGCCTTCGCTGCGGCGCGCAGCCCCGCCAGCGAGAACTGCACGCACAGCTCCTCGATCCTCGCGCGCGGCAGCTTGCGGCGGCGGGCGGTGCGCGAGAGCGCGTCGACCGCCGAGGTCTTGGCTGCGGCGAGGGCGCTCGCGACCTCGGCGGGAACGCCGAGCTCGCGCTCGATCTCGCTCGCCCAGAAGGCGAGGTACTGCCCTACCCTCTTCCGGCCGCTGCGGCGGAACCAGCGGCCCTGCATGCGCACCTCGAGCACGGCGATCAGCGGCCCGCGCTCGGCCACCACGTCGAGATAGGTGCGCAAGCCCGCGCGGATGCGCGCCTCGAAGTCGGGAGCCGCAGAGACCGCCGCCTCGACGCGGCGGTATAGCTCGCCGACCTCGCGGTCGTAGAGCGCGAGCGCCAGCGCGTCCGCGTTCTCGAAGTAGGCGTAGCCGAGCCCCTTCGACACCCCGGCGCGCTGCGCGACGCTCTCCATCGACAGCGCGAGGAAGCCGGAGTCGAGCACGATCGCGGCCGCCACGTCGAGCAGCTGCTCGCGGCGGTCGGCGGCGGCGAGGCGCGTGCGCTTGCGCTCGGTTGCCATACCGCAATCCTAATTGACGATCCCGTCAATTCAAAGTAGGGTGGCTGGAGAAGGAGCCCAGCCATGCCCTACGCCAGCGGCCGCACCTACCACGACGCCGACAGCCATGTGATGGAGCTGACGGACTGGCTCGCCCCCTATGCGGACCCGAAGATCCGCGAGCGGCTGCGCCCGCTCCACCTCGGCGGAGCCGGCAAGCTGGCGCGCGAAGCGGTGGGCAACGCCGAGAAGCGCCGCGGCGATCCGGCGGCCGCCCTGGAGGCCGAGCGCAACTTGATGGGCGCCAAGGGCTGGAGCGCGCTCGGCGCCTTCGACCGCGCCGAGCGCACCCGCGCGCTCGACCTGCTCGGCTTCGCGCGGCAGCTGGTGTTCTCGACCTTCGCCCCGACCCAGTTCAGCGGCGAAGACATGGAGCTCGCGTACGGCGGCGCGCGCGCACACAACCGCGCGCTCGCGGATTTCTGCTCCGAGGATTCGCGCTTGATCGCGGTGGGGATGGTGCCGTGGGGCGATCCCGAGCGCGCCGCGCTCGAGACCGAGGAAGCGATCCGGCTGGGCTGCGGCGCGGTGCTGCTCGCCTCGGCGCCGAGCGGCGACCGCTCGCCGACGCATCCCGACTACCACGGCGTGTGGGCGCGCCTGCAGGACGCCGACGTGCCGTTCATGCTGCACATCGGCGGCGGCGGTCGGCCGCTGCGCCGCGCGTTCCACAACAACGGCAAGCCGGTGAGCGACTGGCTCGGCGGCGGCGAGAACATCCGCTCGAAGGACTTCATGGCCGTGCACAACGGGCCGGAGACCTTCCTGTCGTGTCTCGTGCTGGACGGGGTGCTCGAGGACTTCCCGCGCCTCCGCGGCGGCTGCATCGAGCAGGGTGCGCTGTGGGTGCCCGCGTGGCTGCGCCGGCTCGACATCGCGCAGCAGACCTTCCAGAAGACCGAGCCCGCGCTGCGCCTGCCGCGGCGGCCCTCGGAGTACGTGCACGGCCGGCTGTGGTTCACGCCCTTCCCAACCGAGCCCGTGGGCTGGCTGATCGAGCAGGCGGGCGACGACCTGTTCCTGTTCTCCTCGGACTACCCTCATCCCGAGGGCGGCCGCGACCCGCTGGGACGCTTCGAGGAGTCGCTCGCCGGTGCGAAGCCCGAGGCGCTCGACAAGTTCTACTGCGACAACTTCGCCGCGATGATGGGGAGCTAGCCCGGCTCGACCAGCCCGCCGACCCGGAGCGCGTCCTCGATCAGGAAGCGCACCTCGGGCTCGCGCAGGAACGAGATGTGGCTGCCCGCGTACCAGGCGATGCGCGGCTCGCTCCAGTGGCGCCACAGGTCGCGCACCTGGTCGGCGGGAACGAGGTGGTCGGCCGTACCGGCGAAGATCGAGAGCTGCTCCCGGGGCAAGAGCGGCTCGAGCGCGAGCGGCGACACCACCGAGAGCACGTCGCGCAGCGCGCCCCAGTCGAAGCCGAGCCGCTCCACCTCGCGCAGCAGCCGGTTCGGAGCCACCCGCTCCACCAGCCGCGCGAAGTCGGTGGCCGGGATGCCGGCGATCGCGCAGGCGAGGCCGCCGTCGAGGCAGGACAGCAGCGCCGTGGTGTAGCCGCCGAGCGAGAGCCCGTAGACACCGATCTGTGTCGCTCCGGTCGAGCGCAGCCAGGAGAGCATGCGCCGGATGTCCCACATCGCCTGGGCCTCGGCGTGCACCGTGTCGAGGAAGTCGCCCGACAGGAAGTCGTCGCCGCTGCGGCCGCGGCGCTGGCGCGCGCCGTGCAGCGGCAGCACCGGCAGGAGCAGGTTCAGACCGAGCTCCTGGTGCAGCCGGCGGGCGGAGAAGGCGAACAGGTCGACGCCCGGGGTTCCCATGCCGTAGCCGTGGACGCACACCAACCAGGGTCGGCCGGCGTCCCGGTGGCGCAGCACGGTGGCGTGCGCCTCGCGGTTCAGCCGCCGCTCCAGCCAGCGCTCGCGGCCCGGCTCTCCCCCGTGCGGCTCGTAGCCACTCGCGAACGAGAGCCTCTCGAGCGAGAGCCCCAGCGACCGGCCGTAGCGCAGGATCGGTGACTCGAGCGGCGGCGGAGTCTCGTGGTAGGACGCGGGCTTCTCGAGCCAGCCCGAGCGCTCGAACAGCGCGCGCGCCTCGCGCAGCTCCTCCACCGCACGCGCGACGTCGAAGCGCAGCCCGCGCGGCCGCGCCGCGACGATGGTGGCGAGCGCGAGCTGGTCGAAGGCGACCTTGGCCGCGAGCTCCAGGTCGAGCTCCGGCTGCGGCACGCGCTCGATCGGCGGCTCGCAGCGCTGCGCAGTCCAGCCGCAGGCGACGAAGCTCCCGGCCGCGAGGGCGAGCAGGCCCACCATCTGCGCGAACCCGGTCACCCACATCAGCGGCAGCGCGAGCAGGAAGGCGAACACGGCGCCCAGCGCCGTCAGCTGCGGCGTGCGCGGGTCTCCGGGCAGGAGGATCGTGGACACGCCGCCCGCCAGCAGCAGCGACCCGGGGACCGCGCACAGGACCAGGCTGATCGGGCCGGTGCACGCGGTGATCCAGGCGAGTCCCGCCACCACCGCGATCAAGTTCTCGAGCGCGAGCGTCTCGTTCACCGCGCCTCCGGCTCCGCGCGCGCACGCGGCTGGCGCCGCTGTCTCGGCCGGGCTCGCCGCGCCTTCGCGGATCGCCCGGGACCCTCGGTCACGGTTCGGCGCAGCTCGTCGAAGGCTGAAGCGGTTCCGTCGGCCAGCGCCGACAGGTCGGGCACGCGCGCCGCACCCGCGGCCAGCCCGACGAAGACATGGTCGCCGGAGCGCGCGACGGTGACGCCGAGCAGCTGGCCGGGCAGCGGCGGCAGCACGGGCACGAACGCCCGCACCCGGGCTCCGAGCAGCGCGCCCGCTGGCGCGAGCTCGGGAAGCGCGGCGGCGACGAGCTCCGCCCTGCGTCCGCTCCGTGCCGCGTTCGCGAGCCGCGCCAGCTCGCGCAGCGGCGCGTCGCTCGGCTCCGCCATCCCGCAGGCGAGCCGGTCGCTCTCGCTGCGCAGCTCGACCAGTCGCGCTCGCGCGTCGGGCTGGGTGACCGGGAGGCGCAGCCGCGGCGCGGACACGCCGTCGCCGACGCAGATCGGTGTCAGCGTGCGCAGCGCGCGGGTCTCCACGCCGCGGTGCTCGAACAGCCGGCGCAGACCGCCCGAGAGCGCCGCGAGCGCGACGTCGCGCTCGCTCCCCCCGAGCCGCGCGCGCACCGCGGAGACGTCGCCCGCGTCGAGCGCGAGCCAGTCGACGCGATGGAGAGAGCCCGCCGCGGGCGCGAGCGCGTCGCGCCCGCCGAGCAGGCTCTCGGCCAGATCGGCGGCTCCCGATGCCAGGTCCGCTGCGCGGGCTGCCCAGGCCGACGGCCACAGCGCCGAGGCACTGCGCTGGTAGAGCTCGGCTCCGGCCCGTGCGAGCCAGCCGCCCGACGGCGCCGCATCTTCCGGCGACTCACGCGCCAGCAGCGCCGCGACCAGGTCGCCGCGCGAGCCGGGCTCGGCGAGCGCGCCGTCGCAGATCGCGATCAACGCGAAGCGCGGCCCTTCGAGCCCTTCGACCACCCACAGCTGCCACAGCGGGCGCGCAGGATCCAGCGGCTCGGAGACGATGCGCGCCACCAGCCGCTTGAGCGCGCGCTCGTCGCCGGGCCGCGGCAGCGAGGCGTGGCGCACGTGGTAGTCGAGCTCGAAGCGCTCGTCCGCGACGAAGAACGGCAGCGCGCCGAACGGCAGCGAGCTGCGGCGCTCGCGCGCACGCGACACCGAGGCGATCCGCACTCCCGTGTACGTTCGCAGACGCTCGACGTCGATTCCGCCGTGGCGCAGCAGCAGCGGACCCGCGTCGCACACGAGCACCGCGCCCAGTTGCATCGCCCTTGGGGTAGCTCCGGCCCGCGAGCCTTTCAAGCCGCCCAGTTAGTCGACGAGGCGATACGCGCGCAGGGCGGGCAGCCGCCAGGCGACCAGCGCCGCGACGGCCAGCACTCCGACCCCGCCGAACACCACCGCGAAGGTCGCGCTGGTGAGCGAGGCAAGGAACCCCGACTCGGCCGCGCCGAGGTTGTTCGAGGCGCCGATGAAGATGAAGTTGACCGAGCTCACCCGTCCGCGCAGCTCGTCCGGAGTGGAGAGTTGCACCGCCGTTCCGCGCAGCACCACGCTCACCGCGTCGGCCATGCCCACCATCATGTAGAAGGCGACCGAGAGCGGGAACCAGCGCGACAGCCCGAACGCGATCGTGGCGAGCCCGTACGCGACCACCGCCCACAGCAATGCGGCGCCCGCGCGCCGGAACGACGGCGTGAACACCAGCAGGCCCGACATCAACAGCGCGCCGGTCTCGAGCGAGCCCGACAGCAGCCCGTATCCGCGCGGCCCCACCTTCAAGATGTCCTGGGCGTAGACCGGCAGGAGCGCGGTCGCGCCGCCGAGGATCACCGCGAACATGTCGAGCGTCATGCAGCCGAGCACGACCGGGTTGTTCAGCACGTAGCCCACGCCCTCGCGGATGGCCGCCAGCGTGACGCGGACTCCGGCGGCCGCCGCGGTGAGGCGGGGCAGGCGCGCGAGCGACGCGATCGAGGTCAGCGCCAGCAGCGCGTGCAGCGCGTACGCGGCCACGACGCCGGCGCGGTCGATGGCGAAGCCGGTGAGCAGCGGCCCCGTCGCGAAGCCGAACCAGATCAGCGTCGACATGATCGTGACCGCGCGCGGGAAGTTCGCGCGCGAGACCAGCTGGGGCAGCAGCGACGCACGCGCCGGCTGCTCGAACACGCCGGCGGTGGCGGAGAGCGCGATCGCCGCGTAGAGCACGGGAATGCTGGCACCTCCGGCGCGCGTGACGAAGAAGAGCGACAGCGAGCACACCAGCTGCAGCGACTGCGCCAGCTGGATCAGCCGGCGGCGCTCGAAGCTGTCGGCCACCGCGCCGGCGGGAAGGCTGAGCGCCAGCACCGGCACGAAGCGCACCAGCCCCGCGAGCCCGAGCTGCGCGGCGGAGTGCGACAGGTCGTACAGGTGCCAGGCGATCGCGGAGCCGAGCAGCGTCATGGCGGTGCCCGAGACGAAGCGGCTCAGCGCGAACCAGCGGAACGGCGGCTCGCGGAACACCGCGAAGCGGCTCTCTTCCACGACCTCTGCGACGCCCGGGTCTTCTGCGTCGGCCGCCTCGCTCGTCTCCGCCATGGACGGCGTATCCTAGCCGAGGAGCCGGCGAACTAGTCGTCGATCCCCACGACGACGAGCTCGCGCGCGCCGTGGGCGCCGAGCACGAGCTCGCCCTCGATGTCGGCGGTCTTGGACGGGCCGGCGACGAAGGTGAAGTGCGGCTGCGCGAGCGCGCCCTCGGGCAGCTGCGCGAACGCGGCGTGGAGCTCCGGCACGAGCCGCCGCGTCTCGAGCAGCAGTACCAGCCGCTCGCACAGGACCGCCAGCGCGCGTGGCCGCGCCTCGCGCCCGTCGAGCCCCACGGCACCGTTCTCGGCGACGCCGAGCGCACCGCACAGGATCGCCACCGAGACGTCGGCGAGCGCGTGCGGCGCCGCGTCTGCGGGGATCGGCCGCCACGGGCCCGCGCTGCCCAGGCAGAGCAGCGCCGCGTCGCTCGCCAGCACGCGCCCCTCCGGCGCCCACACCCGACACAATTCTGCGACGCGTGCGCCCGCATCGGCCGCAGCCAGCGGTCCAATCGGCGCGCCTCCGGCCGCGGCGAGCTGCGCGGCGAAGGTCGCGAAGTCCGCGCGCCGGCGCGCCGGCTCGAAGGGCGCGGGAGCGGCGACCCGGTGTGCGACCGCACCGCGCACGTGCGCCAGGATCTCGTCGCGCGCGCTCATGGCTCCGCCCGGCGCGCGCGCGCCGCGAAGCGCGCGCGGAAGCTCGAGCCGGGATGCGGCGGGAGCTCGCGCGAGGCGAGCCAGCCCGCGAGTGGATTCGCCGCGAAGCGGCGGCCGAGCAGCGGCCAGAGCGCACGGCCGAGGCCGCCGGCGAGCCGATAGCCGACACCGCTTCCCAGCGCGAGCGCGCCCAGCCGCGCGGCCCAGCGCTCCCGCCATCCGCGCGGCGCCGCGGCGCGCCAGGCCACCAGCTGGTCGTGCAGGTCGATCTTCACCGGGCAGACCGCGCTGCAGCTCCCGCAGAGCGTCGACGCGAAGGGCAAGCGAGCGGCTTCCGGTCCGGCCGCGAGCGCCGGCGCGAGCACCTCGCCGATCGGACCGGGCAGCGCCCAGCCGTACGCGTGCCCGCCCGCGCGCCGGTAGACCGGGCAGGTGTTGAGACACGCGCCGCAGCGGATGCAGGCCAGCGCCGAGCGGTGTCGCGGGTCGGCGAGCAGGCGCGTGCGGCCGTTGTCGACCAGCACCACGTGCAGCTCGCCGCCCGGCCCCGGTCCCGTGAGCAGGCTCGTGTACGCGGAGATCGGCTGGCCGGTCGCGCTGCGCGCGAGCAGCCGCAGCAGCACCGCGAGGTCTGCCAGGCCCGGGACGACCTTCTCGATGCCGAGACACGCCACGTGCAGCCGCGGGAGCGACGTGCCGAGGTCGGCGTTGCCCTCGTTCGTGACCAGCACCAGCGTGCCCGTCTCGGCCACGGCGAAGTTCGCGCCGGTGATCGCGGCGTCGGCGGCGAGGAAGCGCCCGCGCAGGTCCCGGCGCGCGGCCTCGGTGAGCCGCGCGGGGTCGGTGTCGCCGGGCGGAGAGGCGAGCTCGCGCTCGAACAGCGCGCCGATGTCCGCGCGCGAGCGGTGGATCGCGGGCATGATGATGTGCGACGGGGGCTCGTGCGCGAGCTGTACGATGCGCTCGCCCAGGTCGGTGTCGACCACCTCGATGCCGTGGCGCTCGAGCTCGGGATTCAGCCCGCACTCCTCGGTCAGCATCGACTTGCTCTTCACCACCCGCCGCGCGCCCGCCTGCGACAAGAGCTCGAGCACCACGCGCCGCAGCTCTGCGGCGTCGGCGGCGAAGTGCACGCGCGCGCCCGCGCGCTGCGCGCTCGCCTCGAAGCGCTCGAGCAAGAGATCGAGATGATCGAGCGCATGCGCCTTGATCTGCTGCGCCTGCTCGCGCAGCCGCTCGAAGTCGGGCTCCGCGCGCGCGGCGGCATCGCGCTTGGCGCGCAGCGCGAACACGGCCGCGTCGTGCGCCGAGAGGCGCGGCCCACGCGGCAGGAGCCGCGCGGCGCGGCCGTCCAGCGCCGCGCTCACGCGGGCTCCTGGCTGGCGAGGATCTCCGCCAGGTGCAGCACCCGCGGACCCGCGCCCTCGCGCCGGCGCAGCCCGTCCAGATGCAGGAGGCAGCTCGCATCCGTGCCGGTCACGAACTCCGCGCCGCTCTGCGCCAGCGCCGCGAGCTTGGCCCGGCCGATCCGCGCGGAGAGCTCCGGGTATGCGACCGAGAACGCGCCGCCGAAGCCGCAGCACTCGTCGCGGCGCGCCGGCTCGCACAGCTCGAGCCCCGCGACCGAGCGCAGCAGGGTCTCGCTCACGCCCGCGTGCGTCGGCCGGCCGCTGCGCTCGCTCGGCCAGCCCAGCGCGAGCTCGCGCAATCCGTGGCAGCTCTCGAGCAGCGCGACGCGGTGCGGGAAGCGCGCGCCCACGTCGCTGCGGTTCAGCACCTTCACGATGAACTCACCCAGCTCGAAGGTGCGCGCGGCGAGTGCGCGCGCGACCTCCTCGTCCAGCAGGTCGGCGTAGCGATGGCGCACGGTGGCGACGCAGCTCGCCGACGGGCACACCACCGCTTCCGCGCCGCTGAACACCGCGGCGTGTCGGCGGGCCAGCCGCCGTGCCTCGGCGTGCGCGCCGGTGGTCACGAACGGCTGGCCGCAGCAGGTCTGGCGCGGGTCGAAGCGCACGCGGCAGCCCAGCCGCTCGAGCAGCGCAGCGGTGGCGAGCCCCACCTGCGGCGCGAGCCGATCGACGTAGCAGGGAACGAACAGATCGACGTCCACGGCGGCTCAGCCGCTCACGCGTCCGGCACGAGCGCTCCGACCTCGTCCGGAGCGAGCCGGTACTCCGTGGCGCAGAACTCGCAGCGCACCTCGAGCGGCTCGCCGCTCTGCGCGATCTCGCGGGTCTCGTCGCGGCCCAGCAGCGCGACCACGCGACGGATCTTGTCGGCGTTGCACGCGCAGTGGAACTGCGGACGGGAGCGCGTGCGGGCGCGCCCTCCGATCCCCGCGAGCAGCGCGTCGACCAGGCCGTCGGCGCCGACGCCGCTGCGCACCAGCGCGCTGGGAGGCGGCAGGGCGCGCACCGCGCGCTCGAGCGCCTCGATCACCGACTCGTCGCAGCCGGGAAGCGTCTGCACCAGGTACGCCCCGGCCGCAGTCACACCCTCGCTCTCCACGAACACGCCCGCGGCGAAGAGCGACGGCGTCTGCTCGCTCACGGCCAGATAGTGGGCCAGGTCCTCCGCGACCTCTCCGGACACCAGCGGCACGATGCCGGTGTAGGGCTCACGCCAGGTCGGGTGGTAGCGCACGACGGCCAGGATCCCCTTCCCCACCGCCGCTCCCACGTCGAGCTTGCCGCCGAGCGGCGGCGGATGCGCCGCGGGATTCGCGACGTAGCCGCGCACGCGGCCCAGGTGATCGGAGATCACCGTCATCTGACCGAGCGGGCCATCGCCGCGGAACTGCAGCTGCAGAGTCTCGCCTTCGTCCGCGCCGGTCGCGAGCAGCACCGCGCCCATCAGCGCCCGGCCGAGCGCGGCGCTCGCGGTGGGCGCGGTGCGGTGGCGCGTCGCCGCCTCGCGCACCAGCTCGGTCCCGACGAGCGCGCGCACGCTGAGCCCGCCGTCCGCAGAGAGCGTGCGCACCAGCTCGCACGCGCCGATCGAGCTCGGCGCGGCTACAGCACCAGCTCCGCGACGGTGCGCACCGCCTCGATCTGTCCGGTGCCGAGACACAGCGTGCCGACCGGCGAAGCCTTCCACGCTGCGAGCCGGTCGCGGATCCGCTCCTTCGGACCGATGAGTGAGACTTCATCC
>Ga0306926_10000882_pt1 | contig 28973 bp, 30 predicted proteins | sample flu12Cox44000178_FD_203759 | JGI IMG/M metagenome (GOLD analysis project Ga0306926, IMG submission 203759) | Lab enrichment of tropical soil microbial communities from Luquillo Experimental Forest, Puerto Rico - flux8day.12C.oxic.44.000.178 (v2)... | ecosystem: Environmental > Terrestrial >...
CGTCTCAACGTGATTTCAACCTCTGACCTGCCCGCTCTTAACGCGTCGTTTAATTTGGTCAGCACCATCTTCATTTCAATGGGCTGGTACTTCATCCGGCATGGGGCGTGGCGGCGTCACATGGCATGCATGATCACAGCCGTGATTTCGTCGGCCTGTTTTTTGGTCGGCTACATTATCTATCACGCCCGGGTCGGTGAAAAATCTTCGGGATACACAGGTTGGATCGCCGCCATTTACTTCCCGATACTGGCTTCGCACGTTCTACTTGCTTTTGTGACGTTGCCGCTGGTGATTTTGACGCTTATCCAGGTTTTTCGACGCCAATGGGACCGACACAAACGGATCGCGCGCTGGACGATCCCAATCTGGCTGTACGTCTCGGTCACAGGTGTACTTGTGTATTTGATGCTCTACAGATGGTTTCCTCCGGGAACGTGACGAAGGCAATCCTGCCTGCAAGGTTACAAAGGCGCAGCGATCTCCAGTCCGCCGCTGGAGGCGATCCGGAGATCGCCTCTTCCTTGGACGATACAGACAATCCTATCTGCGTCACGCTAAGTCTTGCGCTCGGCAATTATTTGATGTTTGATCACACGATGCGCTGCCGCGCAGGCGAGAAAAATTATGGTGACTATTGCGACGTTCAATGAGGCGGCTAAAGCGCGGCAACTGAAACGACGTTTCCACGATGCGGGGCTACAGGCCGATGTTCACAATGAAGCGCCGCTGCAACAGGTCGGTTTCATGTCGCGTCCGCAAGCGAATGCGAAGGTGATGGTGGAAGACACCGATTTCGAAAGGGCGCAGGACCTTATGAAGGAATGGGAGGCAACCGATCCGGACATCTCCGCCGCTCTCATTCGCTGTCCGCAATGCGGTTCTTCAAATATCGAGTACCCGCAGATGACCCGAAAATTCATGACGCCAGCGCTCGTCGTTGTGCTTTGTGCCCTGAAAATTATTCCCAAGGAGTTTTACTGCCAGGACTGCCACTTTACCTGGACTAACCAGGAAGAGCCTACTATCGGACGGCTTTGGCACCGATTTTTCCCCGGCGGGGAAATGAGCTAGTGTCCCGGCAAAAATCCGAGGGACGGTTGGTTCTGAATTGGGCGTTGGACGTTGGGCGTTAGACGTTTTTGTTCTCACCCATGAAGTGGTTGTTCGTATTACTGCTGGCACTGGTCATCTTCGGCGGCGCTGCCTGGTTCGGTTACAACACTTTTGTCAAAGAAGAAATTGCAGTGCAAAAGGAGCAGCGCGGCGAAGTTACTCCGCCGCCGGCGCCAGACATCAGTCTGCCGGAATTTCAAGCGGCGGCCCAGCTGCGACAGGATGGAAAACTAACGGAAACCCGCGATGCGCTGATTGCCTTCATCCAAAAATATCCCTCGGGGAAGCATCTTGACGAAGCGCGGGGTTTGCTAGGGGAAGTGAACATTGACATTTTGTTATCGCGTTATCCCTCTCCGGAAAAGACCGAATACGTTGTGAAATCCGGAGACGTACTGGCGAAGATTTCGCGGAAGCTAAAGACCACGCCTGAATTGATCATGCGCATGAACAATATGAGCGGCACAATGCTGCACATTGGCGAGCATCTGCTCATTTCGCACCCAGATTTCTCAATTGTTATTCAACGAAAAGCGAATCTGGTTGTGCTGCTTAATCACGGCGCATTCTTCAAGCAGTATCACGTGCGCGAAGCAAAGTTACCGGGCAAGCAATTTGCTAAAATCACGGCAAAAGTTGCCGAAACGATGGCTTGGAAGGGAGGAAAACGAGTTGGCATCGGCAGCAAAGAGTATCTTAGCAGCACCCGGTGGATCCGGCTCGCGGGCGCTCCAAGTTACACTCTGTATTCGGTGCCGGATGCGGCGCATCCCAATCTCGAGCAACCGCCCCCGCCAACGGGCCTCGGTCTGGCGGCGTCCGATGTTGAGGAGCTAAGCAGCCTTGTAAACAACAAGACCACTGTCACCATTATCGACTAAAGTCGGAGTTAAAAAAGGTAAAAGGGTTACATTGTTAAAACGTACACGATTCAACACGAGCGAGATTAACTGGAGGTTGTAACCTTTTTAACGTTGTAACTCTTTTAACCTTTTAATTTACCCATGGACTGGCAACCGCTCGATTTTGAAAGACCGATCTTTGAACTGCAGCGGCGCTTGCAGGATCTGAAAGAGCACTCCGACAAGCACGATGTCGATCTCGATTCGGCCATCAAAGAACTGGAGACAAAGCTCCGCGAAACGCGCCGCCAAATCTATGGCAACGTGACGGCCTGGCAGCGTGTCCAAATTGCGCGGCATGTGCAGCGGCCGTTCGCCTTGGATTACATCGAACGGTGTTTTACAAATTGGGTCGAGCTGCATGGCGATCGCCGGTTTGCGGACGATAGAGCCATGCCGTGCGGTCTGGCCACGCTTGGGGCGCAGCGTTGTGTCGTTATCACCCATCAAAAAGGGCGCAACACCAAGGAGAACGTGCTGCGCAATTTTGGCTGCGCGCATCCTGAGGGCTACCGCAAGGCGCTGCGGTTGATGCGGCTAGGCGAAAAATTTGGCATGCCGGTGATCTCATTGATCGATACGCCGGGCGCTTTTCCCGGGATCGGATCGGAGGAACGTCATATTTCGGAGGCAATTGCTGTCAATCTACGTGAAATGATGCGCCTGCGCGTACCAATCATCGCTGCCGTCATCGGAGAAGGGGGATCAGGCGGCGCGCTAGGCATTGGCGTCGCAGATCGCGTGTTGATTCTCGAGAACGCTTACTACTCAGTGATCAGTCCCGAAGCGTGTTCCGCGATTTTGTGGAGAGACCGTCGGCATGCAGCGGAGGCCGCCGAGGCGCTGAAGTTGACTGCGCAGGATTTATTGAAGCTCGATGTAGTGGACGAAATTGTCCCAGAGCCGGAGGGCGGCGCGCATCGCGACTATGATTCCGTTACCGCGAATCTTGGCAAAGCGCTGCGCGACGCTCTCCAGCAGATTTCGCCGCTTCCAGTTGCCGATCTGCTGGAAAACCGATATCAAAAGTTTCGCCGACTGGGTGTCTTCGCAGGAGGAAAAAGCGTCGGCGCCTCAGGTCGCGCTTGATGTGATGTTTGGGACTCGGGGAAAATCAGTTGGTGTCTGGTTAAGTGCAGTAGCTGCCGTCACGCTGACGGGCAAGGATGTTATTGCGTCGGACTTTCGTTTCGATCGCGACACGTTCGCATTCGCTAATCAAACTGTGTTTGAATATCACGAAGGGCATCCCTCTTTACGGAGAGGGTCGTCTGTAAGACGGGACATGTATAAGCGCCACTGTTTCGTGCTATGCCGTACTGCCGTGCAATTTAAGAAGTTCGCGCGCTTCGACCCGCGCGGCGCTCTTTTAGATGATACGTCATTGGCTGCCCGCATTCGCGCGGTGACACACCGACAGCCGTGGGCAGAGCCCTTGCCGAAAGATCAACGAATTGTTTTTCCCGGCTACAAAGACTTGCGAGAAATGAGCAAGGCGCGTCGCGAACTTGTGCAGTTAAACATCGGTCATGGCTGGCCCAGCTATTTCCGAATCAGCAATGCCCGCATGATTTTTCAGCAGGGTGCCGGGTATCAGGAGGAGACCCACGCTGAGTTGAACGCAGCTTTGGCACGCGGGCAGTTGTTTGCTGCCTTTCTTACAAATTACCCCCGTTTCAGCATCAATCACTCCGTGTTGGTTTTTAAGCGAAAGTCGTTTTCGCCGAATCCTGGAGTCGAAACATATTATGTTTACGATCCGAATCATCCAGAGTCCCCGCGCGAGCTTACCTGGTCCCCGCACACTCGCAGTTTCTCCTACCAAAAAGATTGGGATTTTGTCGGAGGCTATGTGCGCGTTTATCAAGTTTACGGAAAGTGGCTACAGTGAAATGTCGGCTCTCTGAGTTGAACGTTAAACGTTGGACGTTGAGCATTGGACGTTTGCTCAACACGCAGCAGGGACTCGCTCCAAGCCCGAAGCCCCCTCCGGCGCCACCCACCCCACCCAAACCTATGCCGCCTCCTGAACCGTTGCCGCCTAACCCTCTGCCGGTTCCGCCGGTTGGACGATGACCCGTAGCCGTCGCCCTGTGGCTGACGCGGCACGCGGGGGGTTGAACACATGAGCGCCTCGCTTCCCACAGGGGAAGCAGCTATAATGTCACTTCGCTGGCGGAAACAGAAATCGCAGCGCTGGTTCGACGCGGGCTGCCCACGCAGCTTCGCCATGATTGGCGCCTTTCACTTCGAGGTAACTAAGATCCACGTCGGGCTGCCAGCCTTTGTCGATTAAGCAATCGCCTAGATAACGCGCCAGTTCCCAACCGGGCTCGTCTGTGCCCGTGTCGAGCCAGATTTTCAGCGGCGGCTTTTCACCGAGAATGCCCACCAGCCGGAAGATCGCGTAATCGTTCCACCAAATCGATGGGGACATAACAATTAAACGCGTGAATACCTCCGAATAAAAAATTCCGATCGCCAACGTGGCCAAACCGCCGAGCGATGATCCACCGAGTCCCGTAAATTCTGCACCCGGGTTCGTTCGATACTTTTTGTCGATGAACGGCTTCAATTCCTGGATCAGAAATTGACCGTAAATGTGGGCCAGGCCGCGGCTGCGTCTTCTGGGGTGATTTTTCGTTTCGATCACACCGGGCGTCGGTGCGTATTCATCGACTCGTTCTTGGCCGATATTCGCCACCGCCACGATGATGAGCGGCTCGATCAGTTTCCGATGAATCAATCGCTGCGCGGTCTCGTCCATTTCCCACTCGACTCCGGCAAAGGATGTGGCGGCGTCGAAAACGTTCTGCCCGTCGTGCATGTATAAAACCGGGTAACGTCTTGACGAGAAGCGCGAATAACCGGGCGGCAAGTAGACGAGCACATCGCGCCGGTTTCTCAACACCTTGGAGGGAAAAGCGCGATGCCGTTTGATATTGCCAGTGAGCGTGTGGTTCCGCATCGAAACCGAGATGCTTCGCGAAGATGAAATCTAGTGCAAGCCTTTCGCTTGCGATTTCATCGGCTCGCCATCAAGATGCTCGCTCCAGGTTCATGAACGAACGACATATCAAATGGTACACGCCGTGGCTCAGCCGCGAGTTTGAGATGCTTGTTTTCGGCGAAAAGCGCGGGCTACCTCTCGTTCTCTTCCCAACTTCAGGTGCTCGTTATTACGAAAACAAGGACTTCGGGCTGGTCGGCGCGATCGCGTGGCACATCGACAGCGGGAGAGTCACAGTTTACTGCCCGGACGGGATCGATCTGCAAAGTTTCTACGACAAGTCCATTCATCCTGCCGACCGAATGCGAACACATAATGCGTACGAAAACGTGATCGTTCGCGACGTGTTCGAGCTGGCGCGCCGGGAATGTTCTGTCCATCGCGTAGCAGTCTGCGGGGCCAGCCTGGGCGCTTATCATGCCGCCAATATTGCGTTTCGTCATCCCGACGCTGTCGATCATCTCATCAGCTTGAGCGGTTCGTTCGACATCAGCTCATTTTTCAATGGTTATCACGACGACAACATTTACTTCAACAGCCCGTTTGAATATCTGCCGAACATGCCCGACCCGTGGAAATACAATCACATGACCATCATCATCGGCACCGGTGAATGGGACGTCACGCGCCATGAATCGTATCGCTTATCTGCCGTTTTGAATTCAAAAGGAATCAGGCACTGGCTCGATGACGGAAAATGGCGCGGCCACGACTGGAACTATTGGCAAGACATGCTGCCGTATTACCTGTCCAAAATTTGTTAGCTCTGCATGCACAAGCTTTCTGTCATGTTCAGCCGCCGCGTTGTCATTCAGAGCGAAGTCGAGGAATCTCTAATTTGAGCACAGCAAGAGATTTCGCGACTTCGCCTCTGGCTTCGCTCTAAATGACAAAGAGATGAAACTGGTAATCGCGACGACCGGCGCAAGCGGAGCGATCTATCTGCAAAGATTACTTGCGCAGATCGACTGCGCCGCGCACGAGGTGCATCTCGTCATGAGCGCGCACGCAAAAGAGGTTGCGAAGCAGGAGATCGATGATTTCAAAATTCCTCCGGAAATCTCGCGGCATTCTGAAAGCGACATGAACGTGCCGTTCGTGAGCGGCTCGGCGCGTTTCGACGCGATGGTGATCGTCCCCTGCTCGATGGCGACACTGGGACGAATCGCTTCCGGTTCCAGCGACAGCGTACTGTTGCGCGCGGCCGATGTTTTCTTGAAAGAACGTCGCAAATTAATTCTCGTGCCGCGGGAAACACCATGGAATCTGATTCACGCGCGTAACGTGGTGACGTTGCTTGAAGCCGGGGCAGTTGTGCTCCCGGCAATTCCGTCGTTTTACAGCCGCCCCAGTTCCATAACCGCAGTGGTGGACACAGTAGTGTGGCGCATTCTTGACCAAATTGGGCTGCCCAATCCCGCTACATATCGCTGGGGCGAGGAACGCGCTCCGGCGAAAACTTCGCGAAAGAAAAGTTGAAGATCGAAGGCAGGCTCGCGCGATGGTTGGTCGCGCTTGGATTTCGTTTGTTGAAGCTCTGGGGATGTACACTGCGTTATGAAATCGACGATCGCGCGGGGATCACCAAACTTGCCGCCACGCCTCCATCCGGCAGCGAAAATTACATCGGCGCGCTCTGGCACAATCGATTGCTGATCTTCCCCTTGGTCTTGCGCCGTTTCTTTCCTCAACGTCATGGTGCCGCCTTAATTAGCGCCAGCCACGATGGAGATCTGCTGGCCGACGCCATTAAACGTTTTGGCTACGATGTGGTTCGCGGCTCGAGTTCGCGGCTGGGCGCAAGCGCAATTCTCCAGCTTGGCGAAGTTCTCGCGTCACACGGCGACGTGGTGATCACCCCGGATGGACCGCTTGGTCCAGCCTACGAATTTGGGCCAGGAATTATTTTTCTCGCGCAAAAAACCGGTGCACCGGTCCTGCCTTTCAACATGGAGTATTCAAGTTGCTGGCGGATTAAAAGCTGGGACCGATTCATCGTCCCGCGACCGTTCGCAAAGATCCGCGTGATCATTGGCGCACCACACTGCGTCAGATCCACAACCACGCCGAAAGAATTTGAAACCGAGCGCCTGGGCTTGCAGAACGCCATGATGGCGCTGGTTGAAATGCGCTGAGCGAATTGCTGTAGTCGCCTCCTGTGGGAAGCGCGGCACTGAGGTCTTTGCACAGCGCGGGTCGCGCGTCCGACATGGACGCGGCTACAGAAACGTCGCTTGCGCATCGGGCACTCGCAGGCAGGATTGCCTGCTTCACTTATGGCGAAATTGATCGATGGCCGCGCAATCGCAGAGAAAGTGTATATTGATCTTCGCCGCGAGATTGCGGAACTAAAAGCAAAAGGCTTTACACCGGGTCTTGCCGTCATTCTCGTCGGAGACAATCCAGCTTCGCGCGCCTATGTGCGTTCGAAAGACAAAATGTGCCGCGAGCTGGGATTGCACTCGGTGAAACTGGAGCTGCCGGCTTCGACCAGGCAAGTGGAGCTGCTCGCGCGCGTTAAAGAATTCAATCGCGATCCGAGCATTCACGGCATTCTGGTGCAATCGCCGCCACCGGAGCACATCGATGAAGCGGCCATCGTGCGCGCGCTCGATCCGCGCAAGGATGTGGACGGATTTCATCCGGAGAATGTGGCAAAGCTCGTGCTCGATGATCCCAGCGGCTTTGTCCCGTGCACGCCGCTTGGCGTGCAACGATTACTCCTCGAAAGCGACATCGACATTAACGGCGCGCACGTCGTGGTGATTGGCAGAAGCATGATCGTCGGCAAACCGCTGGCTTTGCTTCTCATGCAAAAAAATATAAACGGGAACGCCACCGTGACAGTGGTGCACTCGCGCAGTCGCGATCTCGCGGAGATTACGCGCTCCGCGGACATTATTATTGCAGCGATTGGACGCGCAGAATTTGTGAAAGCCGAGCACGTGTGCGGAAAGGCGGTGGTCATTGATGTTGGCATCAACCGCATGGAAGACGCGACGAGCGAGCGCGGTTATCGTCTGGTGGGCGATGTCGCATTTGACGAGGTATCAAAAAAAGCGCGCGCTATCACGCCAGTTCCCGGTGGTGTCGGACCGATGACCATCGCGATGCTGATGGCGAACACGGTGAAAGCGGCGCGCCAGGCGTTGTAGAGGCGCTCGCCGCGGCGAGCGCCTTGGCTCGGCAGCTTCCCACAACGCAGCACAGGAGAAACTGTCAGTTTCACCTACGGCGTTCGAACGACCTTCGCGGTCAGAAGGTTGATCATTTCGGGACGAAATCGCGCGAGGTGAACAAAGAACGAACCGACGTGCGGCCGTAGGACTGCGGCGCGCGCGAGGCGATTGATCCATAAACGCCCGCGATACATTTCGGCGCAGGCGCGGCTGAATTCGCGCAAAGCTGATTGCCGATCTTTGCCATGAATAAGTTTCGCGATCGCGTTTGCGGCCAGTTCACCTGAGCGGAGCGCGTAATAAATTCCCTCGCCCGTAAATGGTTCCACCACGCGCGCGGCGTCGCCGATGAAGAAAAGATTTTCATGCGCGCAGGGAACCTGTGAACGCGTAAGCGGCGTGATGGTGCGCCAGGGTTGTTCAGTGGAGATTTCGAAATGGCGTTCCGCCCAGTGGCGCAATCTGGAAATCGTGGGTGGCGTGCCCACGAGGCAAAGATTCAGCTCCGTTTCATTCACCGGAGCCTGGCCGGAATAACCTTCCGGAAGAAATTGCAGGACAATGCGCCTGCCGAAATTTCGCGGCAGCGGAACGTGCGCTTGTAGCGCCACGCGTTCGCGCGCGGGGCGTGGCAGGAAATTGCACAAGCGCGCCACGATAGAATTGCGTCCATCCGCGCCGACCAATATTCGCGCAGCGAAATTTTCGCCACTGGTAGTTTCAATTTTCCAATTCTCGTTGTCAGCCAACGCAGTGACAGTGGTCTTCTGGCGAACATATGCGCCGAGTTCTTGCGCGCGCTTTAGCAGGAGGGCATCGAACAAGCTGCGCTTCACGGACAACTCGCAACGGTCCCCGGACGGAAGATGGACAATCACGTTGCGCCCGCAGATGGCGATGAACTCGACGGAGTCGACTTTGGAATGCGGCAAATCTCGCACCCGCTGTGCGACAGTGAGACGTTCCAAAACTGACCAGCACGATGGATTCAAGCAATCGCCGCACACTTTTTCCCGGGGAAATGTTTCCCGCTCAAGTACAAGCGTTCGCAGGCCGGCACGCGCGCAAAACGCCGCGCAGGTCGATCCGGCCGGGCCGCCGCCGACGATTGCAACGTCAAAGGTTTCCATGACAACGCTTAATGCTCAACGCTCAACGCCCAACGCTCAACCCGGCGGAATCTGAATTGGACGTTGAACGTTGAATGTTGGGCGTTGGACGTTGAACTCTTCTTCAGAGCCTAATCCGCACTGGCGCGCGATATAATCCGAGCGCAGATTCACTTGCATGAGCTGGTCTCTCCCGATCTTCCGCGTCGCCGGTATTCAATTGCGGATTCACATCACGTTCCTATTGCTGATTGCCTGGCTGGCCTTCGGCTATTACGCGCAAGGCGGTTCCGCCGTGGCGGCCAGCCGAGTTATATTTGTTCTGCTGCTTTTTCTTTGCGTGGTGCTGCACGAATTCGGCCACGCGTTCGCGGCGAAGGCCTTCGGAATTAATACGCCAGACATCACATTGCTGCCCATTGGCGGAGTGGCGCGGCTCGAGCGGATGCCGGAGGAACCGGTGCAGGAACTGATCATCGCGGTGGCCGGTCCGCTGGTAAATGTGGTGATCGCGGCCGGTTTGTTCGTGGCTGGCGGATCACAAGCCCTGCTCAATCCAGCAACCGTCGAGGGCGGCGGTCTCGTTGCGCAGTTGCTGACCATTAACATCCTGCTGGTTCTGTTTAATCTGCTGCCCGCATTTCCAATGGACGGCGGTCGGGTGTTGCGAGCGCTGCTCGCGACGCGAATGAGTTATGCGCGCGCTACGCAGGTGGCCGCGACCGTTGGGCAAGGATTTGCGTTTGTGTTTGGTTTTGTCGGACTGCTGTTTAATCCATTCCTGATCTTTATTGCGCTCTTCGTTTACATCGGCGCATCGCAAGAAGCGGCCCTGGCGCAGATGAAGGATGTCTCGCGCCGCTTCCCAGTTTCCAGTGCGATGGTGCGTGAGTTCCGCACGCTGTCTGAAAATGCCAGCCTGCAGGAAGCGGTGGACGCGTTGCTTGCGACTTCGCAGCACGATTTTCCAGTCGTGGACGAAACCGGCAACGTTGCCGGTTTATTGACGCGTCACGATCTCATCGCCGCCTTGCGCAAGAACGATCCCGGCCTGCGCGTGGGCGATGTGATGCGGCGCGATATTCCAACGGTGACGACGGGCACACGCTTCGAAGATGCATTCCGCATCATGCAGGAATGCAACTGCCCGGCCGTGCCGGTGCTGGATCGGATGAAGCGCCTCGTCGGTTTGCTCACGCCGGAGAATGTGACTGAACTGATGATGGTGCAATCCGCGATGCCGCAGCGCCGGGTTTTGTGAGCAGCGTCTGGAGTTCCGCGTTTACGCGGCTCCGGGGGAACAGCACCTAAAGGCAGAACTCCGAACGAAGTGCCGCCGGCTTCCCAACAAGTATTCTACGAGCTGATGCGCATCGGCATCAGCACATAGAGGAAAGGCGTTTGAATTTTTAAAACACCTGGGCTCATCTCGTCGATGAGATCGAGAAAGACTTCGTCCTCGGTGAGCGCCCGCAGCGGCGCCATGAGAAACTCCGGATTAAACGCGATGGAAAATTCGCGACCCTTGTACGCGACGGCGATTGATTCCTTCGCTTCGCCCACCTCTGGTGTGGTGGCGGTAATGTCGATGTTGTTCTTGCTGAAATTCAGTTTGATCGAGTGCGATTTGTCGCTGGCCAGAAGCGAAACGCGCCGCACTGAATTGAGAAACATTTCGCGCTCGAGTTTTACTCGCTCTTTTGCTTCGCTTGGAATGACCTGCTTGTAGTTCGGATAATTGCCCTCGATCAACTTTGAGACGAGCAGCGTTTTGTTTAGATCGAACGCGATCTGCCCGCTGCCCATGCTCATCTTGACGTCGCCGTCATCGGTGAGGAGGCGCTGCAATTCTGTTACGGCCTTGGTAGGAACAATCAGGTCCGCTTCGTGGCTGCGGGGAAATTCCAGTTCGATCTCCACCATGGCCAGGCGACGTCCATCCGTCGCGACCAGCGTAAGTTTGTTGTCTTTGAAGCCGAACAACACGCCATTGAGCACATAGCGAGTCTCATCGGTCGATATGGCATACGAAGTCTTGCGCAGGCCGTCGCGCAAATCTTTCTGCCGAATGGTGACCACTTTCTCGTCTTCAAATTTCGGCAACGGCGGAAATTCGTCTTCCGGCAACCCAAGAATTTTGAAGAAACTTTGGCCGCTGCGGATTGACGCGGCATTCTTTCCATCGACATCGACCTGAATTTCGCTCGAGGGGAGTTCGCGAACGATATTGAAAAGACGGCGCGCCGGGAGAGTGGTCGCTCCGGTTTTGTCCACATGCGCTTCGCAACTGCCGCGCACGCCGACATCAAGATCAGTGGTGGTGAGATGAATTTCATCCTTGTCCGCTTGCAGCAAAACGTTGGAAAGGATCGGAAGAGTGGTGCGAGTACTGACCACGTTTTGGACTTGTTGCAGACCTTCGAGCAGTTTTTCTTTCGTAACGCTAAATTTCATGATGAGCAGAGCGTTTAAGATGTAACGCTTGAGATTTTATTCGGCAACCGCAATCTCACATCGTGGGATCGGCATCCTGCCGATGAGGATGCGCTGGAAGCGCATGCCACTTTCACCTTTGAAGCGAACTGTCGATGAATGAGATCGTCTGGCGAATATTATCCTGTTCGGTCATCCGTTTCCTTACCAGTTTGCAGGCGTGCAACACGGTGCCGTGATCGCGCCCGCCGAAAGCGTCGCCAATTTCATTCAAAGACGCCTTGGTCAACTCGCGCGCCAGATACATCGCCACCTGTCGCGGAAAAGCGATGCTGGCGGGGCGGCGCTTACTGGTCATATCGGCCACCCGCACGTCAAAATGCTCGGCCACGCGCCGCTGAATCTGTTCGATGGTGATCGAATGCCGCGCTTCCTCCTGCAAAATGTCCTTCAGTAAATGCTCGACCACTTCCTGCGTAAGTTCCTTGCCGCTGAGTGACGCGAAAGAGGCCACGCGCATCAGCGCGCCCTCCAAACGACGCACATTGGTGCGAATGCGGCTGGCGAGAAACTGGAAAACTTCGTCCTGCAATGTGATCTGCATCGCGCGCGCCTTTTTCCGCAGGATCGCCAAACGAGTCTCGATGTCCGGTGGCTGAAGCTCCGCGGTCAGTCCCCATTCAAACCGCGAAACCAGGCGGTGCTCCAGGTTCGCGATCTCCGAAGCTGGCCGGTCGCTGGAAAGGACAATCTGTTTATGGCCATCGAAAAGCGTGTTGAACGTGTGAAAGAATTCCTCCTGGGAGCGCTCCTTGCCTCCGAGAAATTGGATATCGTCGATCAAAAGAAGATCGGCCTGGCGATAACGCTTCCGGAATTTGACCAGGTTACTGTGCTGGATCGCATCGATGAACTCGTTGATGAACAGTTCACTCGAGACGTATATCACCTTCATATTTTTCTTCTTCGTCCAGACGTATTGACCAATCGCTTGCATCAGATGCGTCTTGCCGAGACCGACCCCGCCGTAAATGAAAAGCGGGTTATACGTGCGCGCCGGCGCCTGCGCGACAGCGAGACTCGCCGCATGCGCAATTTCGTTGTTTGGGCCAACCACGAAAGATTCAAATGTGTTCCGTGGATTGAGTCCAGGCACGGTTGCGCCCGGCTTCGCGTCGCCTGGTGGTTCCAGTAAAACTTCTTTCAGCGGCGCGCTATCCTCTGCAGTCAGCGCGTCAGGTCCCGAAAGGGAGGAGAACTTTACCGAGCGCGGATTGCCAAGCGTGGTGACAATGGCAGTCTGCAACGCCGGCATATAATTACTCTCGATCCAAAGCTGATAGATATTGTTTGGAACGGCGAGAGTGAGCGTTTTCTCTTTGGCCTCGATCAACTCGACGGCAGAAAACCAGCGCTTGAAACTGTCGGCGCTGATTTGCGGCTTAAGCGCAGCCGATAATCGCTGCCACAACTGCGCACATTTCTTGTCCATACCACACTTGTTAACAGTGTTACACAAATGCAACACTGGCTGGCAACAGGGGGAATCGTTCTAAAAGACCAGCCGCAAATGGAGCTGATCTCCAGCGTAATGCCCTAGAGAAATCCGGGGGAAAAACGTGAAAAGCGCGTAAACACGAGGGAAAATTGAGAGTTGCATGTTTCAACGCCGCTGTAGCTGCAACCTGCCGTGCATGCGCAGTTAGCCGTGCACCCGGGGAACTTTCGATGTTGTTCATTCTTGCTAGTAAAAGTTTCTAAGAGATGTTCACAACTTATTCACACGCGCATTGTCCTCGTCCTCGCCAGCAGGCTTGAGACTAGAAACCCGTTTTAAAATCGACAAGAAAAAAATGAATTTTATTTTTTGGATCGCGAAGAAAAATTTTCTTGACTAAAAAAAGGAAACGCGCGTGTCCGAGAGAGAACAAAAAAAATTGATTGCTGCAACAGATTTGCTGCGACGCTTGGCTGCTGTCGATACGTAATCGCAGCGGCGAACTGAACTGGTTTTTTTCTCCAGTGCGCACTCCTGAGTTGACCGCCTTGGCTTGGGGCGCAATTTTCCCGGCTCTGGTGGGTGCGTAAGGCTGGTGATTCACCAACGCAGATGACGAAGGAAAAGTCGAGCTGGCTACGAACGTCTCAAAAGCGATGCGAAGACGCATCGCACTCCAGAGCACTGCGTGCGAAATCCACGGACTTCGTCGGCTTTATTTCGCGGAAGATTTGGGAGCGCGTGCGCGTCCTCACGACGCTTTACTCGTTTTCGACGGCAATCAATCCTCTCTGGCGCTGGATGATTGGGGGCATTGTGCCGGCCATTCTGATTGTCCTTCTTGTCTCGGTCTCAGCTGTGCGTGCTGTTGACGAGCTGTTGCCGCCATTCGGTTTTCGGTGGAACGACTCGATGGCACGCGTGGAAACAGTACTGCACGGCGCAAAGGCCAAAATTGCCTCGCGGGAAAAAAAAGAGAACCGGGAAGTCTGGACTGTGGAAGGCCTCGTTCATCCTGGATTAAAACGCACTCTGTTCACTTTTAAGCAGAGAGCGCTTGTCGCGGTCGAGCTTCAGTACGAATACCCCGACTGGTCGATCGAACGTTACAACCAGCGGATGGGCGAAATTCGCAAATACTTCGACGAAAAGTACGGAACCGGAAAACTGGTATCGCGCGGTAACGAGCACGATACTGATGTCATCCAAACGCTGGTCGGGTACCAATGGATGGTCGGCACGACGATGCTGGAGCTTTTTTATTTTTCAGCGCAACACGACAATCTCGTGTATCGGACTATCTCTGTTGATTACAAAGCGCTGTGACCGCCTCTCCCCTCGCGAAGCGTTGGGATTTCGCCACTCACGCAAGCGATGCGGCGAAGATCAACATGAATGGATCTGGCGGGGTTCGGTAGAATAATGAAGGCTAAGCAGCGCAGCTTCCCTAAATCCGAAGCTAAATAGATAGCGCCAGCGGGTGTAGCTTTGGCGGCAGCTTGAACTTGAAGTCAGCGATCGACTTCGCCCATCACGATATCGACGCTGCCGAGGATCACCATGACATCTGCGACCACGTGGCCGAGACACATGTCTTCGAGAATCGTGAGATTAATAAAGCTCGTTGGGCGCACCCGGTAGCGATATGGACTCGGGCCGCCGTCGCTGATCAAATAAAACCCGAGCTCGCCTTTTGGCGCTTCAATTCTTCCGTACGCTTCACCTACTGGCGGTCGGAACGCGCGGATCTTCACTTTCGGATTCAGGATCAGTCCGGGCTGAATCTGGGCGAGCGCCTGCTTCAAAATTTCGACGCTCTCGCGCATCTCCAGCGCGCGCATCATCAGTCGATCATAGGTATCGCCATGTTCGCCGAGTGGGATTCGGAATTTGAAGCGTGGATAAAACCCGTAGCCATCCACTTTACGGACATCGTAGTTCACGCCGCACGCGCGCAGCATTGGGCCGGTAATTCCAGCGCTGATCGCGAGATCGGCCGAAAGTTTGCCTACGTTCTGCGTTCGTGCGATCACGATCTCGTTTAAAAGGATCAGTTCATCAAACTCATCGAGAAATTTCGGAAAACGATCGACAATCTTCTTCGCCGCGGCGAGCCACTCATCACTAGCGTCAACGCGGCAGCCCCCGAACCGCATGTAGTCGCACATCATGCGTGCACCCGAGAGCGATTCGAATAAATCGAGAATCTTCTCGCGCTCGCGGAACGCGTACATGAGAGGCGTTCCCCACGCGCCCATGTCGCTCAACAAAAATCCGAGCAGCGACGCGTGATTTTGGAGCCGTGTCAATTCAGCGAGAATAACGCGTAGATACTGAGCGCGCTCGGGGACTTCGATGCCGGCGAGTTTTTCAACGCTGAGCGCGTAGGCCCAGTTGTTGGTCATCGAACAAAAGTAATCGAGACGATCTGTGTACGGCATCGAGCCGAGATACGTTGTGTGCTCGCCGATCTGCTCGTGGTTGCGATGCAAATAACCGAACACCGGCTTGAGTTTGCGCACCACCTCGCCTTCCAGCGCCACGTTCATCCGGAACACGCCGTGCGTGGATGGATGCTGCGGTCCCATTGAGACTTCGAGCAACTCGCCTTCGAGGCGCGAAGTCATCGTCACTGGGGGACGCTCCATTGCTTCGAGTGTTTGAACCGTCGCGCTCATCGAAAGCAGTTGAAAAGTACAGTGGGCGTCCGTGTTTTTAACTTTGTAACTCTTTTAACCATTCAACTAGAAGGGCTAGCGCCCAAATTCTCTGCGCCATCGAGTTCCGGTCTCGGCGTGTAATGCTGCTTCGCTCGCTCGAGTACTTCATCGTGCGGCGTCGGTTCCCATTCAAAATCGTCTGGCTGCACATAATCTTTGCGCATCGGATAATCTTCGAACTCGTCCCACATCAGGATCCGACGCATATCAGGATGACCATCGAAACGGATTCCATAGAGATCGAAAATCTCGCGTTCCTGAAATTCCGCGCTGCGCCAGGCCGGCGTAAGCGATGGCAGGTGCGCGCCTTCGGCACGACCTGCGGTGCGCATCCGAATGATCACTGGGCCGTGTTTGTGCGCCATGGAGTAAAGGTGATAAACAGCCTCGAGATAACCTGGAATTTTCTCCTCGGTCGTCTGATCGATTTCTTTCTCGACGCCGTCCACGACCGTTTTTGTTTTCGCCGTTTTCTTCACGACGCGATCGAGCCAATCGATGCCGGTGACATTTGAACAAAAATCGAGCCGCAGCACCGGGTCGTCGCGCAGCAAGCGTGCGACCGCGAGCGCATGCTCACCGTCGATCAGGAGTGACGGTTGATTCGCCGGTCCCGGGTTCGGAACGATGTCGATCTTCGCGCCGGGAACGGCCGTTTCTGCGCGCGCTTTGATTTGCTCCAACGACTCCACGATCAGACCCGCTCAAGTTTCGGCGGTTGAAAAACATTACGATTCGCAGGCGGTTCCAGGTCGTGTTCGCCGAATTTCGGGACTGGGAACTCGCTTGGTTGCTCAGGCTTAAGAAAGTCAGCCTTGTCCGCGCCGGTAAGTTTCTGGCCATCGATTTTGCGCTGGAGTTCCATGAATGCGTGCAGCAGCGCTTCCGGTCGAGGCGGGCAGCCAGGAATGTAAACATCGACCGGAATGTAACGGTCGATTCCTTTGAGTACGTTGTAACCCTGTTTGAACGGCCCGCCGGAAATCGCGCATGCGCCCATGGCAATCACGTATTTCGGATCCGCCATCTGGTTGTAGAGCCGCACAATTTGTGGCGCCATTTTCTTGGTCACAGTCCCGGCAACGATCATCAGGTCGGCCTGGCGCGGCGACGGGCGGAAAACCTCGCCGCCGAAGCGCGCGATGTCATAGCGCGACGCTGCCGTGGCGATCATCTCAATGGCGCAACAGGCCAACCCGAATTGCAGCGGCCAGATCGAGTTCTTGCGTCCCCAATTGTAAAGGTCCTGCATGGAAGTCACCCAGACTCCCTGCCGTTGCAATTCAGTGCGAAGTTTTTCGTCGATTTGGCTCAAGATACCGATCAAAGTTACAAGAGTTACAAAGCTTACATAGTTAGACTCGGCGTGAACGCGAACGTCCTTCGTAACAATGTAACTCTTTTAACTTTTTTAACCAGCGCGTCAGCGCGTTACTGCTGCCATTGCAGGCAACCCTTGCCCCATGCCCAGACGAGACCTTCAACCAAAAGGAGTAGAAAGATCAGGATGGCGATGAACGCTCCGACCGGCAAACGGGTAAACGCGACTGCAAACGGCAAAAGAAAAATCGCTTCGACATCGAAGATCAAAAAGATGATGGCGTAGAGATAATACTGCGACCGGAACTGAACGTGCGCTTCACCAATGGATTCGACCCCGCATTCGTAGATCGCGTTTTTTTCCGCGCCCGGCTTGGACGGTTGGAAGAATCGCCGCCACATCCACGCCAAGGCAAGCGGGACCAGTGGAAAAGCCAGCGCCACGCCGATGAAAATGACGATAAATAGGTAGGGATTCGGGGTCATTGTCGAAGGCTGAACCTTAATGCATTCCGACGCCCATTGTCGATGCGACGCTATCAGATCAACATCGCCGATGCTGGCTACTCGCTCGATTTTCTGCCAAACCAGCGATGTTTTTTCGGCTTGGGCTCCTCCGCCGGCACCGGCGCGACGGCCGGCTTTTCTTCTTTCGCGGTCGGTTCTTCCTTCCCGGCCGATTCTTCTGCCTTTGCCTCCACGCGCTCTGGCTCCGCTCGCTGTGGCCTCGGTTCAGCCTTTTTCCGTTTCGCCTTTTTTTCTTCCACAGGTTTTGCCTCAACGACTTCCGCCATATCGACCCACTCGATGAACGCCATGGGAGCAGAGTCGCTCCTGCGCTGGCCAAGCTTGACGATCCGGGTGTATCCGCCATTGCGCTCAGCAGATTTTGGCGCGATGTCGTCAAACAATTTCTTGACCGCCTTCTTTTGACGCAAGGTCGCGAGAGCGGTGCGGCGCGCATGAATCGATCCGCTTTTCCCGAGAGTAACCATTCGCTCTGCGAGCGGTCGAACGGCCTTGGCCTTGGCCAAGGTGGTTTTGATGCGTTGATGTTCGATCAAGGAACAAACTTGATTCGCTAGCAGCGCCTTCCGGTGCTCAGCCGTGCGGCCAAGTTTGATCGTCTTCTTTTGATGTCTCATGACTGGCTTCGTCTCGTTGAATAGTTGATCGTTGAACCGTTAAACCGGCAATCCAGCGTAACGAGGTAACGATCTAACGAATCACCTCTTTGTTCGTGTCCATTCGTGGTTTGACGGGAACGCTTATCTGGCAGCCGGAGCAGGGGCCTCGCCAGCGCCATCGGCGCTTACTGGAATGTCGATCAAGCCCGGCTCAAATTTCATGCCCAGACTTAAGCCAAGCTGTTGCAGTTTGTCCTTGATTTCGTTTAACGATTTTTTGCCGAAATTGCGGTACTTCAGCATCTCGGCCTCGGTTTTTTGAGCAAGTTGTCCTACTGTCGTGATGTTAGCGTTGTTCAGGCAATTCGCTGCGCGCACACTAAGCTCGATCTCGTTCACGCTCATATTGAGCAGCTTCTTGAGCTTCAGATTTTCTTCGCTTACGCCAGCCGGCGTCTGGTCAAACTCGATCACTTCTTCATTGTAGTGCACGAATACATCGAGGTGGTGCCGCAGAATTGCGGACGCCTGAAGTAAAGCGTCATCCGGTGTCAAACGTCCGTCAGTCCAGATTTCGAGAATGAGCTTATCGTAATCCGTTCGCTGACCAACTCGGGTATTTTCGACTGCATACTTGACGCGCGTCACCGGCGAAAAGATGGAGTCGATCGGGATAATACCGATGGGCTGATCGGCACGCTTGTTTTCCTCCGCGGTGGCAAAGCCACGCCCGACGCGCACATCGAGCTCCGCATCAAATTTATGTTTCTTGTCGAGAGTGCAGATCACCAGCTTCGGGTTGAGCACTTCGAAACCTTGGATGGCTTGGATATCGCCGGCGGTCACTTCGCCTTCCTTGTTCACGTTGAGCGAAAGTTTCTTCGGCTCGTGGTCCTGTCCATCCATTTTGAATTTCACTTTCTTGAGGTTGAGGACGATGTCGGTGACATCCTCGACCACGCCTGGGAGTGTGGCGAACTCGTGCTGCGCTCCTGTGATCTTTGCCGCGGTGATGGCCGCGCCTTCCAGAGAAGAAAGCAAAACGCGCCGAAGGGAATTCCCAACGGTGTGGCCGTAGCCAGCCTCAAATGGCTCGGCACTATATTTGGCATAGGTGTCAGTGGCCGTGGCTTCGTCTTTGACGAGAGTCTTCGGCATTTCAAAGCGACCATAACGGATTGGCATATTTCTCAGTTAGCGATTTAACGAGTAAGTGATTTACTGATTTTGCCAGAGACAAATCGCTCGATCATTAAATCGCTAAATTCCTTCTTCGCCGGGTTCCCCCTGGCGAGTGCGGCCTCGCATCCAGCGACGGAGACCCAGGGACCAACGGCGTATTTTCAATAACTCGCTGCGGAGAATTAAATAAACATGAAATCCGCAATTTCGCAAGCGGAGCTTGGAATGCGCGGACATGTCCGCGCTTTGAAGGCGGTTCCGCAGTCGCGGGATCGCCGCACTCCAAAAATCTGCCGCTAACTTTCCACTACGCTATCGGGCAACTCATTCGCGTTTGGCCGCGTTCTCGGAAAATGGGCGGTTAGAATTTCGCCGATTTCCTTAATCGCCCCGACCAGTGCGTGGCTAAACTTCTCATTTTGAAAATGTACCCGCATTCCGTCCACAATGCGTTGCCAGAACTCGTCGCCGCATTTCTCGTGAATCGCCTTGTCGCCGACTACGGCGAACTTGTGCGCACGTGGCGCCACGAAAATCAGCACCGCGTTGCGCTCGCGCGTCGTGTGCATACGCAGCTGATGAAACTTTTTCTGCGCAGCGACTAGCGGGTCGGCGTTGAATTTCCCGCGCTGAATGAAAACGCGAATCTCGCCGGAAGTTTTTGATTCGACTTCACGAATCGTTTGCACGATTCGGTCATGCTCGACTTTGCTAAGAAATTCTCGCGTTCGCATTTCAGTTACCAGCTTGAGCCGGCGCCTCCACCGCCAAAACTGCCGCCACCACCGCTGAATCCACTGAAACCGCCACCGCCTCCACCGCCGGACGACCATCCGCCGCCACCCATCGGCAAGAAAACTGGACCACCGCGGCCCGATGAGTAGCCGTAGCCGCCGAGTCGCCGCGTCATTCGCGAAATAATGATCAGCACAATGACAAAGATGATGAAGGGCAACAGGCCTAAACCGCCGCTGCCACGATGTTGTTCAGCTACCGTTTTCCCCGATCCTTTGTATTCGCCACGAATCGCTTTGCGGATTAGGTCAATCCCCGTGGCCAGACCGGCCTCATAGTTGTCATTCCGGAAAAGCGGTTTGATATGACGCTCGGTGATATCGAATGCCGTCGCGTCTGGCAGCGCGCCTTCCAGACCGTAACCGACTTGAATAAACATTTTGCGATCCTGAATAAACACGAAGAGCACCACGCCATTGCGACGCTCCTTCTGACCGACGCTCCACGCCTGTGCCACGCGTTGGGTGTAGTCCGCGATATCCGAGTCACTCTGCATTTTCGGAAAAACCGCGACGACAACTTGATCGGACGTTTCCCGCTCAAATTGCGCGAGTTGTTCGTTGAAACGCTGGGCGGCTTCTTTCGAAACGACGCCCGCGTAGTCATTAAAGTAGCGATCGGGTTTCGGCGGAATCACTTCCGCGGCTTGCGAGTTGATCGCAAACAGAATCCCGACCGCGACTAGTGATGCAGACAATCTTATCCGCGTCCCAAGGAGGGGCGCTCTCCAGATCGCCCCAGCGGCGGACCGGAGACCACCGCCGCTCCTTGCAGCCCTCGCAGGCAGGATTGCCTGCATCGCTGTCTTCACGGCGACGCCGTGGCCGCAGGCGCCGCTGGAGCGGGCGTGCCAAAATTGAACTGCACTGGCGGCGGCCGTTCCGCGCCGGGCTGTGCAGTGAAGAATGGTTTTGGCGAAAAACCTAGCGGACCCGCGACGAAATTCGTTGGGAAACTGCGCACCGCCACGTTGTAGTCTTGCACCGTCTTGTTGAAATTGCCGCGCTCGACCGAGATTCGGTTCTCGGTCCCTTCCAGTTGCGCCTGCAAACTGAGAAAATTCTGGTTCGCCTTTAACTCCGGATAGCGCTCCACCACAACCAGCAAGCGGGAAAGCGCGTTACTTAACTCCCCTTGCGCAGCCTGGAATTTTTCAAGTTGCGCTGCGTCTGTCGGCGCTTTGTTTGGATCGATTTGTGTTTGCACACGCCCAACGCTGGCACGCGCATTTGTCACTTCCACAAGCGTAGACTTCTCGAAATTCGCCGCACCCGAGACTGTGTTCACGAGGTTCGGAATCAAATCTGCACGTCGCTGATAGACGTTTTGCACCTGCGCCCAGCTTTGATCGACAGCTTGCTGCAAGCGGACCAGGCGATTGTAACTACCGCCAATTGCAAGAGCCACAGAGACAGCAACGAAGAGCAGGACGAGGAGGACAACAACGCAACCGAGAGCGAATTTATTCATAAGCAATTTTGATAATGCTGAGCGATTATTTTCCTAAAACTGGAGTTACCTGCGATGCAACTGCCTTCCATTCGCCGCCCATTTTCACAAATGTGTCCGTCCACACGTATGTTCCGCTTAAATCCTGCGTTTTTGTGTGCGCCTTGATGGATCCCTGCCCGATAACAATTGCCGTTTCTCCGTAAAAGCGCACTTTCAAATCATCAATCTTGAATTTGGTGAAAGTAGCGTCGTCCGATTCGTAGGTTTTCACATCCTCTTCTTTGTTAACGATCTTTCCGTCAAACCACCCGACCGTGAAGTCATCCGCCTCGACCCGCTTTGGAAATGAGCTATCGCCCTTGAGACGAGCGTTTGCCCAGTCGTGCTGGATCTTCACAAGCGCCTGCTCGTCGCCTGAATTGTGTTTCATAATGCCTGATCGTTTGCCAGACGAGCCAGCAAGTCAAACCTGGCATGAATCATTGGACATGGCCGAGCAGCAGCCGCAGGAAATGCGCATCCGAGAATTTTGCCTCCGATCCCTGTCGCACAACGATGGCCTTTAGCGATGGAATAATGAACAGGCGCTGATAATGCGAACCCAGTGCGACGACCATGTCGGGCGGCGCATCCTTGCAAATGCAGACACCTGTCCATTGCACGGCTTGCCAGGGTAAATCAAGCAGTCGTTCCAAATCTGCCTCGCGACCATTCGCCGCCTCCGAGTTTAGCCAGAATGTCAGACCGTATGACGGATTTGCCTGCGACCCGGCCAGCGCTTCTTGCAACAAATTCGCCGGAACAATTTGCCGCCAGCGGTATTTGCCGTTGCCAAGTATCAGCTCGCCCAGTCGCGCCCATTCTCGCCCCGTCAATTCAAATCCTGTCGCAGGCAGCGGATTGCCGAGAAAATCTCTTTTGTAGTTGAGGCGACCAAGCCCAAGCCGGTCCGACACGTGGCCTTTGAAGTATGCGATCGTGCTGCGACCTCCTAGTTTCCGGCGCAGCAGTTCGGAAAAAATCTGAAGATGACTCGGACCGTAGATGAAAGACGTGTCCGGTTCAGCAAGCGTCGGCAACCGAATTGCCATGGTGTTTCGGTCCCGAATCGATGCGCGTTGAAGAAACGAGGCACCTTCGATGCCGTCTGTCTGGTCAAGTAACTGGCGAATCGTGATTCGCGATTTGCGCGGGTCGCCCTTCCATTCGGTGATCGTGTCTGCGACGGGATCATCGAGTTTAAGTAATCCTTCATGGACCGCGGCGAGCGCCGCGATTCCCCAAAAACTTTTTGTTCCGCTGAAGATCGGCCATCTGCCGCCAGCCGATCCACCGTTTGCATAATGCTCGAAAACCGTGCGGCCTTTTTGCAACACCAGCATCGAAACCCCGCGGTTGCTCTCGGAGTATTTTGCGGCCCGCGCACAATCGCTCGCGCGGATTTCGCCAACAACGGAAGGCGATGTGGCGAACGTGACAAGAAACAGTCCGCTGTAGCCGCTTCGCTGTGCGAACCGCAACCATGACGAACGATTCATGCGCGGGTCGCGTCGCCCACGGGGCGACGGCTACAGATCTGTTCTAGCCGGGATCGATGACCCCGCCTGGCCGGCATCCCCGATGCCGGCTACAGATGGCCGCGCGATCGGCAGATTTCGTTTGCGGAGTTCTTCCACGTTTGGCAATTCATCGAGATTGCGAAGCCCGAAGTGATCCAGGAAAAACTGCGTCGTTTCGTAAAGCAATGGACGCCGGGGAATTTCGGCGCGCCCGGCGATTTTCACCAGACCGCGCTCCATTAATGTCTGCAGCACGCCGTCGATGTTCACGCCGCGCACTGCTTCCACATCGGCGCGTGTAATTGGCTGGCGATATGCAATGATAGCCAGCGTTTCCAGCCCGGGCGCGCTCAACCGCGTCAGCTTCGGCGCGGGGAAAAGCTGACGCACCCACTGCGCAAACTTCGGATCGGTCACGAGCTGCCAGCCCTCAGCCTTTTCGATCAATTGGAAAGCGCGTTGCTGCTGGATGTACTGGATTTTTAGTTGTTCAAGCGCCGCGGCGACTTCGCCGTCACGCACGCGCGAGAACTCGTTAGGCCCAGTGTCCGGATCCTGTGCGCTCTTGATTGTCGTGACTATTTCACGGATGGAGAGCGGCTTTTGCGCGCTGAACAGGAGCGCTTCGATGACGCGTATGAGGCTCATGTGTCCTATGGGTCCAATGTGTCCTATGCGCCAATCGCGCTTTGAATTGCCTCTGCGATGCGGTCCGCTCGCTTGTCGATCAAATCGCCGTCGCGCCCTTCGATGAGAAGACGAATTTTTGGTTCAGTTCCCGAATAACGCAGAAGCACTCGGCCTTTACCCGATAACTCTTTCTCCGTCTCGCTTACCAGCTTCATTACCGAATCCAGTTCGGAAAGCGGGCGCTTCTCTTTCACGACTAAATTGCGCTGGGCCTGAGGATATTTTTGCAGGCACGTCTTTAATTTGCCTAACGGCTGGCCACTCTTGTGCATGATGCGCAGAACCTGCAGCGCGGTGATGATGCCGTCGCCGGTGGTGGTAAAATCACGGAAGATGACGTGACCGCTTTGTTCGCCGCCAAGATTAAGTTTTTGCTGCATCATCTCTTCAAGAACATAGCGATCGCCGACTTTCGCGCGCACGACTTTTCCGCGACGCGCAGCGAGCGTTTCATCCAGGCCAAAATTGCTCATGACGGTGGCCACGACGGTATTTTGCTCAAGCCGGCCAGCGTCCAAAAGGTCCAAAGCCGCAATAGCAAGAATCTCATCGCCATCCACAATCTCGCCATCCTCGTCACAAAGAAGGACCCGATCGGCGTCACCATCGTGAGTAATGCCGACATCCGCGCCGGTGATTTTCACGATGCGCTGGATCTCTTCGGGATGAATGCTGCCGCAGCCATCGTTGATGTTCATGCCATTGGGCTGATTGTGAGCGACAGCAACATCGGCGCCTAATTCGCGCAACACGCAGGGCGTCGATTTGTAAGCGGCGCCGTTGGCCACGTCCACAGCGACGCGCATTTCTTCGAGCGACATTCCCTTGGGAAAACTCGCTTTGGCGAATTCCACGTAGCGACCGAGCGCGTCATCGATTCGCGTGGCCCGTCCGATTTTGTTTGCCGTCGGTCGGATGGAATCGATTTCACCGGTGAAGACGAGTTGCTCAATTTTTTCTTCGATCTGATCGTCCAGCTTGTAACCGTCGTGCCGGAAAAATTTGATGCCGTTGTCCTGATAAGGGTTATGTGAAGCGGAAAGAACGATCCCGGCGTCCGCGCGCAGCGAACGCGTGATGTAAGCGACGCCCGGCGTAGGCAACGGCCCGATGACGAGAACATCCACTCCAAGCGAAGTGATCCCGGCCACCAGCGCGTTTTCCAACATGTAACCGGAAAGCCGCGTGTCCTTGCCGAGGACGATTTTCGGACGCGCTCCTGCAGGCGTTCTGCGCGGATTCAGTTGCGCGAACACATATGCCGCCGCGCGACCGAGTTTCAGTGCCGTCTCGGCGGTGACTGGCTCCACATTCGCTATACCGCGCACGCCGTCGGTTCCAAAAATTCTCCTCTGTTCGGTCACGGCCTAATTGAAACGCTCGAACGTTAATTCGTAAACGGGAAATTTTAGGTCGGTTTCTTGTTCGCGCTCGCATCCCCGGCTTGGGCCAACTTTTTTGACAAATTCATTTCATTGATTTTCCGATGAAGCGTGCGGCGGCTGATGCCGAGTTTTTTCGCCGCGGCAGTTATGTTGCCGTTCGTGGATGCGAGCGCCTGGGCGATCAATCTTCTCTCGGTCTCGTGCAGATCGAGCGGACTCGTCTTCTCTCCGAAGGCGTCGCTCGGCGAAATGCCCGCTGGCAACGTCGCTGTTGCAGCCTGCCGGACGGCCATCGGCAGATCGCGCAATGTAATTTGTTTGCCGGTCGCCATCACCACGCCATGTTCGATGGCGGTGCGCAGCTCGCGAACGTTGCCGGGCCAATCGTAAGTCAAAAGCGCGTCCATCGCTTCTGGGGCGAGTTCGACAAGCGGCTTTTGGTTTTCCTTGCAGAAGTGGCGCAGAAAGCCGCGGACGAGAATCGGAATGTCTTCTTTTCGCTCGCGCAGCGGCGGCATAACAATGCGCACCACGTTGAGCCTAAAGTAAAGGTCGTCGCGGAATTTTCCTTCGCGCACGAGTTGTTCGAGATTTTTGTTCGTTGCGGCAATCAGACGCACGTCGGCACGCAACGTTTGATTACCGCCGACGCGCTCGAACGCACGTTCTTCGCTGATCACGCGCAGCAATTTGACCTGCGTGCTCGGATCGATCTCGGCGACTTCGTCGAGGAAAATCGTACCGCCACTGGCCTGCTCGAATCGGCCGATGCGGCGTTCGTGCGCGCCAGTGAAGGCGCCTTTTTCGTGCCCGAACAATTCGCTCTCGAGAAGTTGCGGGGAAAGCGCCGCGCAATGGACGACCACGAATTTTGCCTTGTTGCGACGGCTCAAATTATGAATGGCATGCGCAGCGAGCTCTTTGCCTGTGCCGCTTTCGCCTTCGATGAGCACATTCGCCGATGACGGCGCCACCTGCCGGATCGTATCGAGCACTTCATGTAACGCCGCTGAGTCGCCCCAAATGTTTTCCAGACCGTAGCGTTCGTCCACTTGTTGCCGCAGCACGCGATTCTCCTGTTCGAGTTTGCGGCCTTGCACCGCGCGCGCGATCAGCATTTCGACATTGTCGAGATTGAGTGGTTTGGTCACAAAATCGTACGCGCCGCGCTTCATCGCTTCGACTGCGACATCGACCGAGCCGTAAGCGGTCATCATGATGCAGATCGGTGGACGCGGCATTTTCAGAGCGCGATCAATCAGGGCCATTCCATCCTCGCTACCGAGGCGCAGGTCGGTAAGCAGGACGTCGATCTGCTCGCGCTCGAGGACATCCATCGCGCCCGCGATGTCCGCCGCGACATACACGTCGTAATCGTTCTCGAGCAAACGTCGCAGCCCATCGCGGGTGTGCTTTTCGTCATCCACAATCAGGACTGTCGGCTGTAAGTTCATTAGCGACGCTGGCTCCTATACGCTAGATGCTAGATTTTTTATCCAGTATCAAGGATCTAGCATCCAGTATGTATAGCGCTGGTGCCAGAAGCGTGTATCATCGCGCGGTGCGCCAGCGAGTTTTTCGCGGTCTGATTTGGATCTTTTTTGCCAGTTCACCAACGGTGTTCGCTGCGGTGGACTCGAGCGACGAGGGGTGGAAACTGGCTGGCGTTCGGGAAAACAATGTCGCGATCTACAGCCGCCCGCGCCCGGGTTCGCCGCTAAAGGAGTTTAAAGCTGTCGGCCAGATTGACGCACCCACCTACGCTGTTTGTGCAGTGATCGATGATTTCCTGAATTATCCAAAGTTCATGCCTTTTATGAGAGAGTGCCGATTGATCAAACGGGACAGCGATTCCATCGTTGGGTATCAGCGGCTCTCGCCGAAAATTTGCGCGGATCGCGATTACACATTGCGAGTCTGGAAGAGGTCATGGCCTGCCTCTGATGGTCGGGTCTTTCTGAGTCAATGGTCGCCGGCGAACGACCTCGGACCGCCAGAAACGAAAGGCGTTGTGCGCGTCAAAATTTGCGAGGGCAAATGGCTGCTCGAGCCGGATGGCGCGATCAAGACTCGCGCCACGTATTGCATCTACAGTGACAGTGGCGGGGCCCTTCCGTCGTTCATCGCGAATCATGTGAGCCTGACGGGAATCAGCAGGTTGTTCGCAGCCATTCGCAAACAGGTCAAAGATCCAAGGTATGCAGTTTCAGAGCGCACGGGTGTCCCAGCTGGATTCGGAGAAACGACGAGTGGAAAAATGACAAAAGCACGAGTGACGAATGACAAAGGAAGCACGAATCCCGAATGACAAATGGTTGCTGTTCGAGCCTCGTCATTCGTCATTAGTTAGTCATTCGGCCTCCGGATTTCGTCATTTGCGTTAATTTCGCTCGATGGGCACGAATCGCCTCCCTTTTGTAATTGGCGTCATCACTGCACTGACGGTGCTAAATCTGCTAGCTGCCGACTCGGCGCCCGAGACTCCAAAGAAACCTGTCTCAACGGAATACCACGGCGTCACGGTGGAAGATCCATATCAGTGGCTCGAAGAAGATAACGACCCACAGGTGAAGGCGTGGTCGGACGCGGAGAATCAACGGACCCGCCAGTATCTCGACAAGTTGCCGGACCGCGCGGCGATCGAGAAACAATTAACAGAGTGGTACGCGAAAACATCACCGAGTTATTTTTCGCTCGTCTCGCGGCCCGGAATTTTGTTTGCGATGAAATTCCAACCGCCAAAACAACAGCCGTTGCTGGTGACGCTCGCGTCGGTCGACGATCTTAAATCGGAGAAAATCGTGCTTGATCCGAATGTCCTGGACGCGAAAGGCACGACCACGATCGATTGGTTTGTGCCGTCATTGGACGGCAAACGTATAGCTGTATCGCTTTCCAGGGGCGGCAGCGAAGATGGCGCACTTCACTTTTACGAAACCGCGACTGGCAAAGCGCTGCCGGACACTATTGCACATGTTCAATATCCCACTGCGGGAGGCAGCGCGGCTTGGAACGCCGATGGCACGGGAGTCTATTACACGCGGTTTCCCCGAAAAGGCGAACGGCCTGACGCTGATCTGAATTTTTTATCAGCAGATTTATTTTCACAAGCTTGGCACGCCCGACACAGAGGACAGCCATTCAATCGGCAAAGACTTGAAGAATGCGGCCGAGATCGTTGCGAGTGGGGAAGCAGTGATCCAGCATATCGTCCCGAGCACTAACGCGCTTTACGTAGCCGATCTGCTCGGCGGTCCTTCTCAAATCCGGCGTTTCGATCTGAATGGCAAAAACGAAACGGTCATCCCGATTCCACAAATCTCAGCTGTGCAGGAAATGGTCGCGCTGGAAGACGGCTCGCTCCTGTTCCGGGACGTAAGTTATACCGAGCCGGCGGCGTGGTTCCATTGCGGGAACGAAAAACTTGAACCGGCGAAGACTGCGCTCCGCAGCACATCGCCCGTCTCATTTGCAGGCATCGAAGTGACGCGCGAGT
>Ga0306926_10000883_pt1 | contig 28972 bp, 27 predicted proteins | sample flu12Cox44000178_FD_203759 | JGI IMG/M metagenome (GOLD analysis project Ga0306926, IMG submission 203759) | Lab enrichment of tropical soil microbial communities from Luquillo Experimental Forest, Puerto Rico - flux8day.12C.oxic.44.000.178 (v2)... | ecosystem: Environmental > Terrestrial >...
TCCACGAAGGTGTCTACGGGCCACAGCTTCTTGCGCAGCTCTTCGCGCGACACAAGTTTGCCCGAGTTCGCAACCAGCTCCAATAGGACGCGGAACGGCTGCTCCTGCAGCTTGATGCGCACGCCGCTTTTGCGCAGTTCTCCCTCCCGCTCGGACAGTTCGAACGGTGCAAAGCGAAAGACGCGATCGCGCTCTGTGGAGGGCTCGGCGGGCATTTGCACCTCGCTGGTGCAGGTATGTTAACCCGACTTAAGCTTTGCTGCAGGCTACGCCGAGACAAACACTAATTCGGCAGGTTGAGCTTCTTCTAGAGAGCGGCATATCGCGGGTCGTTGTGGAGGCTCTTCAGCAGGGGATCCACGTTCATTCCGATCAAAGCGACGTTACGTTGGGCATAAGCCCGGTCGAGCCACTTGAACGCTTCGTTGGGCTGGTTCCGGAAAGCATAAACCTGGGCGATCTGGTAAGGGCTATTTGCGCTGTATTTGGCAATCAACATATTCAATGCGGCGTCGGAATCCTTCTCTCGACCAAGCCCATAGTACGCAATCCCATACATAAACTCGCGTGCGGAATCGTAGGGTTCTCGCTCGATTTCAACCAACGCGTCTTGAGGCCGTCCCTGCATGATATATATCTGGCTCAAGTCGAGATGGCCGGGAAAAACATCTGGGTTCAGTTGAAGGGCCTTCTTGATGTCGGCTGCGGCTTTGTCCAGTACTGGGCGGTTGATTCCATCACTACTTCCTCGACCTGTTGCTCGATCAGCCATTCCCCCAGTAGTTGCAAATGCTCGGGGTTACTTTCGTACCAACGTCGCTCAAATTGGTATTCGCCTTCGACTTCGACATCAGCCACAACCAAGGCCAGCTTCTTCTTATGCACATCGATTCCCGCTATCCTATACGCCATAAGCTCCTCCTGGCGGGAGCGGAGAGCGTGCCGGGCTTTCATTAAACAGGGTCACGGGCTATCGCCGCTCCCACAGGGGAGAGACAACGCACCATTTATTCGCTCTACTACGCACGCTCCAGATCAGGCAGGATTACGGCCTCGACTTCTCCACTGCTCCGTCAATCTCGCCGCTCCCAACCACGAGGAATTATTTCTCGGCTCTGGGCGGTTTTCATCCGGTTTCGCGGGCCGTAGGCCCTAATTGGCAGGATTGTGAGTGCAACGGGCTGTTCTTGACGGTTAACCTGTAGACTACATGTGTCCTTCGTTTCGCGGTATAGAGTCGCCACGAAGTTATCGCAAACCGCCGGGGTGATTAGCGAGTCCCCGCGTTTCGAGATTGCGCGTCCATCCGTTCCACATATTTAGCACGAGCTGGACTGGCCTCGAACGGATCTGCAAAGTACTGCGTTTCTCGCGCAACCTCGTCGCCCCTGAACTCCATGATGCTCACGGTGTAGGATGGCTTGCCGTCATATGACAGGATGAATTCGGTGATCCAAAGATCACCGCCGCCAATGATTCGCTGGACAGTAAAGCGTTTCTTGTTCGGCTGGATAGAGCGGGTGATTTGTATGTTGCGGCGGCCGCGTATTCGCTCGCCTGACTGTGGGTATTCCAGCACCGCGTCCTCGTGATAGATGCGGTGCTCCATTTCAAAATCGTTGGCATCGGAAGCCGCCCAATGCTGATCCAGTGCCGCACGTATCTGTTGATCTCGCATCTTATCCTCCTGCGCTAGGGGAAAGGTTAGACTCCGGCATGGCCTGGTTTCAAGGGGATCAAATTCGTATTTTGAAAATTACCTCGAAGCCACTGGATTTTGAAACATGCGGGATAACTGCCGTGAAACTTGGCGCACGTTCGCACAATAAATCAGAGACTGCCTATTCTTCCCGATGTAAGACCGAGGTTTGTGGTGGTTAACGTACTGGTGCACTACGACCCAATCAATCCAACTCGAAGCGCCTACCCTGGGCTGATTGAGGACGCTTGGCCGCCATTCAGGCTACCGAACAAGTTTTCGTCGAACCGCCCTAATGGCGCACACGGCCGAGGCAAGCACCGACAGCGTACCGGGCTCAGGAACTGATGTGCTCGTGGTTCCGTAGATTTGGAATGAAGTTTCAAGTTGAGTTGAAAATATGGTGCCATTCATTTTTGTTTGGGCATCGCCACCCGAGGTGGCACTCGTACCCCAATAGTCGGCGCCTAAGTGGGTATCCGTGCCGTTTCCCAAGGTCAAATAGTAGGCACCGGCGGGGACTGCCAAGTTAGGTAAGTTGAAAGACGAAACATAGTTTGTAAAAACACTGGTGGTAAAGCGTGGCGGTAGCCTTGAGCGCGGCAGTACCACACGCGACGCTTCCCGAAAATACAGAAGTCCCAATGCACCAATCGATGGTTAGCAGTACCGGCCGGAGTCCGCTGAAGTCAGCTGTATCCTCGGCAAACACGGCACTCGTGAGAGTAGCTGCCGTGCTGAGGGTGAATCCATCCGCCGCGTACCTCGGACCGCTGATGATCCGATCGACAGCAAGCAGGTATTGGTTCTGCAAGAGGTGATTGTCCGCTCCATTGTCGTAGAGCAAGGTGCTCGCGCCTGCGCTGAGCGTAGCCGTGAACAAAAGCAGGAACAAAAGAGCGGTGTGAAACTTGAATTTTCGTAACGCCGAGAGTTGACGTGAGCACGAGATGCTGGTGGAAGCGCGAACCTGGCCCGCGGATTTTTCTGGTTGCGGCTGCATGAATGGATCCTCCTTGTTGGATTGGACTTATGTTCAGACTGCCTGTTCCCCCACGGAGCGACGCTCTGGTAACTTCTCTGCCTGACTTAGTTCTGCTAAACTTCCTGACACCCCAGGCGCGGCCTATAGCTCTGCACCGCGTCGCATTTTTTATAGCGACTAGATAGCTGGAATGCCTGCGAGAAGTCTTTAAAGGGCGCTCAAACTTTTTTCAAATGGCTTTTTAGGTATCTCAACTGAGCCGAATCGTCCCGGTATGCGGTTTCGGGGTGCTGAGTAGGCGGTTTCCCGAACCTACCTGAAAGTCTTCGCATGTTGCAGGAAAGGCAGCGCCATTATCAGTTTGGACCCTTCCGGCTGGACCCTGCCCAGCAGCTTCTGACCGAGGGAGACCGAAAGATACAGCTCACTCCCAAGGCTTTCCAGACCTTGCTGGTTCTGGTGGAGAATCAAGGACGGATTGTCGAAAAAGGGGAGCTTCTGCAAAAGGTCTGGCCGGACACGTTTGTGGAAGAAGCGACCCTGGCGCAGAACATATTCACTCTGCGTAAACAGTTACAGGGCGGGCGCGGCGACGACGGTGTTTCGTATATCGAAACTGTACCGAAGCGCGGATACCGATTGGTGCCTGCGGTGAGAGTTGAAGAACCGCTAGAGCCACTGATTTCACACGGGCAGCAGGTTGCTGCAGGACCGGTAAAAGCTCGCGGAAAAATCTGGTTGATCGTGGTGTTCATCACTGTGGCTGCCATCGGGGAACTCTTGATTTGGCAGCGGGTTCATTCCGCCCGGACTCGTTCCCGGCCGATGCTGGCTGTTCTTCCTGTGCAGAACCTGACGGGCGACCCGAACCAGGAATATCTCGCGGATGGGCTTACGGAAGAGCTGATTGCGGAGCTGGGAAGTTTGAATCCAGAGCAATTGGGGGTGATCGCGCGAACTTCGGCGATGACATATAAGCAGACGAATAAGACCGTCCATCAGATCGGCAAAGAACTGGGTGTGGACTACGTTTTGGAGAGCAGTTTGCGTGGGGGATCGGGGCAGGTGAGGTTTACGGCGCAGCTCATCCGAGTCCGTGATCAAACGCATCTGTGGACCCAGAATTACAATCGCGCCATGGCGGACGTTCTTGTTCTCCAGGATGAACTGGCGCGGACAGTAGCAGAGCAAATTCGCGTTGAGCTGCCGAGGAGCGCGGCCACTCGGTTGGCTTCCTCGCGCCCAGTGAAGCCGGAGGCGTACGACGCGTATTCGAAAGGCCGCTACTTCTGGAATCAGCGGACACCCGAGGCGATGACCATCGCCGAAAACTATTTTCAGCAAGCGATCCGGGCGGATCCGAACTTCGCCCCTGCGTATGCCGGTCTTGCCGACTGTTACCAGATCATGGTGAACCTGGGGCAGCGAGATATAAACGATGGATTTCGCCTTGCGAAAGCCGAGACGCTGAAGGCCATGGAACTGGATCCGACATTGGCGGAAGCCCATGCATCATTGGCCTCGATCATGGGAGATTTCGAATGGGATTGGCAAGGCGCAGAAACAGAATACAAGCGAGCGCTGGAGCTCAATCCTAACTACGCCACAGCACATCACTGGTACGGTGAGTTTCTGGCGGGCATGGGGCGATATGCAGAAGGGACCGCCGAGATCCAAAAAGCGCATGAGCTTGACCCACTTTCACCGGTGATTGGAGTGTCACTGGGACAAATGTATTGCCGGCTAGGTCAGTGTCAAACCGGGATCGAACAGATTAAGAAGACCCTGGAGATTTATCCCGATTTCGCCGAGGGCCACGAAGCTCTTGGCGAAATCTACGGGTACCTGGGAATGTACCAACAGGCCGCTGCGGAGCTTGCGGAGGAACGCAAGCCACCAATAGGACATGTGGATCTGTTACTGGCGTACGCGGCCGCAAAGGCTGGGCGAATAGAAGAAGCCAAAAACCGCTTTCAGAAATCGGAAGGGCGGCTCGATCCCCAGCAAAAGAATTATTACGCGGCAACCATGTTCGCGGCTGTTGGCCAAAACGACAAGGCCTTCGCACAATTAGAGAATGCACTGCGCAACCACGACCCATTTATGGCCTACGTCGGCGCAGACATCAAACTTGAAAGCCTTCGGTCAGATCCGCGTTATAGGAAGCTGATTCGACGTATGAACATGCCAGTTCCCGACGTAGTTGCTCGTTAACCGAAATCGGCACCCCGGCTACGACTAGAAGCACTTGGGATTTGGCATCCCTCAAGCTTTGCATGCAGTCCTGGCGTGCAGTGTCCTGACTTTGATGAAAGAGGCGGCGTGAGCGTGCCCGACGGGCCGCAGTCTTTCTCCTCTGCGGGCCGTTCTGTTTGCCTCGATCGGTCACGTCCAGATCGAGCACGATCAGGGCTGGCGGCTGCGGGTGCGCTTCCAGAAACACATCCACCAACAGCTGGTCCAAGGCTTCGGCACGAGCAGGTGATCTTGTGATAGCGATAACCGCTGCTGCTGGCGGGCGTCAGCTCCATGCGGCCGGCAACACCTCGAGTTCGCGCTTGCCGGCTAACACGGCCAACCGCGGGTCGTGCCGCAATTGCTCATGATCGCTGAGGTCCTCATTGCCCAGGGCCAAGCCATAGATGTGTTGCACCAGCATCTCTTGCAGGCCGTATTCGATGCGCTCCGGGTCGTGCAGATCGCAGAAGCAGGCCACGACACGCTGCAGCAAACGCAGCTTGCGTTCCACCCGCCGCAACAGCACCCCAATCCAAAATCTTCCAGGTACCCTCAAACTCCCTGATCGCTCTCGCCAGTATTTCCGCCGGAACTACGCCTTTGACTGACTCATCTTAGGGAAGACGACAAAACGGGTTAGGTGTAAACTTGGGTCATGTACATGCAGGATAAGCTCCAGAACGCCCGATGGATCATTTTCAAGGTTGGCATTGCTGTAGCGGCCGTCGTCGTGCTATGGAGGCTCATCATCCGATGACCATTGGTTTCTAGGCTCAGCGATCACCCAAAATCGGCCATTAATTATCACCTGAAAACCAGCCCAACAAGAACAGCCCAGGACATTGACACCCGCGGGGCCTCATAGCCTTCGGGTCATGGCTAATGTCTTGAACGAAGAGAAGAAACAGGAAGTCTCAGCTCCGGGACGGGCCGAGATGGTCACCGCGGTCCAGCAGGCTACCCACATCCGTCGTGAAACCGCCCGCCAGTATCTGAAAGCGGCGGGGATCGCGGTGCAATTTTCCACCGGGATGTGGAGTCGGAAAAAAAGCAGGCTCCGGAGAGCCTGCTTGGCATGGAAGCTAATCCTTAACTACTTCAGAAAGCGACGACGAGCAATGGCGATCGCTCCGATCAAACCAGAGCCCAGAAGTAACAAGGACGACGGCTCGGGCGCAGAACTGAATGAAAATCCTGCATCGCCGTTCGGTCCGAAGTTGCCGATCTGGAAGGTATCGCTGACCGTGCCGTCGGACTCTAACATCGCAAAAGTGATTACGCCGCTGAAGTTCCACACAAAACCAGGCGCATTCCAGTTGCCGATCGGCTCTGGCGGTTGCCCATTCTCACAAACCCCGTTTGCGCAAGCCGGCAATACCCAAATGTTCGCGCCTGCGAATGGCGGATTTGTGCAACCTGGGCAGGCCGTCCAGCCCGCTCCACCAACCCAGACCGAGTCCAAGGCGACCTGGTCACTAGTGTCAGCGCCGTGCCCCCACGGGTCGAATGGTGACTCGCCGTCGCTGGCAAGAAATATGGTCGTTCCGCCAACCGGAAGCTGAACGATACATCCGGCGGCGGGATCTTCGGTGCAGAGGCTGGTGAAAGGTGAGGAAGGTGAGGTCTTAGACTGAAGGGTAAGCACCTTCACAGGCGTAGGCACGGTACCCGCCACGGTCATGCTGGCTGTCAAGACCAGTAGCGCCACGATTACCAGAGGTTTTGAAATCCGCATCTGATCCTCCTTATCTTCAGCGAAATTTGGAAAAGGTGATTATGCTTATGGTCAGTCGGGCGGGCTACTACAGTGAGGTGGGTAATATAGCACTTGGTTACTAATCGGGCAAGTCATTTTCTTGTCGTGGTAGATCGGTTTATGACGGTGGTTGGCGGGTTTGCAGTTCCCCAGGAAGTCACCGGCCACGAACGGCTCTTTGCCGTGTGCCCGACACCAAGCCATTTGGTGTTCACAAAGGTACCTGCTCAGCTCTGGCGTATATGAGAAGGCCGTGCAACGGTCCATGTTGAGCAGTTGTTGAGCTACGCAGTCGTCTGGTGGGAGGAAGAATTCCCGTAGCCGCAGGTCAAGTAGCCCGGCAGGATCGGCGGTGTCGTGAGCCGGATGGACATGTACTAGACCGCCCCGGAGCAACTCTATCTTGTACGTCGGGTTTTCGCGTCGAATACGAGCAACGACTTGGTCCAGAGTTGAGTTCGCTGGTCCGAGGTCGAACTGTGGATCGCGCTCCCGACGCACATCCCAGAGTTCCTCAAACCCGATCACGACTTGGTTTGAGAATCGGGATCGCAACGCCTCCAACGCCGCTTCTATGGGAGTGGACGGTACGGTCGCAGGGCGCGGTTCCGCAGTTGCAGAGACCATCGTCACCAGACAAAGAGCAGATGAAAACAGTGCGCTAATGGAAGTGCGAGGGCTTTTGTTATGGACCACACTATTGAACCGCTCCGAATTTCCTAGACACCAATCGTTGGCTTAGAGGTTCCCATCTAGTCGAGTGGAGTACGCTGATTCGCTGTCGTAACGTCGCCATCTCACAGCTGAGAGGGTAGTTTCGTTGCGGTCTGAGCCTACTTGAGACCGTCAAGAATCTTGAGATTAAAGGCGTCATTCGGCCTTGGAACATCGCTTTTGGCCACAACTAACCTCCCTATCCTTTTCACATCTGGAGCATTACGAGGGGCAGACCTTTAGCCACGTCGAATCGAAAAGGAATCAATTCGGCCCAACTTCCAATTAGCCGACGACCTGTGACGTACTCTCTCCCCGCTTCGAGCAGTAACGGATGAGCAATCCACCAGCAGGCGGGGTGAGCCCTATCCTAGTGGCTTTTCTTTTGCAACGGCGTGGGTATACTATACAACCCATCGCAGAATCCCATCATCGATGCTGCTGTAGCGGATTCCGCAAATGGGTTACCTGCAAGGCTCGCTCGGGGCTTAGTGAGCTTCGCTGTCGGTCTCACACGGGTCCCTCTGGTCCGAAATCCGGGCTCGCCGCGGCTTCCGTTTTCTCGGAAACTTACGCGCCGGTTTCCACGTTGCGAACTCCAAGGAATCCTGCGACCCAGACCCAACGCGGTCGCCGGTAGAGTAGTTCGATTTTCAACACATGCAAGGAGGCTGAAATGAAAACTGCGCTCAGGTTGTTCAGCGTGGTCGTAGCGATTTTGACATTACCTCTGTTGGCGGCAGCACAGGTCGAGACCATTGATGCCACGGCGCGCGGCACGGGCACACAGTTGGGTCACCAAGTGACCATCAGGCTGATCATCAGCCAGTGGTCAACGCCGGAAGACAAGCAGACCTTGATCACTGCCTTCAAGCAAGGTCAACAGCGAGGGTTGGTGAATGCGCTCCAGGGGATGAGGTCCGCCGGCCGCATGACGATGCCGGGGACGGTGGGTTTCGATCTAGCCTATGCGGAGTCGGTTCCGACGCCAACCGGCCGCCGAGTGCGTTTCATTACCAACCGTAGGATTGCATTCGCAGAAGCTGCCTGGAACACGCGGTCGCGGTCATTCGACATAACAGCCGGAGAAGTTAACATCAACAACCAGGAAGCAGGACAGAGTTCCGGCACATTGCTCCCAGCGACCCAGATCACCATCAATAGGGATGGCGACCTACAGCTTAACTTGCTTCAAAATCCGTGGAATTTGGCGAACATCGATTGGACACCACCCAAGGGCTAGGGTAATCAGTTAACGGGGTGTCGAGTGCAACGATCTAATCGAGCCATAGCGAACCTCCTTTGCCTGTAATTCCTGCCGGCCGCCGCTACGCTGTAGGTAAGGAGTCGCCGGCGCCTGGATCGGGAGCTACGGGACTCCTGCTCGCAACCGCCCGGACCCGGTGGAACTTGGTGATCCAATCGAATAAAGGCCGAATTCCTGATCAAATGGCCTGATGTCTTTCTAAAGGAGGATACTTAATTGATTGGGGTCCCCGACCCTTTCTGTCGCTTGCGTCTTGTGCGGTGCCCAGCGCCCAAGCACTATCTCTGGCATTCGTCTACCAGTAGGGGCCTGGGGCGGTGGTGAAGTGTTAGCTCGGCGGCTGTTTACCGGATTGCGCGAGTTGGATGAGGCGGGGCGTTGCTGATCGTCCGCCCTTTACCGGAGATGAGTGGGATCGGCGAGGCGATGCGCGATCGGCCGAGGAACGCGGCCCCCGGAGCGGTAAGGACAATTCACGTCAAGTAGGGAGTGTACGCAATGCCGCGAAAAGAGATCCTCGACCGCACCCAGATGTACACTCAGCCCTTCCGCATCACAAAAGGCGAGGGCTTTCAGCTGAAGAACTTTGATCCCGGCGACACCTGCGGGCTGAAGCGGGAAAAGGGCGAGGCGTCCGAGTTCCTCCGACAAGGAACCCAGTGGCTCGCGCAAGAGCAGGACGTGCTTTACGCCCAAGATTGCTGGTCCCTGCTGCTCTTGTTCCAGGCGATGGATGCAGCCGGAAAGGACAGCACGATCAAGCACGTCATGTCGGGCGTCAATCCGCAGGGCTGCCAGGTTTTCTCGTTCAAGCAACCCTCGCAAGAGGAACTCGACCACGACTTCATGTGGCGGTATAGCAAGCGTTTGCCAGAGCGCGGGAGAATCGGGATATTCAACCGCTCCTATTACGAGGAGGTCCTGATCGTGCGCGTGCACGAGGCGATCCTGAAACGGCAGAAGATACCCCAACCGCTGGTGGGCAAGCACATTTGGCACGCGCGGCTCACCGATATAGCGCACTTTGAGGATTACCTTACTCGGCAGGGAGTCGTTATCCTCAAGTTCTTCCTGCACGTGTCGCGCGAGGAACAGAAAAAGCGCTTTTTGAAGCGCCTCGACACACCGGAGAAGAACTGGAAGTTCTCTGCTTCGGACGTGCACGAACGTAAGTTCTGGGGCGACTACATGCGCGCGTACGAAGAAGCTATTCGCGCCACTGCATCGAAGCACGCGCCATGGTTCGTGGTGCCGGCTGACAGCCGGTGGTTTACGCGCCTTGTTGTCGCGGCTGCGATTGTGGAAGCGGTGGAGCAGCTCGATCTCACATATCCGACGGTCGACGCGGAGAAGAAGAAGGAACTGGCAAAAATGCATGCGGCACTGGCCCACGAGACATAGCGCCGGGCCCCACCAAGTACCGCCGAACCTTATGCGTCGTCGCCAGGCCACAACTATCCTTCTCGCTGACATCACATTACAGCTGCGTTACGTTGATAGACTAACTATCGACGCACGTTGGAGGTTGCGCGCATGTCCACGATGATTTCTGTTCTGGGTGGCGTGGGCCTCTTCCTGCTCGGCATGAGCGTCATGACCAGCGGCCTCAAGGCATTGGCCGGCTCGGGGCTGCGCACGACGCTGAGTAAGGCGGCAGCAACTCCGTTGTCGGGCGCGTTCTGGGGTGCTTTCGTTACGCTTATCGTGCAATCGTCGAGTGCGACGACGATGACGGTCATCGGTCTTGTGAGCGCAGGACTGCTCACTTTTTCCCAGGGCTTAGGACTGGTGTTTGGGGCGAACGTCGGCACAACCGGAACAGGCTGGCTCATTGCGCTCATCGGTGTTCGTGTCTCGCTCACTGCCGCTGCATTACCGATGATCTTTGTCGGCGCCTTGATCAAGCTGTTGGGCCGTGGACGCCTGTCTGCGGCAGGTGCAGCGCTTGCTGGGTTTGCACTTGTACTTTTTGGATTGACGACACTGCAGCAAGGGATGGGCGGACTGGCCGAACGGTTGCACCCGGCTGACCTTCCAAATGTTTTGGGCCCAGGCGTCAGTTGGTGGTCGAGCTTGTTCGGCGTGCTGGCATTGATCTTGGTTGGATTGGCGATGACAGCCGTTATGCAATCGTCGACCGCAGCCATCGCGGTAACTCTATCGGCGCACTTCGCGGGAGCCGTTGGACTGGACCAAGCTTGCGCGCTCATCATCGGGCAAAACATCGGCACGGCGACAAGTTCCGCTTTGGCTGCTATCGGCGCCAGCAGTACCGCTAAGCGTTTGGCTCTCGCATACATTTTGTTCAAGCTGATTGCGGCCTTGATCGCGCTCGTGCTCTTTCCTGTCACCATTCCTCTGCTTGTTCGTGCCTCGAAAAGCATCGATGGCGTGACGCTGTTAGCTGGTTATCACACTGCTTACAACGTCGTCGGCGTTGCCGTTCTGCTGCCGCTGATCGATAGGTTCACGCGATTCGTCGAGCGAATTCTGCCTGAGCGTGCGTCGCCGCTTACGCGTTGCCTCGACCCGGCAGCGCTGGTGACACCGCTCGCGGCTGAGGAGGCAGTGCGGCGAACCGTTGCACGCTCGCTGGAAACGATGTGCAGATCAATCGGCGCGGCGCTGACGGCTACCATTCATGGAACATCTGTTCGTTCCAGCAAAGATGCTGTTTCAGTTACAGAGGCCAGCGCTGCATTGGGCAAGGCGTTGAAATTCATGTCGGAAGCAAGCGGCCCGCCCGGATCGGAGGAGGAGCAGGAGCGGCTCGCCAGCACGCTGCACGCGCTCGACGACGCTTCTCGTCTGGCCGACGTCGCGGGCGAGAATGACGAATTGGGGTCGGTGCCCAGCGGGTCTGAAGATGCGCGTGCTGCGCAGTTGTGCGCGGAGGCGATGCGAAACGCGGTCTTGGTAGCCGGTAAAGTGGGCGCTTTGCCGGCCGACCATGATCAGCCTGCTCCAGCCAAGACGCTCGATGGGGAGAAAGTAGTCGCTGCAAATGGACTGCAAACCGAGCAAGCAATGGTCCAACTTGAACACTGCGCAAAAACACTTAGCGAATTGCAGCGGGCCTACCGCAAAGTGACACTCAGCTCGATAGCGGGTGGAGCGGTGAGCGCAGACGAGGCGATTGCCCGCGTCGATACTGTCCGACGCCTCGAAGCGCTTGCCCGTTACGCCTGGCGCTCGGCAGCGCATCTCGTCGATAGCAGAGGATAATTCACGCCTGGGATCGGCATTCTCGTCTGTCAAAAAATGCAATACAGCACGTACCCGCCGTATATTTGGGCCGCGCTATTTACCAGCTTCCACCGCCGCGATGGTCCTTCGCAGCGAGTCCGAAGAACGGATGACAAACTTCTCGGTCTCCACAAAGAGGAAGAACACCAGACCGCCCGCGAACAGCCAGGGCCAAATGCGCAATGGAATCGCTTCGTTGCCGAAGATCGCCTGGAACGGTGTAGTGTAGGTGAACAGCAACTGCAGTATCACTACGGCAACGATGCCGAGCGGCAAGTGCTTGTTGCCCATGTGCGCCTTCAGGGAGAGCGCCGACCCGAGCAGGTAGCGGCTATTCACAAGGTAGAAGACCTGGCCGATTATGAGGGCGTTAACCGCGACTGTCCGGGCGAGCGAATCTGACGCGCCCTGGGACTTCATCCAGAAAAATGCCAACAGCGTGTAGGCGAGGAGCGCCAATCCGATAAACAGGATGCGCCAGAGACCGAAGCCAGTCACGATGGGGCGGTCCACCGCGCGGGGAGGCCGGAGCATCACGTCGGTCTCGTGCGGCTCGAAGGAGATCACCAAGCCGAGTGCCACTGACGTGACCATGTTGACCCAGATAATTTGTGGGGCCGTGATTGGCATGACGAAGCCAAAAAGGATTGCCACCGCAATGACCAATGCCTCTGCGACGTTGGTCGGAAGCATAAACAGTATTGCCTTCTCAACATTGTTGTAGACTGTACGCCCCTCCCTCACTGCAGCGGCGATCGAAGCGAAGTTGTCGTCGGCCAGGATCATGCCCGCCGCTTCCTTCGTTACTTCGGTGCCTTTGATGCCCATGGCGACACCGATGTCGGCCTTCTTGAGAGCGGGTGCGTCGTTCACACCATCGCCCGTCATCGCCACGATCTGCTTGTTCGCCTGGATGGCCTTCACGAGGCGGAGTTTATGCTCGGGGCTTGCACGGGCAAAGACATCAACGGCGCCGACTCGTTCCTGCAGCGTGGCGGTATCCATCTCTTCGATCTCTGTGCCGGTAATCGCTGTCTTCCCGTCGCCGATATCGAGCATTTTTGCGATAGCCGCAGCTGTGATTTTGTGATCGCCGGTAATCATCGTTACGCGAATTCCGCCTCCGTGGCATTCCTTAACCGCCTCGATGGCTTCTTTACGAGGCGGATCGAGCAGACCGATTAGGCCCAGCAGGACGAGAGTGTTGGGAAGATCGGCGGGACTCAGACTGCCGGCTTGCAACTTCGGGTCCTCAAGCCATGCGAGTGCCAGCACACGTTCGCCCTGGGAGGCGAGCCTGTTGGCTTCCTTCGTAAAGTGCCCACGGTCGAGCGGCACCGGTTGCCCCTCAGCGGTCTGCTGGAGATTGCAGTGCTCGAGGACTACCTCCGGAGCGCCTTTGACGAGCAGCGCCTGCCTGCCAGCTACGGACTTGTGCAGGGTCGCCATGAACTTGTGCTCCGATTCGAACGGTATGGCGTCGATACGCTGGAACGCTGCTTGCTCAGCCTGCCGGTCCATACCGAGCTTGATCGCGAATGGGAAGAGGGCGCCTTCAGTCGGATCGCCTTCTACCTTCCACGCGCCGTCCTGCTCGAACAGCTCGGCGTCGTTGCAGAGCAGGCAGACGCGACCCATGAGTGTGAGCACAGGCTCGTTACCTACCGCCGTTCCGTCCTTTTTGATCTCGCCGGTCGGCGTATAGCCATCCCCGGTGACGTTGTAGCTTGACTGGGCCGTGACAGCCGACACCACCATCATTTCCATCAGCGTCAGCGTACCGGTCTTGTCAGAGCAAATTCGTGATACCGAGCCCAGCGTCTCGACCGCAGGCAAGCGCCGGATGATGGCGTTGCGCTGGGCCATGCGCTGCACTCCAATGGCCAGCGTGATCGTGATCAACGTGGGGAGCCCTTCCGGGATAGCTGACACCGCGATGGCGACGACCGCCTGGAAGAGGCTCACAAAGTCCATACCCTTCACCCATTTGCCATAGGCAAAGATCAGGACGATAACGACTGCAATGACTGCTGTGATGATGTAGCCGAATTTCTTGATTTGGCGCAGGAGCGGCGTTTCGAGTGGACTCACCTCGGCGAGCAACTGGTTGATGCGTCCGAGTTCTGTCTCGTTTCCAGTTGCGACGACTACGCCGGTTGCGCGTCCGGATACGACCATGGTGCCGGAAAACGCCATGCTTCCACGATCTCCAACCGTTGCGTTGACGGGCGCTGCATCGACAGTCTTTTCCGCGGGCACGGATTCGCCGGTGAGGGCGGCTTCCTCCGTACGCAAGTTCTTCGCTTCGATGAGCCGCAGGTCAGCAGGAATCTTATCGCCCGATTCGAGCAACACGACGTCACCGGGAACGAGCTGCTCTGCTGGAATCATGCGCGTTTCGCCACTGCGCATCGTCCGGGCTTCGGCGGAGAGCATGTTGCGGATCGAATCCAGCGCCTTCTCGGCTTTGCCCTCCTGAATGAATCCGAGCAATGCGTTGAGAACGACCACCGCAAAGATGATTCCGGCGTCGACCCACAGGCTCAGCATCAGCTTAGTGAACCCGGCGGCAAGCAATACGTAGATTAAGATGTTGTTGAACTGTGCGAAGAACCTCGTGAATGGGCCCCGCTTCTTGCCTTCCGGCAAGCGGTTTGGCCCATATTTCTGGAGCCGGGCCGAGGCCTCAGACTGACTCAGACCTTTCTCTGAGTCGGTAGCAAGTCGCTCGACGACCTCAGCTTGAGGCATAGCATGCCAGGCCGCTACGTCACTAACTGTGTTCGTATTCACTGTTGTAATCATCCTCGCGTTCGCGACCTATTCAGGAGACTCCTCTTGCTCGGCGAATCTGGCGAAATGGTCGGGGGGCGGGCCATAAAAACCACGTAAAACATGTCTGTTCCACAAAGCTCAGACTCCGAGGAGATCATTTTCGCCCAAAGCCGCAGTGGAACGGCTGCGGCGGAAAGGCAAGGATAATTCCTCTTTAAACTCCCACAAAATCTTGCCGGTTCCTCCAGGCTCCGGGATGAGGGCAAGCCATTGGGCGGCAACGAGCCCGGCAGCGGCGGAGATCAAGAAAACAAAATCGAGTCCGCGGATACTCAGCACATGTACCGAAAATTGGTTAATCGGATTCGACCATTGGAGGGTTAGCGCGAAATGACGCCCAGCGAAGAAATCCATCATCCACCCTCCTATCAGAGGAGCAATTGCGCCGCTAGGCGCTCCTGCTAAATCCGCCATCGTCATGTAAGCGTGCGTCAGGCCGGGGGGTGATTGCTTTAACGCCAGGTTCGTTATGGACAGTGGAATGGCCGAGAGAGAAAGCCCAATTCCGATCTGGATCGCGATCAACAGAGGGATGCTCAGCGCATATCGCTCGGGGAGTGTTGTAAAGCTCCAAGCTGCGACCGCCACGATGGCCAGAGGAAGGCTAGCCGATAGCACTGCCTTGTTCGAAAACCGATCACTCAATTTCCCCCAAATCCTGACCGAAAGCACAAAAACCAATTGTTCAAGGACGATCAAGGCCGTAACAACACGCATCGGCAACACTAAACGCTCTAACATAAAGACCACAAAAAAGGGCCTGGCTAGGTTGATGGCGAAATTCCATAATGCAACGAACGCGAGCAGGGGTCGAAAACCGGCATCGCGAAGGGGAAGCCGCACTAAAGAACGAAAGGATTCAGAGTGGTCGCCCTGCATTGGCGGGTCGGACAGGCGGGTGATGGCAACAACGCCGGTGAGCCCGAATAAAATTCCGACTAAGAAAAGTACCGAATATGCCTCTAATGGCGGCCGTCCTGAAAAGCTCGGCCATGCGTCCACGAAAAACCCTCCCCCTAAGATCAGGCACATGCCGACGATTGTTCCCCAGGCCATTCGTTTGGAAAAAACTTTCCCCAACGAATCCACGGGGATCAAACTTCGCACGAGCGAATGCCACGCCGGACCTGGAATAGCTGCGATGAAGCCACTACAGACCAGGACAGTCAGCAAAAAACGCACGGAGGCTCTCTCGCGAACGAAGGGTAAGAACACGATTAGAATCCACAGAAGCCGCGCGGTTAGCGCGCACCAAACAATCAGCGCCCGTCGCTGCGTCCATCGATCGACTGCGTAGAGTCCCACAAGTTGCATGGGCATGCTCAAAAAAGCGATCGCGGAAATGAACCCGATTTCCCAATGAGTCGCGCCCAAGGCGAGCGCAAACGCGGCAAGAAACGGACCGACAAAGAAAGAGTTCATCGCCGTCGTGCAAATGCCGTCGAAGATAATCGAGCGCGTATTGCTTGGAGATGTGACCATGCGTGTCACGTCACGGATTAGTTAAGCGGCAAGATCCCACTGATTGAGCCCGATTAAGAGTCGGCCAGAATTCAAGCCAGGACCGGCTTGTACAAGTCAAAGAGATTGTCCAAGCTCGATATTTTCGAAGATGCGCTCGAAAGCGCCAAGATATCGTAGCACTTCCATACTTGACAGGTCATGGATAAGGAATAGTCTGCCGGACGGCGTGCGATCGCAGTAGCCGACTCGCTTTTCGCCGTTTGCAAAGCTTGCTTGTCGGAGACCGGCATCTCTGCGAAGAGTTTCAAGCCGAGAAAGCCTACCAACGCCAGCCGCCCAATGCGGCAGCAATGATGTAGACATGCGTTCAAATTCTTTCCAACTGCATTTGTGCCCATTCGTGAAACACTACCGTACGTTCGACCATTTGCAGTGCTGCCAGTGCGGTAGGGCGTTCCAACGGTTCCCGACCCGGCGCAGGCCAATTGCCCCCCGTCCGGCCCGATTAAGCGGCTAAAACTTTCACCGCACATCGGCGGCTCGGACGGCCCTGTTGTCCGGGCCAGGGGAGGCCGTCTAGCTTTTGTACAAAATATATTGTATAATTTGGCGATGGCGAAAACAAAGCAGAGCATAAAGACCTACACGGCATCCGAGGCACGCGAGCACTTTGCGGAAATTCTTGATGCGGTCGAGCAGGGCGAGGACGTGGCCATCACCAAGCACGGTACCCCGGTCGCCACAATCACCGGCTCGCGCAAGGCGAAGTCTGCATCCATCCCGCCCCCCGGCTTTCTCAAGGCCGCAGGCTGGAAGCTGAAGATGACCGACGACTTCGACGCCTTCCCTGAAGGATTTGAGGACTACTTCTAGGCCATGCTAATCGATACCAACCCCCTCGTTTGGTATGGGCTGGAGCCTGAGCGGCTCAGCCCGCACGCGGCGCGGCTGCTACGCACGCGGGGCAACCACTACAGCCATGTAAGCCTCTGGGAGTTGGCGATCAAAAGCGGGCTGGGAAAAATTCACTTGTACGACGCGGCACGAGAACCCGTTAGCGCCAAGGAATTCCTGTTGAGCCTGCGCCGGGAGTTGGAGTTGCATGCCCTGCCGCTGGAGTTTGACGACCTGGCTGCCGTCGAACACCTGACGCTCCATCACAAAGACCCCTTCGACCGGCTGCTCGTCGTGCAGGCCAAACGGGTCAACCTGCCCATCGTCTCCCCCGACCCCGTCTTCGAAAGGTACGGCGTGAAACGGGTGTGGTAGTTTCCGCTGCGTCGGATTTTCGTACTCTCATTCGCCTTGGGTTACTATTGGCCCTCCGGAGACCGAGCCGAATAAATTACCTTGCGGAGCAGGGAGGCTAAACGAAGTAACTCGGCCAGATTTCAGGTTGTCAAGTTGCGAGAAACAGAGTCGGAACGATTTCCGCCCTGGAGGCTGGACTGCCGATAAGGCAACAATTCGACAATCGCCTGCTAGGGCCGACTTCAACTCTCGGGCAACGACCACCCCAATGGTGGCGCGTGAGCAAAGTGAGCGCGGCAGAGCCGCGAGGGGAAGCACCGCGGGAAGCCGCGGCCATCAAATCTGTCCGTCCTGATCAATTCAGTTGACCACTACCAGTGGTCAGTTGAAAACGCTGACTGCGAGCACCCCAACTTGTACGCGAACGAAACGGCGCGGCTCATTTTCGGATGTCTTACCGAAACTGACCACTAATGCCTGACAACTAATAACTGACCGCTGAGCCAGTTAATTTTCGATGAATCGTCGAGCGGGGCGATTGTCCGATGCCGCAACGCCCTCTACCATGCACAGTTATGGACAACTCTGAATACCAACGTCTGCGCGAGGAATACAAGACTTCCGTCGATGCATGGATCGCCGCCATCCGCGAAGAGGAATCACTCGCCACTCCCGATCACTCCATGATCTCCATGGAGAAATGGGACGCCGCCTCTTTCAGCGAGCAAAACGCGCAAAAGAAAAAGCCCTCGCAGCTAAGGAAGCCCTGAAGGACGCTCTGCGCGAGTTCAACTACGGGATCTGAGTCGCCTCGCCATCGCGTCAATGAACCGATGCCTTCTCGGCGCCTTCGTCAAGCGATCGCGCGGGCTCGCCAAATCTGGCTGCATCGATGCCATCCATTCAGGCACTTCAGGCACTCGAATCCTGCAAGTATTAATTACTACTACACGGCGTCCCCTGACTTCGACTTCACCCTGTACATGGTGAGTTTCGAAATCTCGAGAATTTCTCTATGAATTCTTGAAACAATGAAGTGGCTCACCACGAAAAAGGCTCAACCTTCCAAACCTGCGAGGTTGAGCCGCAACCCTTACCATTGGCAGCGAGTCGGGTTACTTGAACACGATGGAGCCAAACACACCATTTACGTTGTTGTTGGGCCCCGCGGTAAAGAACAGTTCATTTGCCGCTCCATTGTTTGTCATCGGCAACCCGTCGCCGAAATCAATTGCCCAAAGCTGATCGATGTGGATGATCCTGCCGCTTGTGTCCCGTACGGTGCCAACAAAGGCTCCGGTAATGGCATTGAAGGCGTTGATGGTGCCGCTGTTGGTGTTATTCGACACCAGCAATGTGTTGCTCAAAGGCCCGAAGCCGCTAGGAGCTGCGGAGAATCCCCAGGGCTGATTCAGCGGCGCGCCTTGCGCCAAGGTCTTCAGGAATACACCACTTTCGCTGAATATGTCGATGACGCCACCCTCGCCTCCCGATGAGCTTGCGAATGCAACATACAGCAGCCCATCGAGATCTCGAATGCCGAACACCGAGAACCCCGCCGGTACCTTAGGATCGGTAAACGATTTCACGTGTCTGAAGCTGCCGTCATACACATCTACCCGGTTGTGTGCGTTGTCGGCGGCATAAAGAAGGTTTCCTGAAGCCCTGCTGGTGATTGCTAGCGCCGTATAGGACGCCCCGCCATCAGAGTTGTTCACGGCGATGATCGCCTGGTTTGGATTGGACTGCGGCGCCCAGCCGCTGATAGTTCCATCCAAAGTGGCGAACAGGAAGATCGAAGCCCATCCCTGCACCTGGAAGTCTGACGACCCGTTGAAAACGATTCCAGTCGGAGATCCTGAGGCGCCCGCCTTGGCAGCCGGAACCACAACCTGCAAGTGCTGCTTGGCTCCCGTAGCCGTATAGAGAGTCGACCGGCCGGAGCCATTGTCGCTGATCCACCATGGGCTGGTCGGAGCGTGTACCAGTCCCCAGGCATTGATGAGCAGAGTGTCTTGGTGACTTGCCTGTCCGGGCAGACTGGAAACCAGATTGGTAAGTTGATACTGCGCTACTGCGGTACCGCACAAAATAGCCAGTAATGTTGCAATGATTGACGCTAGAGCGAGTGTGCGACGATGCATTTCCATTCTCCTTCTGGACGAACAGTGGCGGATGGACCGGCGCGATGCTTCTTGTCGGCCGCACTGCTGAGTCCACGGGAATGGTAGGTTGAACGCGCAGCACGGGATGTCAACCCTGAGCCACTGCCAGGTCAATTTCTTGTCACTTTTTTTCGCTGGCTATGGGAGGGATTCGGCGGACTATTGCGAACCTTTCATCTGATCGGCTTGTGCCTTTACCGTCGCCGTGGTCGTCTGTGGCGTTACCGGCGCGGACTTCACCGCCAGTCCGCAAGCTTCAGGGGGGTTAATCATCTCTTTCGCGAACACGCGATAGCTCAAGCGTCCAGGCTGCAGAGTCGACCAGTAACTGGTTCGAGTAAACAGTGGCTTGTGCTGCTCGATGATCTGGTTCTCTAGGATCTTGATCCCGCACGCCAGATTTCTTTCCGGCTGAAGGATAGTGCGCCGCGGATCCTTCGGCGGAAGTTTTCGATCGGCCTTCCAATCAAAGTCGCATCCGTACCGCTTTGAGTCGCCGTAAGTGAGTTGCAGCAGCCCTTCTGTTTGACCGGACATTCCGGTGACGGGGTCAGGCACGGAGACTTCCGGTTGCATATGGTGCGCGCGCGTCCTCGGCTCCAGCCCAGCCTCGGCGCCGGCTAGCGCCTGAAAGAAATAGGCCCAGAACGCACGCTTGTCGACTTCATTCATGTTGTAGAAGCGTGGGCAGAAGCGTTTCACGTCGCGCGGAACTTGCCAACCAAGCATCTCCGGAGGGATCGACTTCTCGATGAAGACATCCCACTCTGGCTCCCAGGTCTTGCCGCCCAGCTGCGCTTTCTTCGTATCGATCGGCGTAGCGGGTGCCGGCTTCACCTGCGGAGACTGTGGCGGCTGGGCTTGTACCGTCTTGCTGGTTTTACATTGTGAGCAGAGAACAACTACGGTCAGCGCAAGCAACGCTACATAAGCCCGATTTTTCCCAGAGATTGAAGCCATTTTGCGTTGGAAGCTGAATCTTGGAGTGACATCTGAAATTAGCGCGAGTGCCAAGGCCACGACAGCGGGCAAAGACCTTAGATTCGGAAGTGAATAGCCCGATGTATTCTCAGCGAGACGCGCTGTTGCACGACTCTTTCGCTGTGCCTTCGGGAAGTTCTGGTTCGGGAAGCGGCCACACCACGGAAACGATCCATGCCACCACAAGTCCCACGATACAGCCGAAGAGCACCTCGTCCATGCGATAGGCTCCGGCGATGAGACCATTCCGGCGCGACTCATGCCCCATTCCGGCGGCGATGACGAAAGCTGCGCTGATTGGTGCCTGGCGCCACATGGTTTGAATCCGTATTACATACGAAGAAAGCAGAACCGTGACCGCCATGGCCAGTGGCATCGAGAGCATATTCGTTCCCACTGCAATGAAGAAGAGCCCGACGATACAGCCCACCAACGTATTGATTACCCGCGCGCGCAGAAACATCACGGCCTCCTTCATCGTGGGGTCGCTGGTAGCAACCATTGAGCTGACGGCCCAGATCGGGTTGAACTGGGTGAACTTGTGCATCAGGAACCATAGCAAAGCCGTCGCGATAAAGATGCTCACTGCATAATGGATGCCGTGCATGTCGCCGCGAGTGATGCGGTCCACAAATTTCATGCTGCAGGTTGCCTCCGTGGTTGTCCATCATAACTGCGAGATGTGAGCGATAGCGGTACGAATTTCAACCCTGGGCTAAACTACGCGACAATCGCAGTTACAAGCTGAATAAGGTGGAGCTTCTGGGCATGTTGCTTTTGTCGCGCAATGCGGTCTTGAGCCTGATTGGACTCAGCCTCATCCTGCACAGCGCGGAGGAGTATCTGACCTTCCCCAGCTTTCTCGCCTCCATCGGCACAAGGCTGCCGGCGTGGTTTCCTGCCGCGAAGCTGCATGCGTCGCAAGTCTTGCCGTTCGCTCTGCTGCTTGCCACGGTGTTGCCGCTGTTCGTCAGCGCCGCAGCCATCCTCACCAGGCGCAAACCTCTTCTCGTTGCGGTTCTTTTCATTGAAGCTGTGCTGCTGGTCAATGCCGTATCGCACATGCTGACAGCATCGCTGCTGCGCAGCTATGTGCCTGGACTCGTAACCGCCGTCCTGATCAACCTTCCATTCGGCATTTATGTATTGCGGCGCGCTGTAAAAGAGGAGTGGATCCGCACGACCGTAGCGTGGCAACTAGTCGTTGCTGCGGTTTTAGTGCACATTGTTTGGCTCAGCAGCGTGCTCTTGCAAGCGGGATAAGAAATCAACTCGCCGGCCTCGCAATTTCGTCGGCAGTTGATCGGACGAAAGCTGCCGCTGCGGGTGCCCCATCCAAGCCGTGTTTGCTTAAAGCCTGTCCTGAGAGAAGTCGAAGGGTGGGTCTTTTCAAATCGGTCCCAACCATCATCGCTGCCGCACTGCCCAAGGCGATTCCCACAACAAAGCGGACGAGCATCCAATTGCCGTGCAGGCCGGCAAGTTCGGCAAGCCAATCCATGCCATTCAACGCGACCGCGCCCGCAAGGAGTTTCAAGACAAGTTGGCGAGGAGCGCGGAAGAGAAGGCCGGCAGCTGCTCCGAGATAGATACCCAAGCAGCGCGCGCACACGGCAACGCTTCCGCCGAAAAAGACGATCGACCGCTCCGGATGTTGATGACACACCAGCGCAAATCCGCGTTGCAGGGCGAGAGCGAGAGCCGGCAAATGAGGGAACAGCGACGGTACAGCACATGCGGCACACGCGAGTCCTAGTGGGACTAACGCTGTTAGAACGACTCTCTTAGCCACGTCTTGGAGAAACTCCCTGTCCTTCGTGCCTCCGTGGTGAATGACTCTCAACTGCTAAGCTTGGCGCTCTACCCAAGTATTCCCATCCGCTTCCCCACCCGCTTCAGCGTCTCTAGCGCCTGGTCGAGTTGGTCGTGGGTGTGCGTCGCCGTCATGATCGTCCTGATGCGCGCCTTACCCTCCGGTACCGTCGGGAACGCAATGCCCGTGCCCAGCACGCCTTCGTCGAACAGCGCACGGGAGAATTCCATGGTCAGCTTGCCGTCGCCAATGATTATGGGCGTAATCGGAGTCTCGCTGGCAGGAGTGTTCACTCCGCCAATGTTGAATCCCAGCGCGCCTAGCTCTTTCTTCCAGTAGTTCGTGTTCTCCCACAGCACCGCGATGCGCTCCGGCTCCTGCTCGAGCACATCAAACGCCGCGCTACATGTCGCCGCTACCGACGGGGGATGCGACGTGGAAAACAGAAACGGCCGCCCGCGATGGTACAGAAACTCGATGAGGTCGCGCGTGCCGCACACATACCCGCCCAGCGCGCCGATGGCCTTCGATAGCGTACCGACCTGCACGTCCACGCGCCCGTGCATACCGAAGTGGTCAACCGTCCCGCGCCCGTTGCGCCCCAGCACGCCCGAGGCGTGCGCGTCATCCACCATCATGATGGCGCCGTACTTCTCGGCCACCTCGCATAGCGCGCGCAGCGGGCCAATGTCACCGTCCATCGAAAACACGCCGTCGGTGATGAGCAGCTTCTTGCCCGGCTCATTCTTCACCTCCGCCAGCAGTTCTTCGGCCTGCGCCGTGTCCTTGTGCCGGAAGACCTTGATCTTGGCTCGCGACAGCCGCGCCCCGTCGATGATGCTAGCGTGATTCAGCTCGTCGGAGATGATGAAGTCCTCTTTGCCCAGGATGGCTGACACCGTGCCTGCGTTAGCCGTAAAGCCCGATTGAAACACCACGCACGCCTCCACGTTCTTGAAGCGGGCGATCTTTTCTTCGAGCTGCATGTGCAGCGACATCGTTCCGGCTATGGTGCGCACTGCGCCCGAGCCCACGCCGTACTTCTTCGTTGCCACCAGCGCCGCCTCACGCAGCTTAGGATGCGTCGTCAGCCCTAGGTAATTGTTCGACGCCAGGTTGATGACTCGCTTGCCGTCGAACGTGCAAACCGACGCCTGCTCGTCCTCCAGCACCCTCAGCCGGAAGTAGGTACCCTTTTGCTTGAGTTCATTGAGCTGGTCAGTGAGATAAGAAAGAGGATTGGTACGAGTTGCGGTGGTTGCCATGAGTGCTCCGAATGCGACTCAACATTCTATCGCTCTGACCTGAATCCTGATTACCGTTGGGGTAAATCCAGCAGCATTACCTCCGAACGCTCCTGCACACGTTCGAGGACCACTTCACGCCCGTCCGGGGAGATATCGAAGTCGCGAATGTCGAAGTCGGGAGTAAGGTCAGTAAGCTGCCGCTTCGCGCCCGTATCAAGGTCAATGAGCCACAGGTTCTTGTGTTGAATCTCTCCACGCAGCAGCACGAGTGATCTTCCTTGCGGCAGAAAAGCTACATGCCGTGCTCCACGCGTCAGGGTTATGGACGACAGAGGGTGGACCGCGCCCTCGGCGCCCACAGCTTTCATTTGAGATGAGGTGCCAATGTCGGGCCCGGAGAATAGCACAAAGCTGCCATCGGGGGCCCAGGCGGGATCCATCGAGTACTCTTGCACAAAAGGAGTTGGGGAGCCACCATCGACCGGCACACGGTAGAGATGGGGGACGCCACGATCGTTTACAGCTGAGGTGATCGACTGGCCGTCGGGTGCCCATGCGGGAGCGCCTTGCAGGTCGAACGAATCTGTCACAACTCGGGCGCTCGTACCGTCGGCTTGCATCACGTAAAGAAGCGTTCGTCCCCGCTGTCGAACCGAGAATGCAATGTGCTGTCCATCATGGGAGATTGCCGGTCCACCGAAGACTTGCGCGTCCTCACCACTCCACAACTCAGTACTGGTTCTGTCGGCAAGCTTCCAGATACTGTCGCCGGTGCCGGTCGCGGAAACATACAAAAGGAAATTCGGGCCCAGTCGCGGGGAAAATCCTGTGCTTGTGGTCAGGGAGATTGGAGCAGCCGCGGTTGTGCCGGTCGGTGAGTCTGCGATTGGCAACCGCCAAAGCGTTCTCTTCGGGCTCGCAATCGTGACAACCAGACGACGAGCATCTGCGGCGGCTGCAAGCGATGTGAAGCGTTCAGGCCCGGTGGTCAGCCGGTGGGGAACGCGGCGGTCGACGTTTACACTATAAAGCCATGGACCCGAACCATCGGAGTCAGTAGCGAGGTACAACAGCGTTCGCCGGTCCCAAAATACCGGATAAGTGACCTGACTATGGTGCATAGTGATTCTCTCGGGAGTTCCGCCCGTCGGAGCGATGCGCCAGATGTCCAAGTTGTCGGGGACTGAGCCGTGGACAAAATAGATGAACATCAGGTCGGGTGCCCACAATTGAAAGTGAGAGTGAAGCCCGGCCGGCGCAGTAAGAATTGGCCTGTCTTGCAGTCGACGGCCGCCACTCGACACAAATAACGGGTCCCCGGATCCCGGCGTATGGTATGCCAGCCGAGTGCCGTCACGCGACCAGTCGTATTCGGCCACGCCTTCAAGGTACGGCCTCGGCTGGCCCCCCAAAACTGGCACGGCCCAGACACCGATTTCGCCACCGCTCGAGCCGTCCTGCCTACGAATCCAAAACGTGACCAGCGACCCATCGGGCGAAAACCCCAGGGTGCGTACCAATGGATTGCCGAGCCCCCGTGTGTTGCCGTGCGTTAAGTTGTGGAACTCTCCGGAACCGGCTTGCGTCACCCAAACGTCCATCTGTCCGTCCCGGTCCGAGAGAAAGGCGATGAAATGACCGTCGCGCGATACGGCAGCGTCCCGTGCCACTCCACCGAAGTCGGTCACTGTCTGAAATCGCACGTTAGCGATTGGGTTTCGCCAGAAGTATTCTGTCCTGCGCAGCCAAAGGCCTCCGCCAATCAGCAGTGCCGCCGCCATCAGTATCCAGACGAGCCTTGAGCCGGTACTTGACTTTGATGTCGCAGGGCTGCGAGGCGAAAAAGGGGGATTGAGCGCTACGGAAGCGCTCGCGTCGTCTTCGGCTGCTCGCAGTTTCCGGCTGCTGGCCCAAGCTTCCAACTCAGACCGAAACGCGTAAACTGAGCCCATCCTGTCATGCAGGTGACGGTGGACAGGCATTCCCTCCCGCTTCTCCCAACGCTGGACTGTAGTGACATCACGGTTGAGGTAGGCCGCGATTTCCTTCCAGGAATCCAGGCGCTCTTCGAGCGGTTGGGCAGAAGGCGGTGTGGCGGGTAGGGCTTCGCCCATCGCGTACTCCTATTGCTGGCTCGATCTGAGTCCGGCAGCGGAATTGTAACCCGGACCATAACGGTAAAGCACAGCAATTACGGCAAACGACGGGAACGTTTCGAAGTCCGCGCAATACGCTTTGACTTCAGCACCCTACATGCCTGATCTTCCTTCATCTCAGACTTGGGAGGTCTGTTATGAAGAACAAAGCTTTCAACTGCTTATAGGCGACGCAGCTACACATTTCGGGACACAGCCAGTTAACGGGGTGGTTCGAAACTTTTTAACGACGCGAGTGGCCCACACATAGCCAGCGGTGACGCAACGGGGTCAATCGGGCACAAGTTGCATGTCTCCGCACGGTTGTTTGAAATCCACGGTTGCGTATCGCAACGTTCATGGGCAGTGGCCCGCAGTTGTACACGTTGTCGGACATTGAAGGGAGGGACGAGAGCCCAAAGACAGCGGACTAACGGCCCAGTGCTAACCGTTATAGCTGGCGTTCTCATTCGTAGCGTAGCGCTACGTTGGGGTCTAATCGCGAGGCTCGCCGGGCAGGAAGGTAGTTCGCCACCAAGGCTACGGCACCTAGCAGCAGTAACACAGCGAATGTCGTCAACGCGTCAGCGGGTTTCACCTGAAAGAGTAAGGAGGCGAGAAAGCGCATGAATGCAATTGAGGCCACAAGTCCCACAACCAGACCGGTTGCGGCCAGTTTCAGGCCTTGCTGCATCACCATGTGCAGAACGTCTCTTCGGGGCGCGCCCAACGCTAGACGGATCCCGAGTTCCCGCGTTCGCAGGCTCACCGCGTACGAGATGACGCCGTAGATTCCCACGGCTGCGAGTACCAGCGCCAGGGTGCCGAATAGCCCGAGCAGCAACAGGGTGAATCGGCGGGCTCCGAGCGAGGCTGCGACATAGTCTTCCAAGGGCTGGACTTGGAACAATGGCTGAGTGTTATCGGCGCTCAGGAACGCCTGGCGCACAGTCTGCTCCATCCGCAGCGGATCGCCCTTCGTGCGGACGGCAACGCTATACCAGAACGAAAAGTCCTGGGCCTGTGGAATGTAGACTTCCATATTCGACGGCTGGTCAAGGCCATACTGCCGAATGTCGCCGACGATGCCGACGATCGTCGTCCATTCTTTGTCGTTGTGGCGGCCTCCCATTTGGATGTGCTTGCCGATCGGGTCCTCATTGGGAAACATCGTACGAGCACATGACTCGCTGATGACGGCCACCAGCGGCGCACCCTTCCTGTCGCCGTTCGTAAACAGCCGCCCACGCTTTAGGGGAATCCGCAGAACCTTAAAGTAGTCGGGCGAAACCGAATAGCGGTCCGCTGACGGTGCTTCCGCGTCGTTTGCCAGAGGACGATCCTGGATGTGGAAGGCGGGCGCGGTCGAAGGTGACCAGCGGCATGTTGCTGGCCATTGCCACGCTCTCAACGCCTGGTGTTACGCGCAGACGCCGCATCGCCAGTTCGTAGTAGGTCAGTTCGGTTTCGGGCTTGTCGTGGTAGCGGTCGCCGTACACAAAAACCCGGGCTGTGAGCACGTTGTGGGCGTCATAACCAGGATCAATGTTCAACAGGCGCACCAGGCTCTTGCCCAGAAGACCAGCTCCCATTGCCAGCACAAATGCAAGAGCCAGTTCGACTGTGACCAATACGTTGCGATAAGTAAATCGCGATCGACCTTCGGTGGAGCGCCCCGCCTCTTTGAGTGATTCGTTGGGATCGACGCGTGATGCGCGCAGTGCCGGCGCCATACCGAACAATAATCCTGCGAGCACACTAAGGCTGAGCGTAAACAACAGTACCGGCTGATCGATACATACCTCGTGGGACCGCGGCAATTGTCGGGGGCCAAGGCCGGCAAGAGCGAATGTGCCCCACCATGCGAGAAGTGCACCGGCGACTCCTCCCAAAACTGCCAGAACAACGCTCTCGCTCAGCATTTGCCTCATGAGTCGCGGAGGTCCCGCACCGAGTGCTGCCCTTACTGCCATTTCCTTTTCGCGCGAACTGGCCCGCGCCAGCGCAAGATGAGCGACGTTGGTGCAGGCGATGAGCAATACCATGCCGACTGCCCCCAGCAGCACCCATAACGCGCTACGAACTCTCCCCACCATGTAATCGCGTAGCGACATCAGAGTAATGACAGTTTTGGGATCGTAGTCTTTAGGATGCTCGCGGACGATTTCTCGCAGGATGCCGTTGAGCTCGGCCCACGCCCGCTCGACGGTTACACCGGGTTTCATCCGGCCGACAATTTGCAGATGCTGGCATCCACGGCATGCCGATGGCTGCGTCAAGTCGTAGCCCAGCGGCGTATAGATCTCCGGCATTACTGTGCGGTCAAGTCGCGCAAACGGCCGAAACGACTCAGGCAGCACACCCACGACTTTGTATGGCTTGTCGTTCAGGCGGACGCTGCTTCCGACGATGGACGGATCGCCGCCAAAGCGCCGCAGCCAGAGACCGTGCGTCAAAATGGCCTCATACCGAGTCTCAGGCTGATCTTCGTCCGCATGAAACGCGCGACCTAGCTGCATGGAAACGCCGAGAGTGTTGAAGTAGTCGTAATTTACGAGCAGGCCTTCGAGAACCTCCGGCTGTCCCTGCTCGACCATGGCGAGGTCGCCATCGCGGAAGAGCGACATGCTCGCAAACGAATGGCTGCGTTCACGCAAGTCATGCGCGGTGGTGAAGTCAATCGTTTCCGGAACAGAATTAGCAGGATCCGACTCGGCGAACTTCACCAGGCGCTCGGGCTCGCGGTAAGGCAGTTGATTCAACAGAACGGCTTTGACCACGCTGAAAATTGCTGTGTTTGCCCCGATGCCTTGTGCGAGCGTGAGCACCACCATCGCGGTATAGACCGGCGCATCTCGCAGTTGCCGCAAGCTGTAGCGCAGATCTCCGAACATAATCACCATTAGACGGACACAACTGTCCTGTCAAACTCAGTAAAAGTGTCGCAACCTTGTGGCCAGAATTCCGATTCGCAGAGTCAGCGACTTGCCGTGCCCCTTGCAAGAAGTCTTTGTCCGTAACTTGACTCGACTGTTCGCCAATGGACAAGTTCTGCTGGCAGGAGTTACAGCAGAAACGCTTCCAAGTGAGTCCTCGGCACCGAAACGGGCCCGAGATGGCTCGTCCGAGCGAAAAGCAAGGCTAGTTGCCGCTTCGTTGCACCGACTCTTTGGCCG
>Ga0306926_10000885_pt1 | contig 28964 bp, 26 predicted proteins | sample flu12Cox44000178_FD_203759 | JGI IMG/M metagenome (GOLD analysis project Ga0306926, IMG submission 203759) | Lab enrichment of tropical soil microbial communities from Luquillo Experimental Forest, Puerto Rico - flux8day.12C.oxic.44.000.178 (v2)... | ecosystem: Environmental > Terrestrial >...
GGGGGGGGCGGGGGGCGGGGCGCGGTGGGGGGGGGGGGGCCCCCCACCACGCCCGACGTAAAGATCCGGCCCCCTCACCCGGAATGAGCGCGCTATGCGCGCACATTCCGACCTCTCCCCTCCGGGGAGAGGTGGCGCGCGCTGCACGACCGCGCAAACAGTTCGACCTCATCGAAATTTGCGCTCAATTAGACTTAGCTAATTCACCTTGACGTCGAGCTCGCGCACCAGCCGCGCATATTTGTCGGATTCCTCGCGGACATATTGGGGGAACTGCGCCGCGCTGCCGCCCGCTGGCTCCTGCGCCGACTGCAGAAAGCTCTCGCGCACAGTGGCGTCGGCAAGCGCGCGGCTGATCTCGGCATTGAGACGCGTGATAATCGCAGCAGGCGTGCCGGCCGGAACGAGCACGCCGAGCCATTGATCGAGCACCAGCCCCTTGATGCCCGCTTCCTGATAGGTCGGCACCTCGGGCAGGCTCGGCGACCGCGCCAAGGTCGATTGCGCCAAAAGCCGCAGGGTGCCCGCCTTGTAATGCGGAAGGAGCGGCGTCGAGCCGAGCGATCCAAGCTTCACATGACCGGCGATCAGGTCGTTGATTGCCGGCCCGCCGCCGCGATAGGGCACCTGCTCGAGCTTGATGCCGGCGATCGATGCAAACCATTGCACCACCATGTGCTGAGCGGAGCCGTAGCCGCTGCCGGTCGCATAGCGCAGTCCCGGCTGCTGCCTGGCCAGCGCGATCAGTTCGGCAAGCGAGGCAGTCCCGAGCGAGGGATGCGCGGCGAGCACGATAGGCTGCCGGGAGAGCTGGATAACCGGGGTCAGGCTCTGCAGGGGATCGATGCTCATCCGGTAGACGTGTGGATTGCTGGCAACGGCATCGGTTGCCACCAGGATGGTGTAGCCGTCAGGCGCGCTCTTGGCCGCTGTCTCAATGCCGAGATTGCCGTTGGCGCCGCTCTTGTTCTCGACCACGATCTGCTGGCCGAGCGCGCGCGTGAGAAATTCGCCGATGACCCGCGCCCCGACATCGGTCGAGCCGCCGGCGGGGAACGGCACGATGAAGCGTACCGGCCGGTTCGGCCATTCCTGCGCGCCCGCGCTGGACGTGCCGGCAAGCAGCACGAGCCCGCCGATCAAAACCCGCAACATTTGCATTGGAAAATTGCTCCTGCCCCTCTTGCTCGTCATCGACTATCGTAGCCCACGTCCCTTCGCCCGGCCACCTGTCAATCGAGTCCTCATTCCAGCATGCCATTCTCGACCTATCTGCCCGAGCACATGGGCACCATCGCACTTTCGCCCGCGGGGCCCTTCGTTGCGGGCTCGCACGCCGAGCTGACCCTGACCTACACCGCGGGCAAGTTCGGCATCGACGACACCGGGATGCTGAAGATCTCTTGGCGCACCACCTCGGACATGAGCAAGCCGCAGTTCGACAGGCCGGCGGCGGCGAATTTCACCACGGTCGAAGCGAGCAACGGCGCGCGGCTCGAAGTGTGGTTCGACCGGCTCAACGTGCGGCCCTACGCAAACACGCTGCTCATTCGCGTGGGCCGCGGCTATCTGCGCGCGGGCGATACGCTCACCATCCGGCTCGGAGACCGTCGGGGAGGCTCGCCCGGCTTTCGCCTGCAAACCAATTGCGAGGAGCGCGTCGAGCTTCGCACCTCCGTCGATGCCTTCGCCACCTACGAGTTCACGGAATTGCCGAAGCAGCCGGGCTTTGCCCTCGTTGCCGGACCCGCCGCAAGCTGGAAGGCGATCTGGCCCTCGCTTGCGCATGTCGGCGAGCCGTTTCGGCTCGCCATTCTCGCCGAGGACATGTGGGGCAATCCCACCAGCGAGGCCGATCAAACACTGACGCTTCTCCCCTCGCACAAAATTGCGGGCCTGCCCGAGCACATCACGATCAAGCGCGGCGACGGCCCGCGTGTCCTGGAAGACCTCAGCGTGGAGACCGCCTGCGATCTCGACCTGCGCGTGCTGGCAAACGGAAACGAAGTTGCGCGCGCCAATCCGCTGCGGATCGTGCCGTCGGCGACACTGCGGCGGTACTGGGGCGATCTGCACGGCCAGAGCGGCGAGACGATCGGCATGGGCTCGGCGGAAAGCTATTTTCGCTACGCCCGCGACCTCGCCTTCATCGACATCGTCGGCCATCAGGGCAACGACTTTCAGATCACGGATGCGTTCTGGCACAAGCTCAACCAGCTTACCGCGCAATTCGACGAGCCCGGCCGGTTCGTGTGCATCCCCGGCTACGAGTGGTCGGGTAATACCGGAATGGGTGGCGATCGTAACGTTTTCTTCCGTCACGAAGGCCGTCCGATCCGCCGCTCCTCGCACATCCTGGTGCAAGGGCAGACTTCGACCGAGGCGATCTACACCGCTGATGAGCTGTTCCGCGCATTGCGCGGCGAGGACGCCGTCGTGATTGCCCATGTCGGCGGCCGCTACGCGGACATCGCTTACGCCCACGACGGGGCGATCGAGCGCGCAGTCGAGGTGCATTCGACCTGGGGCACGTTCGAATGGCTGCTGCACGACGCCTTCGCGCGGGGCTATCGCGTCGGCATCGTCTGTCACAGCGACGACCACAAGGGCCGGCCCGGCGCCACGCGACCCGGCGCATCGACCTTCGGGGCAATCGGCGGGCTGACCTCATACCTCATGGCCGAGCTCACGCGCGATGCCCTGTTCGAGGCGCTGCGGCGGAGGCACCATTACGGCACCACCGGCACACGGCTGTTCCTCGATCTGCGCGGCTCGTTCGCAGAGCCGGTGACGGTCTTTGCCGAGGACCCGCAGCTCGTCGCTTCCGCGCAGACCCGGCAAGTCCGCGAAGCGCAGATGGGCGACATCATCCGGCCGGGCGCAATCGCGATGCAGCTTTCCGCCGAGATCATCGGCACGGCGCCGATCGAACGCGTGGATGTGTTTCACGGCACCGAGCTTGCGCAGACCGTCCGCCCCTACGGTCCCGCCGACCTCGGCCGCCGCGTGCGCGTCCTTTGGCAAGGCGGCGAGTACCGCGGGCGCGGCCGGGAGACGGTTTGGCAAGGCTCGCTTTCCATCGACGGCAACCGCATTGCGCGCTTTGCGCCGGTCAACTTCCTCAATCCCGAGCGGCAGGTGCGCGAGACCGCGCCCGCGCACGCGCTCGCGTGGGCCTCCGTCACCACCGGAAATCTTGCCGGCATCGACCTCTGGCTCGCCGAGGCGCAGCGCGGCACGCTGCACTTTGAAACAAACGTCGTCTCCGGCAAGGTCGACCTGGCGTCGCTTGCCGGCGAGCCCATCGCATTCGAGGGCGGCGGGCTTGATCGGCGCGTGAGCCTCTATCGTCTGCCCGAGCAGGATTGGGCGCGTCATGTGAAAGTCGCCCATGCCGTGACGTTCACAGGCGGCGGCGACGTTCCGGTCTACCTGCGCGTGACGCAAAGCGATGGCCACCAGGCCTGGTCTTCTCCCATTTATCTGATCGCGTGAGCCCATGCCCGAATCGTCTCCCGCTCCCCTGACCCACATCGAATTCGACCCGCACGCACGCGGTCCGCTTGCGGATATCCGGGTACTCGACCTCTCGCGACTGGTGGCCGGCAACATGCTCACCCTGCAGCTCGCCGATTTCGGCGCCGACGTGATCAAGATCGAGCCGCCGGAGGGTGATCCGCTGCGCGCTTGGCGCGACGGCGGGCGCGAGCTGCATTGGAAGACCTACGCCCGCAACAAGCGCTCGCTCGTGCTCAATCTGCGCCATGCCGCCGCGCGGAAGGCGCTGCTGCGGCTCGCCGCTCGCGCCGACGTGCTCGTCGAGAACTACAAGCCGGGCACGCTCGAGGACATGGGCCTCGCCCCCGACGTGCTGCTCGCGGCCAACGGCGAGCTGATCATTGTGCGCATCTCGGGCTTCGGGCAGAGCGGGCCCTACGCACCGCTGCCTGGCTTCGGCACCTTGGTCGAGGCCATGAGCGGCTTTGCAGCACGCACCGGGTTTGCCGATCGCGAGCCGGTGCTGCCGCCGTTTGCGCTCGCCGACATGACGGCGGGACTCTATGGCGCTTTCGCCACCATGACCGCGCTGCACGCCCGCAGCCGCGGCACCTCGCGCGGCCAGGTGATCGACCTGTCCTTGCTGGAAGCGATATTCTCCGCGCTCGGACCCGAGGCCGCCATCTATCAGCACACCGGCAGCGTCAAGGAACGCACCGGCAGCAGCTCCAACACGACCTCGCCGCGCAACATCTACCGCTGCCGCGACGGCGGCTATGTCGCCATGTCGGCTTCGATCGAGAGCATGGCGCGCCGGGTATTCCAGGCCATCGGCCGCCCCGAGATGAGCGAGGACCCTCGCTTCAATTCGAACAGCGCGCGCGTCGCGCACCGGACCTTGGTGGACGAGGCGATCGGGGCCTGGTTTGCCGCCAGAGCCCGCGACGAGGCGCTGCGCATCATGCGCGAGGCGAACATCACGGTCGGGCCCGTCTATACCATCGCCGATGCGATGGCCGATGATCATTTCCGCGAGCGCGAGATCATCGTGGACGCTCCCGACCGCGAGCTCGGCGCGGTGGCCATGCACAACATCCTGCCGCGCCTCTCGCGCACCCCGGGCGCCTGGCGGCGGCCGGCGCCGCTTCTGGGCGAGCACACCGATGCCGTGCTGGCGGACGCCGGGCTCGACCCCGACATCATTGCGCAGCTGAGAAAAGAGGGAGCGGCCGCGTGAAGTTTGCTCTCCTCGTCCTGAAGGAGCGACCCCGGCGTTCAGCCGGGGTCGCGTCTCGAAGGACAACTGGAGCACGTTGTGGAGCCGCCCCATGCGCTTCGAGACGCATCGCACCTGCGGTGCGATGCTCCTCAGCGTGAGGGCGCGGGTTGGATGACCCGTCCATCGATCACCGCGCTCGACTGCACCATGTCGTCGATCTCGCCTTCGGCGTAGCCCAACTCCGAGAGAATCTCGACGCTGTTCCCGCTAAGCAGCGGCGCCGATGCATGATCCTCGCGCAGCCCGGCCGAGAACCTGTTGGGAAACGCAAGATCGATCATCTTGCCCTCGACCGGATGCTCGGCCTTGCGGAAGAAGCCGATCTTTCCGAGATGTTCGTCTTCGGTGAGGCTCTCGAAGCTGTGCATGGGCCCGGCCGGCACGTCGGCCTTGCGCAATATTTCCACCCACTCCGCGGTCGTGCGATGACGAAAGCCGTCGGCCCTGACCTGGAAATATTCGCGCACATGATCATAGCGCGCCGCAACCGATGAGAAGCGCGGATCGTCCTTGAGCTCCGGGCGGCCGATCGCATCGAACAGCGCAAAGGCCTGTGCATCGGTATTGGCCGAGACGCAGATATGGCCGTCCCTGGTCGGGATCGGCTTGCCGAGCGGATGCAGCACGCGTCGGTCGCCGGCTTCGCCGCGCGGCGGGACGAAGGTGCGGTCGCCGAGGTGCTCGGCGAGCACGAAGGCTGCCATGTTCTCGAACATCGGCACCTCGATCGCCTGCCCCTGCCCGCTCCGCTCGCGGTGATAAAGCGCGACCAGGATGCATTGCGCAGCAATGATCCCGACCACATGGTCGGCAAACACCATGGGCACGAAGCGCGGCTCGCCCAGCGCCCGCTCGTTGCAGGCAGCGACTCCCGCCATGCCCTGTATGATGGTGTCGTAGGCGGGGCGACCATGATAGGGGCCGTCGGCGCGAAAGCCTTCGAGGTTGCACACGATGAGCCTTGGATGCCGCTCGCGCAGCACGGGCGTCGCCAGCCCAAGGCGCGCGAGTGCCGCCGGGCGGACATTGGCAATGAACACGTCGGCCGTTTGCAGCAGGCGATCGAGCGCGCCGCGCGCCTTCTCCTGCTTGAGGTCGAGCGCGAGCGAACGCTTGTTGCGGTTGAAATGGGTGAATTTTCCGGAAAGCTGCCCGCTCTTCGAGGGTCCGCCGATGGTGCGCAGCAAATCCCCCGCAGGCGACTCGACCTTGACGACGTCCGCGCCATAGTCGGCGAGGAAAAGCGTTGCGGTCGGACCAACGACGACCGTGGTGAGGTCGACGACGCGGATGCCGGCGAGCGGCCCGCCGCTCACGGGCGCCGCTCGATGAGCGCCTTCACCTGATAGGCGCGGCCGCCGTCCGGACCGCTCGCCCACAGATCGGCGGCGCTCTCTCCCGATACCCGTCCATTGAATGCGACGCTCTGACCCACGAACAGCGGGTGCAGCGCGCGCGCCTCGTAGCCGGCAAGCCGCCCCGGCAGATGCGCGCGCGCGGTCTCGACCAGCAGAAGCGCCGTGAGGCCGCCGTTCATGACCAGGGCGGGATAGCCCTCGACATCACGCGTATACGGCAAATCGTAATGAATGCGGTGGGCATTGAAGGTGACCGCGGAGTAGCGGAACAGGAGCACGGGATCGAGCGCGATGGTGTGCGACCATTCGGGCTTGCCGTCCGTGGCTGTCGCTTTCGGCTCGGATCGCGCTCCGCCGGCCTGGGCCTTCGCGGGCGCGTCCTTTGCAACCGGCGCCCTGTACACGAGATCCTGCTCCTCGGTGATCGCAACCCCCGAGCCTGCGCTGAGCTCGTGCACGACCGTGATCAGGTTCAACGGCCCGCTGCGCCCCAGCTTTGCTTCGGCCCGCGTGACCCGGGATACGCGCTCGACCCGATCGCCTACCTTGAGCGGGTGATGGAAGCGCACGCGACGGCCGCCGAACATGCGCCGCGCTTCCCCCATGGGCGGCAGAAAGTCTCCGGTCGGCAGATGACCGTCGCGGACAAGGGTGCGCTCGAGCGCGACCGGCCCGAACAGGATGACGTACCAGCTTTCTGGCAGCTCGCTGCCACGCCGCCACTCATCCGGATCCCGATCCAGCATCGCGGACAGCCGGCGCACCGCGCCGAGCGTGACCTCGTCCTCCTCCTTGCGCGTTCGTCCCACCCATTGCGCGAGCGATGCGGTCTCGTTCAGCACGGCACTTCCCTCCCTCGCTTCTCATCCGCTTTCATGAGATTGTAGCGCGCAAATGCAGTGCTTCAATGCGCCCGGGAGTGAGCTGCCGCCTTGCTGATACGTTCGCTCCTCTACGTGCCGGCAAGCTCCGAGCGCTTCCTCGCCAGGGCGCACGAGCGCGGCGCGGACGCCATCATTCTCGACCTCGAGGATGCGGTCGCGCCGGCACAGAAATCCGCCGCCCGCGCGCGGCTCGCGACCGCGGTGCCTGGCGTCGCCGGGCGCGGCGCAAAGGTGTTCGTGCGCATCAATTCCGACGACGAGCTCTGGCGGCTCGACGCCGAGGCTGCCACGCGCGCCGGAGCCTTCGGCCTCCTGGTGCCGAAGACGCGGGAGCCTGCCCGGCTGCGCGAGCTCGCGGGCCTGCTGGAAGGGCTGGAGCGCAGGATCGGCGGCGCCGAGGTGGCGCTCGTCCCAATGATCGAGGACGCAGGGGCGGTGCTCGACGCTCGCGCGATTGCCACCGCGACGCCCCGCATCTTTGGGCTGGTCGCGGGCGGCGAGGACCTTGCCACCGCACTCGATGCCGAGCCGACGCCGGAGGCGCTCCATCTCCCAAAGCTGCTGGTGCATCTTGCCGCGAAGGCCGCGGGCGTACGCTCGTTCGGGCTCCTTCGCACCGTTGCCGACTACGGCGATCTTGCCGCGGTCGAGAAAAGCGCCCGCGAGGCGCGCGCGCTCGGCTTCGACGGCGCAAGCTGCGTGCATCCGAACGTGGTGCCGGTGCTCAATCGCGCGTTCTCGCCATCCGAGCAGGAGGTCGACCGCGCCCGCCGCCTCCTTGCTGCCGCCGGGGAGGCGAAGGCGCGCGGGGAAGGCGCGTTCGCATTCGAGGGCAAGATGGTGGACGAGCCGGTGGTGCGGCGCGCGCTGGCGTTGCTCGCGCGGGCGGCCAAGGCCTAGCAGCCGCAGCATGCGTGCATCCGCCGGCTTGCTCGCCGCTTTCCTTGCGCTTGCTGTCGTGATCAGTGCGCGCGCCGACGAGGTCGCGGACTTCTATCGCGGCCGCAGCGTCACGCTGTTCATCGGGTACAGCGCCGGCGGCGGCTACGACGCGTATGGTCGCGTGCTGGCGCGGCACCTGGGCAAGCACATCCCGGGCGGGCCCTCGGTCGTGGTGCAGAACATGCCGGGCGCGGGCAGCCTCCGCTGCGCAAATTTTCTCTACAACCTCGCGCCCAGGGACGGCACCGCGATCGGTCATTTCTCCCGCGGTCTCGCCATGGAGCCCCTGATCGGCACGAGCCCGACCCAGTTCGATGCGCGGCGCTTCGGCTGGCTTGGCAGCGGCACCGACGAAGTCAGCATCTTTGTCACCTGGCACTCCTCGGCGGTGAAGAGCTGGGACGATGCTCTCATCAAACCGTTCACCGTCGCCGGCGAAGGCTCGGGCTCCGACCCCGATGTCTTCTCCGCCGTGCTCAAGAACGCATTCGGGGCAAGACTCAAGCTGGTCTCCGGCTACCCCGGCAGCGCCGAGGTGGCGCTCGCGATCGAGCGCGGCGAGGTTGACGGCCGCGTCGGCTGGTCGTGGTCAAGCCTCAAGCTGCTCAAACCGGACTGGGTGGCGGGACAGCGCGTCAATTTCATTGTCCAGCTCGCGCTGAATAAGAGCCAGGAGCTCGCCCAGGCGCCGCTCATCCTCGATTTTGCGGACACCGAACGCAAGCGACAGATCCTGCGGCTGGTGCTCAGCCGGCAACCCATGGCGCGGCCGTTTGCGGCACCTCCCGGCCTGCCGCAGGATCGTCTGCGGGCACTGCGCAAGGCCTTCGATGCGACAATGGCCGACCCCGAGTTCCTCGCGGAGGCGAAGCACCGCGGGCTCGAAGTCAATCCGGTGAGCGGCAGCGAGATCGACAGGCTGGTCGATGAGCTCTATAGCACGCCGCCCGATATCGTCGCCGAGACGCGCAGGATGATCAGCGACGGGGCAAGATGATCTTTGGCGGGCTTGACCCGGCAATCCATCGCCTAGATACAAGCCTTTCTTTGATGCTGCGCGGTGTCAACGGGGCTGCCCCCTCCCCGCGCATGAAGGACCCAGTAGGGAGGTATCAATGATCAGGACGACCCCATTCTTTGCGGCGGGATTTGCCGCTTTGAGCTTGGCGCTCGCGGCATCCGCCTGGGCGCAGGACACGGTTAGGGTGCGCGGCACCATCGAGCGCGTCGACGGCAACCACCTCATTGTCAAGTCGCGCGACGGGACGGAGCTGAAAATCGCGCTGGCGGAGAAGGCGCTCATCGTCGCCATCGTCAAGGCGTCCCTGTCTGACATCAAGCAGGGCTCGTTCGTGGGTGTCACGGGGATGCCGCAGGCCGACGGAAGCCAACGCGCCATCGAGGTGCACATCTTTCCGGAATCGATGCGGGGCACCGGCGAAGGGCATTACCCCTGGGACCTGCGGCCGGGCGCCACCATGACCAACGCCAATGTCGAGCACATGGTGACCGGCGTCGATGGCCACACGCTCTCGGTCAAATATAAGGACGGCGAGAAGAAGCTCGTCGTTCCGCCCGATGCCACCATTGTCACCTACGTCCCCGGTGACAAGAGCGAGCTCAAGCCGGGGACCAAGGTTTTCATTGCGGCAGCCAAGAAGCTCCCGGACGGCTCGCTCGAGGCGCCGCGCGTGAACTACGGCAAGGACGGCCTCACCCCGCCGATGTAAAGGTCGCCTCGCCCGGGTCGCGCCGGCGCGATCCGGGCGGGGGCTCAATCGCCATAAATAACGTATTGCCGAGCCAGCCCTGATCCGCGCTCACGGCGGATGGCGGATGGACAGCGATCGATGGGAATCCTACAGGCTTGATCAAGACATAGAACGCCGGCGGCTGGGGGCAGATGAAGATGAAGCGTAGGAGGCTTCGCGAGCTTGGCATTGTGGTTGGCCGGCTTCCGCCGGGTCCGCACAATGCCATCACCGACGTGCCCGGCGTGCGCGTCGGCTACACTACGCTGTGCAGTAACCGGGGCCGCGTGCTGCGCACGGGGGTGACCGCCATATGGCCGCACCCGGACATCCTGGAGTCGGCAATCTTTGCCGGTCTGCATTCGTTCAACGGCTTCGGCGAGATCACCGGCAGCCACTGGCTTGCCGAGCAGGGGCTGCTCACGAACCCCATTGCGATCACCAGCACCTGCTGTGTCGGTGTGGTGCGCGATGCCATCTGCGCATACGCCGTGCGCTCACACGCGCGCGAGCCAACGCTGCTGCCGGTGGTGGCCGAGACCGATGACTGCTGGTTGAGCGCGTCCGAGAGTTTTCCCATCACCCGCGAGATGGTGTTTGCAGCACTCGACCGCGCGGCAGGCGGGCGCATCGCCGAGGGCAATGTGGGCGGCGGCACCGGGGCGATCTGCCACGAGTTCAAGGGCGGGACGGGAACCGCCTCGCGAGTGGTGCGCGCGGGCGCAACAAAACGGACGGTCGGGGCGCTGGTGCAGGCGAACTTTGGCCTGCGCGGGCACCTCGTCATCGGTGGCGTGCCGGTCGGCCGCGCGATCGGCTGCAACGAAGTCGCATCCGCCTACGACGAGCCGCGTGACGGCGGCTCTCTGGTGGTCGTTCTCGCAACCGATGCGCCGCTGCTCGCCAAACAATGCGAGCGCCTGGCGCGGCGTGCCGCGCTCGGCATGGCGCTCGTCGGCAGCAAGGGGGCAAACGGAAGCGGAGACATCTTTCTTTGCTTCTCCTCCCGCAACCGCGTGCGCCCGCGACGGGCCGTCCAGCAGGTAGAGATGATGGACCCGGAAGCCATGAACGGCCTGTTCGAGGGCGCCGTCGAGGCAACCGAGGAAGCGATTCTCAACGCCCTCACCATGGCGGAGACGATGAGGGGGCGGGACGGCCGTATCGCACACGCTCTGCCGCTCGACCGGCTCACCGAGGTCATGCGAGGCGCCTTGGCTAATACCTCCCCTGCAAGGGGAAGTCGACCGAGGTGAGCACAGCGACCGGGCTATGGCTGCGCGTTGAGCCGGCGCACGATCGGCCACCACAGCTCTTCCTCGCTGCGGATGAAATCGGCCGTCTGCGCCGGCGTCAGATCGCGCGAATAGGTGCCGAGCGTCTCGAAGCGCTCCAGCACTTCCGGCGCGGTCACCGCCTTGCGCAGGTCGGCATTCACCTTCTCGATGATCTCCGCAGGCGTGCCCGCAGGCGCCATCAGCAGCATCCATCCGCTCGACACCACCCCCGGCACCGTCTCGTTGATTGCGGGCAGGTCGGGGCGGTTGGGCAGACGCTGCCGCGCCGCGATGCCGAGCAGCCGGATCGCGCCGCCCTGCAGCCCGGGCGCAAGCCCGGCAAGGCCCTCGAACATGATGGGAATGCGCCCGGCAATGACGTCGTTGAGCGACACCGACGCGCCCGGCGCATGCACGAACGTGATGTTGGCCTTGGCGCGCTCGCGAAACAGCTCGCCGGTAAGATGCGATTGCCCTCCCCGATTGGTCGCGCCGAAGAACATCCCGCCAGGGATGGAATTGGCAAGCTTGACGAGCTCGGCAACGTTGTTCGCGGGGACATCCTTGTTGACCGAAAGCGCGATCGGCTGCTCGCCGACCATCCCGATAGGGGCAAACGCGGTCTGCAGATCGATCGGCATCTTGCCTTCCTGCTCGATGGGCAGCACGGTGTAGGTCGAAGCCTGCGCCATATAGAGGTTGTAGCCGTCCTTCGGCAGCGCTGCGGCGGCCTGCGCCGCGATCAGCCCGCCGGCGCCAGGGCGGTTGATCACCACCATCTGCTGCTTCCACATCTGCGAGAGACGGTCGGCAACCACGCGCATCACCACGTCCGGGCTGTTGCCGGCAGCCGCTGGCACAATCAACTGGATCGGTCTCGATGGATAGTCCTGCGCGCCGGCCGGCGTGATGGGCAGCATCGCAACAATGCCGACGGCACCAGCAATGATCTTTGTTGCGCAAATCTGCATGGCAGTCTCCTCGCCACCGCTTCGTTCGTTGATGATCGGTCCGGCCGCCAACGATAGCACGAAGCTAAACCCACATCCCGCCGCTGCGGCATCGCGCCTTCGGCGAAGCGAGGCGTACTGAGATTAATCGCGGGTTTGATGAGCCACGCTCATAGGTTCATGCGCGTTTCACCGGCTAATCGGAGACCCTGTGCGCCCATACGATATGTCCTGTACGCGGGACAAGCGCGCGACGGCGTTGGACTGAAAGTATGAGACATTCACGCATGTCAGGAACGACCAACTCGGCGGAACAAGCCCGCTCGGGCGCGGCGCTGCTGCCGATCATGGCTGCCGTATTCGCCGCATTCATCGTCATTGGGCTGGCGATTCCCGTGTTGCCGCTGCATGTGCATCAGCGACTTGGCCTTGGCAGCTTCCTGGTCGGGCTGGTGGCGGGCAGCCAGTTTGCCGCAGCGATTGCCTCACGGGTCTGGGCCGGTCGCGATGTCGACGCGCGCGGCGCAAAACATGCGGTCATTGCCGGGCTGCTGATCGCGGCCGTAGCGGGGCTCCTCTATTTCCTCTCGCTGAGCTTCCTCGCGCGGCCCGTGATGTCGGTGCTGGTCCTGCTCGCCGGCCGCGCGCTGCTCGGCGTCGGCGAAAGCTTCATCATCACCGGCGCGCAGACTTGGGGCCTCGCGATCCTGGGCGTTGGGAACACCAGCAAGGTGCTGGCCTGGATCGGAAGCGCCATGTTCGCCGCCTTTGCGCTCGGCGCGCCCGTGGGCACCGCTCTCTACGGGAAATACGGCTTTGTCGCCATTGCGCTCGCGACCACGCTGCTTCCGCTTGCGACCCTGGTGCTCGTTGCGCCACTCAGACGGGTTGCGTCTGCGGCGCGCGTGCAGGCCGGCGTCATGAAGGTGATGGCAGCCGTGTGGGTCCCGGGAGTCGCGTCGGCCCTGAGCAGCATCGGCTTCGGTGCCATCACCGCCTTTAGCGCGCTCCTGTTTGTGGCGCGTGGCTGGGCGCCGTGGCCCGCCTTCACCGCATTTGCATCCGCTTTCATCCTCACGCGGTTTCTGCTCGGTCATGTGGCGGACCGGTTTGGCGGCGCCCGGGTCGCGCTCGCCTGCGCATTGATCGAGGCGGCAGGTCTGGCCTTGATCTCGCTGGCGCCGTGGTCTGCGCTGGCGCTGACCGGAGCCGCCCTGACCGGCATCGGCTACTCGCTGGTCTATCCGGGGCTCGGCATCGAAGCGGTCCGCACCGCGCCGGCACAGAGCCGCGGCCTTGCGATGGGCGCGTACACCGCGTTTCTCGACGTGGCACTCGGCTTCGGCACGCCGGCGCTTGGGCTGCTCGCGAACTTCGCCGGTCTCGGCGCGGCATTCATCGGCAGCATGCTCGCTGCGCTCGGCGCGGCCGCCATTGCGGCAGCCCTTCTCTACGCTCCGCGCACGCAGCGCACCCGCGGTGCTCTCGTGTGCTCGTGATCAGCCCCGGTAGCGCAGCGCATCGACCAGAAGCGCAAAGGCTGCGGACGGCTGCCGGCGGCTCGGATAATAGAGATGGTAGCCCGAATAGGGCGGACACCAATCCCCGAGCACCCGCCTGAGCCGGCCTTTGGTCATATGGGCCTGCACCAGGCCTTCCGGCACATAGGCCAGCCCCAATCCGGCCACGGCGGCATTGAGCATCTGGGCGGTCGTGTTGTAGGTGAGCTGGCCCTCGACGCGCACCCTGAGCTGGCGGCCGGCCTTCTCAAACTCCCAGGCGTACAAGCCGCCATGCGGCAGGCGCAAAGCGATGCAGTTGTGGTTGATCAGGTCCTGCGGCTTCTTCGGCTCTGACCGGCCCTTGAAATACGAGTGTGTGCCCACCACCGCCATGCGTTGGTCCGGCCCGATGCGCATCGCGATCATGTCCTTTGCCACCTGCTCGCCGCTTCGCACGCCGGCGTCATAGCGCTGCGCGACGATATCGGTGAGCCCATAGTCGATGCTGATCTCGACCTTGATGTCGGGGTAGTCGCGAAGCAGCTGCGCGAGCTTCGGCAGCAGGATGGCGTCGGCGGCATATTCGGTGGCGGTTATTCGAATGGTGCCGGCCGGCTTCGCCCGCAGCTCGGTGATGGCGGCAAGCTCGGCGTCGATCTCGTCGAACCGGGGGCCTGCCGTCTGCAGCAGCCGCTCGCCCGCCTGCGTCGGCGCTACGCTGCGCGTGGTGCGGGTGAGCAGCCGAACGCCGAGACGCTCTTCGAGGTCGCGAATGGTGTGGCTCAGCGCCGACTGCGACACCCCAAGCTTCCCCGCCGCCCTGGTGAAGCTGCGTTCCCGCCCGACAGCGACAAAGGCCAGGAGGTCATCCAGATTGCGGCGCTGCATTTATCGTCCCTGCTCATGAGTGCAAGAACTATTTAGCACTTAACGGCAGGCCGACGCAGCCGCCAGATGATGGCCGGAGCTGCCGGCAGGAATGTCATGCAGCTCACGCGCAGATCTTCGCGGACAGCATTCGTCGCCATCATTCCTCGCCAGCTTCAATACCAGTCTGAAAGCTGGTAAAAACCCTCATGGGTGAACTGCGCAAAGTGACGGTGCAAGTGGCTGAGCACGACCTCGCCATGGCGCAAGCCTATACGGGGGCAGGCGTGACTGAAACCATAAGGGTGGCGCTGAAAAAGCTGGCATCCATGGGGGCGCAGCAGGAGCTGCTCAAGCTCCGTGGAAAAGTGAAATTCTCCATGACCAGCGATGAACTAAAATACGACCGCGAATGATTGCGGCAGACACGAGTTCGTTGGTCGCTTATTTCAACGGCAGACCGGGGGCCGACGCCGAGCTACTCGCTGCCGCTTTGGCTGCCGGATGGCCCCGGCAATGACGAGTGCCGCTTTCGACTGCTAAGCTGCCTCCGGTCCACAAAGGGAGACCCGCATGGATGCCGCCGACCTTCGGCTGTTTGCAGCCGTGGCCCGCACGGGCGGCATCGGCAAGGCAGCGATCGAGCTCAATACCGTTCAATCGAACGTCACGGCCCGACTGAAAGCGCTGGAGGACCGCCTCGGGGTACCCCTCTTTGAGCGCAGCAGCCGAGGCGTCGTGCTTACCGCAGCCGGGCATCGGTTGTTGCCGTACGCCGATCGTATCGTGCACTTGCTTGAGGCTGCAAGGCGTGCGGTCAGTGATGATGGCCAGCCGGCCGGCCCATTGGTGATCGGCTCGCTGGAGACGACGGCGGCGTTGCACCTCTCGCCCTTCCTCGCCCGATTTGCAAAATTGCACCCGGCCGTCGACCTGTCGCTCAAGACCGGCACATCCTGCGAGCTTATTGCGCAGGTGCTCGATCGCCAGTTGGACGGTGCATTCGTTTGCGGGCCGGTCGAGCATGCCGATTTGAAAGTGGAGCCCATATGCTCCGAAGAATTGGTTCTGCTGGCGGCGCCAGGTGTTTCGAATATCGAGGAACTGTTGAAGGCTACCGAGTTTAAAATCGTCGTCCTCAGAGCGGGTTGCTCCTATCGGCTGATTCTCGAGGCATTCCTGGCACGACGCGGCATTGTCGGCCTGCGCGTGCTCGAGTTTGGCACGATCGAGACGATCATCAGCTGCGTTGGCGCGGGCCTCGGTGTCACACTGCTGCCCAAGGCGCTCATCGGCAGTGTGTGGCAAGATAACCGAGTGTCGGCGCATGCGCTGCCGAAAGAGGAAGGCCACGTAGAGACGGTGTTCATTCAGCATCGCGACGCTTACGCGACGAGCGGGCTGCGGGCGTTTCTTGGCATGTCGCGTCCCGCCCTTACCAGGCTAACGGCGGCCGAATAGCCGGCGGTGCCATCGCTGCCGGTGAATGCCCTTCATCTGATCAAGTCGTTATCGCGATGCTCGCCAGCCAAGTAGCCTGGCCCTGAACCTACGTGGCTGGGAACTGGGAGAACGGCATGACACGCCGCGAGTCCCTGAGGCTTGCCTTCAGTGGGTTGCTGGCCATGGCGGCTGCGCTCGGCATCGGGCGTTTCGTCTACACGCCGATCCTTCCGTTTATGCTCGATGCGCTCAGCTGGAGCAAAGCCGACGCCGGGCTCGTCGCATCAGCAAATTTCCTCGGCTACCTGGCAGGCGCTTTGATCGCCGGCCACTCGATCTTCTCGACGGCACCGCGCAGGTGGTTGCTGATCGCGCTGGCGGTGAGTGCAGCGACAACAGCGGGCACCGGAATGCTGTCGGACACAACGGCGATCCTGTGCGTGAGGGGCATCGGCGGTGTGGCAAGTGCCTTCGTGATCGTTTGCGCCTCGACCCTGGTGCTCGACCGTCTCTCGGCGGCCGGCCAGGGTAACCTGGCAGCGATCCACTTTGCGGGAGTGGGCATCGGGATATTCATTTCTGCGGCAGTTGTTGCGTCGTCAATCGCGTACGGGGCCGGGTGGCCATCGCTCTGGACTGTTTCGGGTTCGGTCGCGGCGCTCATGGCAGTGCTCGCAGCCGTTCTCCTGCAGCCAACAGTTGATGAGCCGATACGCCGATCTGCTTCGGATGGCAGTGAGGGAAAACCGGCGCCCATCATGATGATCGTAGCCTACGGTCTGTTCGGTTTCGGCTATGTCATCACGGCGACTTTTCTTGTGACGATCGTGCGCCAATCACCCGAGGTTCGCTCTCTCGAGCCTTGGATCTGGATGCTGTTTGGTCTCGCCGCCGTGCCGTCGGTCCCGCTCTGGCAACACCTCGGACTACGGATCGGTCTGATGCGGGCCTATGCCATTGCCAGCGTGGTCGAGGCGATCGGAGTCGCGGCAAGTGTCGAGTGGGTGACCATACGCGGCGTTTGCGCCTCCGCTGTCCTGCTCGGCGGCACCTTCATGGGACTGACTGCGCTCGGGCTGATGAGCGGACGCGTCCTCGCCGGCACCAGGCCGCAACGCGTGATCGGATTGATGACGGCGAGCTTTGGCGCAGGCCAGATGATCGGGCCATCCGTCGCAGGGTTCCTGGCGGAAAGCACCGGCAGTCTGCGCTTGCCTTCCGGACTCGCGGCGGCGGCACTTGTTCTCGCCGGCGTTCTCGCGCTCGGCTCATCGATCCATTCATCTCCCGTCGCCAACGCACGGAGGCAAGGCTAGCCTGGCAGTAATGCGAGCGAACGATTGTCCGCAAGGGCCCGAACGATGACCAGATATCGGCTGCACTATTTCCCCGAGTCAGGGAACAGTTACAAGCTTGCGCTCATGCTGACGCTCTGCGGCCAGGAATTCGAGCCGGTCTGGACCGATTTCGGCGGAGGTGTAACGCGGACGCAGGACTGGCGAGCAAGCGTAAACGAGATGGGCGAAATTCCAGTGCTGGAGGAGGATGGGGAGCGATTGACACAAACGGCGCCGATCCTTCTTCGACTATCGGAGCGCTACGGCAAATTCGGTGGAAACGGCAGCGATGAGCAGTACGAAATCCTGCGTTGGCTGTTCTGGGACAACCACAAGCTAACGGGGTACATGGCGACATATCGCTATCATCGCGCCTTCACGCCCAACCCGGATCAAGCGATGCTGAGCCATTTCCGCAAGCGGCTCGATGATTTTCTCGGAATTCTGGATCGGCATGTGCGCGATCGCGATTTCGTCGCCTGCGATTGTGCGACGATCGCCGATCTGTCGATGAGCGCCTATCTGTCCTACCCGAAGGAGGAAGCTGGCTACGATTTTGCAGCAAGCCACCCAGCAATTCGTGCGTGGCTCGCCAGAGTGGCGGCGATTCCGGGGTGGCGCCCGCCGTACGATCTGCTGCCCGGGCAACGCCTGAGACTTTATGTTTGAGTTCAGCCGGAAGTCCGCGGCAGCGGTAGGTTGGGTCGAGTTCTTAACGAGACCCAACACCTACCCAAATGCCCGATGTTGGGTCTCGCAAGCTCGACCCAACCTATACCTTCTAACGTCCGCAAGCGAAAGTTCAGCCAGATCCCCACGGCAGCACGTGCGCCCATTTCGCGCGGATCCTCGCATCGAGCTCCTTGCTTGAGCGCGCGACGATGGGAAACGTGGCGCGGCGCGACCACGGCCGGCAGGCATCAATGACGATGCGCGCGTTGCGCGGGTCGTCGCTGCCATACGCCATGGGATCGAGCACCGTGCTCCAGCATCCGCGCAGGGTCTCGATGCCTTCGCGCGGCTCCATGCGCGTGCACATCGCCCACACCACCTGGTCCATGTCGGCCGGATCGATATCGTCATCGACCACGACCACGATGCGGTTGGCATAGGCGCCCGCGTGGCATTGCGAGGCGATCAGCCCCGCCTGCTTGGCGTGGCCGCCATAGAGCTGCTTGATGGCGACGGTGAGCCACAGCCGGCTGCCACCGGCGGCATGCGCCCACACCCCCTTCACTTCCGGCACGCCCGCTGCTTCGAGCTGGTTCCAGACCGCGCCGGAGCGATAGGTGCCACGATAGAACGAGTCGTCATCCGGCGGCACGGCCGGGATGGCGCCGAGCAGGATCGGGTCATCGCGGTGCATGAAGGTTTCGATGCGGATCGCCGGCTCCTTCTTCTGGCCGCCGGCGTAGTAGCCGGTCCATTCGCCGAGCGGCCCCTCGTCAAGGAGATCGTCGGGATGGATAAAGCCTTCGAAGGCAATCTCCGCATGCGCGGGTATGGGAAGCCCCGTCCTCGGACCGGCGATCACCTCGACCGGCTCGCCGATCAGTCCGCCGGCAACGTCGTACTCGTTCTTGCCGTATGGAATCTCCAGGCCCCCGACCATGAATAGGGCGGGATGCATGCCGACCACCACCGCAATCGGGCACGGCTCGCCACGCTCGTGATAGCGGCGCTTGATGAGGTCGCCGTGCTTGCCTTTGGAGCACATCACGGTCGCCACAGCAGGGCCGTGCGACTGCACGCGATAGGCGCCGTAATTGATCCAGCCGGTATCGGGATCGCGCATGATCACCATGCAGCCGGTGCCGATATAATAGCCGCCGTCATGCTCGTGCCAGCGCGGCGTCGGGATGCTCTGGATGTTCACGTCCTTGCCCGAGCTCACGTTGTCGAGCAGCGGCCCCGACTTGACCGTGACCGGCGCGATGCTGCGCGCCTCCTTCATGTACTTGCGCCAGTAGGAGACGAGCTCGATCGGGGAGCCATCGAGCGGCAGGCCCAAGGTGATATTGATGCGCCGCACCGACGTGAGAATATTGGCGAGGATGCGGTAGCCCCCCGGGTACCCGGGGATGTCGTCGAACAGCACCGCCGGATTGCCCATCCTGCGCATGTAGAGATCGACAATGCCGCCGATCTCGCTTTCGCGCTCGGCGCCGCGGATCTCCTGCACCTCTGCGGCCGCGCGCAAGGCATCGAGCCAGCTGCGCAGATCCTGCCTCGGTGCATCCGCCGTCCGGCGCGCGGCCCGCTTCGGCGGTTTTGCCTCGGCAAGGGTCCCCATCGAAGCGATCTCCTATTCCGCCGCCTGCCGTGCCGGCGGGCGCATGCTCGCGAGGCCGTCGGCCTCGGTCGCGGAGATGGTGGTGCGCACCATCAGCCGCGGCTCGCTCGCCGGCCATGGCCGACCACGATGCATGGTCGCGCGGTTGTCCCACATCACGACGTCGCCGGCGCGCCAGTCATGCTGGTAGCTGAGCCCCTGCGCAGTCGCCGCCTCGATCAGCTCCGCCAGCAGCTTCTGCGCCTCGCCCTCATCCATGCCCTCGATGGCGCAGGCATGCGAGGCGAGATAGAGCGCGATACGGCCATTCGCCGGGTTCTTCCAGGTCATGCGCCAGCATTGCGGCGGCAGGGCCGCGCGTTCGGGGGGGCTTGCGAGGTCAGGCGCGATCTTGCCGCGCGAGTGCGCGTAGTCGTGCCAGACGAAGCAATTCTCGAGCCGCGCGCGTTTCTCCGCATCGAGCCGCTCCCAGGCCAGGCGGGTGGAGACGAACTCGGTCTCGCCTCCCTGCGCTGGGATGATGCGGGCGGAGAGCACCGATGCAAGCGCCGGCGTGCGCTTGAACGTGCTGTCCGTGTGCCAGAGCTGGTTCGCCTTGTTGCGCAGCGCGAGCCGATGGTCCGCCGGCACCACCCTGCCGTTCGCGTCGATGGTGCTGAGGATCACGAGATTCGTGCCCTCGCCCTGCGATCCGACCTTGGTCACTTCGAGCGGCCCGAAGCGGCGCGAGAAGGCGAGCTGGACCTCGTCGGTCACGTCCTGGCCGCGAAAGACGAGCACGGAATTCTCCTCGAAGGCGGCGCGTGTTTCCTTATAGGCGGCGTCGTTCGCCGCGACCTCGGCGAGGCCAACGCCGCGTAGCTCGGCGGCAAAGCCTGGACGCAGCGGGATGATCTCCATGGGCCGGCTCCTTCAGGTTTAGCGGCAGGTTTCCACCAAATCGCCCCTGGGGCAATATGGGAGCGTCTCTAGTCGACAAAGCTTTCGTGAGATCATGCGCATTCTCGCAATCGTGACAGGCTTGCTGGCGGCGGGAACCGTGCAGGCCGCCGAGATCAACGCGCTCGTCTCGACCGCCATCAAAGCGGCAACCGATGAGCTGCTGCCGCCATTCGAGCGCGCGAACGGCCACCTGGTCAGGGCCACCTATGGCCCCTCCGGCGCGCTGATCCGCCGCTTCGATGCTGGCGAGCGCGCGGATGTTTTTGTCACCGACAGCTTAGCCATCGACGCGCTCATCAAACAGGGCAAGGTCGTTCCCGCTCGCGTTGATCTCGCGCGCACCGGCATCGGCATCGCCGTACGCAAGGGCGCGCCCAGGCCCGACGTGTCGACACCGGAGGCGCTCAAGCACGCGCTCCTCGCCGCGCGCAGCGTAGCGCATGCCGCACCGGCAAGCGGCAGTATCACCGCCGCGCACATCATGGGCGTGTTCGAGCGACTCGGCATCGCGGCAGAGGTGACGGCGAAGGTCAAGCTCGCGGCCGGCGGTCCCGATGGTCGCGTCAGCGTGCTGGTGTCGAACGGGGTGGCCGAAATAGGCCTGCAGCAGGTCTCCGAGCTCATGTCGAACCCGGACGTGGACGTCATCGGCATGCTGCCGCCCGAGCTGCTGCAGATCACGCTTTACAGCGCAGGCGTGACGGCAAGCGCGCGCGAGCCGAAGGCAGCGGCGGCCATGATTGCGGCATTGTCCGCGCCATCGGCGGCGGCAATCTTCAAGGCCAAGGGTCTCGATCCACCGTGACGGCTCTTGCTGCCTCACTGCCGTGAAGCGACCTTATACCGACAGACAGTAGAACGTGACTCTCGATCGTCATCGTCCGCGAAAGCGGACGACCCAGTAAACCTCTGCCTTGTGGGTTTAACATCGAGCGAGTGGTTACTGGATCCCCCGCTTTCGCGGGGATGACAGGTCAGAGCTTGTTGCCGCTGATATTACACGGACTCGGCCGTGGGCGGAATCTATGCTCCTTGACTCCACCTCAATGGCGCTGGAGAGCCCCCATGACATTCGACAAGGACGCGGCCAAACAAATACTGTCGTGCATAGACCGCAACGAGCTGGCGCGCCTTGGCTGCGATCTCGCCTCCATCCCGAGCCCGACTGGGGAGGAGAAGGCAATCGCCGAATACATTCTGGCGTGGTTTGCGGAGCACGGCATCAAGCCAGTCCGCCAGGACGTCGCTCCCGACCGTCCCAATGCAGTCGGCATCCTCAAGGGCGACGGCACCGGATTCAGCCTGGGCTTCAACGGCCATACCGACACCAGCTTCATCGGCACGAGTGCGGACCTGCGCATGGTCGCCGGCATCGAGCCGGAAGCGGAGCTCAAAGGCCGCATCGTGGAAGGCAAGGTCCAGGGCCTGGGCATCTCGAACATGAAGGGCGGGCTCGCCGCATTCATGATTGCCGGCAAGGCGCTCAAGCGCAGCGGCGTGAGGCTCAAGGGCGACGTGATCCTCGCTTGCGTGGTCGGAGAAATCTCACGCTCGCCCATCGGTCCCTGGCAATCGCAGGAATATCGCGGCGAAGGCGTCGGGACCCGCCATCTGCTCACCCACGGCATGCACTCCGACTATGCCGTGTGCTGCGACGGCTCGGACCTCAATATCGTCTGGACACAAACCGGCGTTGTTCAGGTCAAGATCACGACCTTCGGGCGAGCGGAGGCGGCCTGGGGCACGAGGCGCGCGGACGTCCCCATGGAGAAGGCGAATGCCATTGTGAAGATGACAAGGATCATCGCCGCACTGGAAGAATGGGGCACCGCGTTCGAGGAGCGCTACGTCTATGATTCGCCCACCGGCCCGTTATGGCCCAAGGTCAATATCGGCGGAATCGAAGGGGGCGCGCCCTACCGGCCGAACTATTTTCCCGGCGTCTGCGCGATCTATGTCGACGTGCGTATGCCGCCGCAGGTGCGGCCGCTCACCATCAAGCACGAGATCGAAGAAACGCTCGACAAGCTCGGGCTCGATTACGAGCTCGATGTCTACAAATCCCTGCTCGGTTACGAGGGCAGGAATGTCGCGCCGCTGGTGCAAGCGGCGGAAAGTGCCTTCCGGTTCCTGTTTGGCGAGAACATCAAGCCGGAGAGTCCGGACCGGGCGAGCATCTGGACCGACACCAACATCTACAATGAGCTCGGCATCCCCGCGATCAGATCGGCCCGCGCGGCCGGCGCATCAGCGCCCGCAACGAGGAGATCGAGGTCGAGGAGATGGTGAAGGCTGCGCAGCTCTATGCGCTGCTCGCACTCGACATCTGCAGCCGAACGCGCGCGCCGTAGCGGTCTCGCTCAGTGTCACCTCACGCCGGTTGGTCGAGATGGCATCAAGTGAACAACGTGAGAATGCTCTGCAGCTGCGCTGCGGCTGCCCCAATCAGGCTGTCATAGCTGGTCTGGCCTTCCGCTGCCGCATTCAGGATGCATTGAGCAAGATGCGCCTTCACGGCAGAGGTTGATTGCTCGAGCGGCACCTTGGTCATGACCTCCTCGAGCGCAGCCCGCATGGTGTGGATCAGCTCCGGACTGAATGCCATGAGAAGCTCCCCTGTTGCGGCCGGTAGACTCACATCGACAGCCATCCAGGGCCACACACAAGCACGCGAAGCATGTTCACGCTGCCGTGAGTGGGGCGGCATCCCCGGCTGCGTCCTTGCGCTCCTTGCCGCGCGCCTCGAGGCGGCGCTAGTTTCGCACCATGCGTGTGTTGGACACGATTAGCCCATCTCACCGTGGCGCATCGGTGTTATCGTTTTTGGCCCACAAGCGTCGCACGCTGCGAGTCGTCATGGTGCTCGTGCTCGCGCTGCTCGCCGCTATCGGCAGCGTGAGCGTGTCCTCTGCGGAGAGCTACCCACAACGCGCGGTCAAGTTCATCCTGCCGTTTGGTCCCGCCGCGGGGAGCGACATCACGGCCCGGCTGCTCGGGGAGAAGCTCGCGGCGCGCTGGGGCAAGCCGGTGGTGATCGAGAACCGCCCGGGCGGTGACGGTCTCGTCGCCATAACCACATTCACCAGCGCCAACGACGACCACACGCTCCTGTTCGTTCCGGCCTCGACCTACACGGCACACCCCTACACGCACGAAAAACTGCCCTACGATGCGGAGCGCGACCTGCTGCCGATCGTGAACGTCACCACGATCGTGATCGCGCTTTCGGTGCCGGAATTCCTGAACGTGAAAACGCTCGGCGAGTTCATTGCGCTCGCCCGCGCCAAGCCCGATACGCTCAATGTAGCGGCCGCCGCCGGCAACTCCGACCTGATTCTGTCGGCCTTCGTCAAGGCCCAGGGGTTGCCGGTCGCGCGGGTGCCGTACCGCGACATCCAGCAAGCACCGAGCGACCTGGCTGAAGGACGCATCCACCTGCTCATGTCGTCCTACGCGACCATGCTTCCGCTGACTCAGGCCGGAAAGCTCCGGGTCATCGCGGTGACAAGCCGCAAGCGGGTTGCAATCGCCGCCGACATCCCAACTGTCGCCGAGGCGGGGTATCCGTATCTCGGGCTCGACAGCCTGATCGGCATGTATGGGCCGCGCGGCATGTCCATGGCGCTGCGCGAAGCCATCGCCGCCGACGTGCGCAGCGTGGTCGAGGCCGATCCGGCCATCGCAGGCCAGCTCGCAGTGAGCGGACAGGTCATCGACCTGCGCGGCCCGCACGAATTTGCGGACGGCATCAAGCAGATCCGCAACCAGCTCGCGGTCATCGCGCAAACCCTGGGGCTAAAGGCTCATCAGCAATGAGATGGAATGGCGCAAGCCGCGATGCCGGCTGGCTATGGCTGGCGGCATGAGCGCGCGCAAGCGCATCGTGATCTGCGGCGGTGGGGCAATCGGCGCGGCAATGGCGTATTTCACAAGCCGGCGCGGCGCGCAGCCGATCGTCATCGAACGTCACGAGGTGGCGGGCGCCGCCTCCGGCAAATCGGGCGGCTTCCTCGCGCTCGACTGGTGCCGCGGCACCCCGCTCGACCAACTGGCACGGCGGAGCTTCACGCTCCATGCCGAGCTCTCCTCCGAGCTCGGCAACCTTTGGGGATATCGGCGGCTGACGACTTATAGCGGCTACGCCCTCGACGGCGATAGCGCGCGCCGATCGCCCGCGCGACCATGGCTCTCCGAGCGGGTCGCGATCACAAGTCGGCTCGGCTCGACCGATACCACGGCGGTCGTCGAGCCGCGGGCATTCACTTCCGGCTTGATGCGCGCGGCCGAGATGCATGGGGCGGTGCTGCGGCGAGAAGCGGCCGTCGAGCTGGCGCGCGGGCCCAACGCGAGCGTGCGCGGCGTCGCGCTCGCGAGCGGCGAGATCGTCGAGGGCGACGCCGTCGTCATTGCGATGGGACCCTGGTCGATCCTGGCTGTGCGCTGGCTGCCGCTGCCGCTGGTGCTGGGCTACAAGGGCCACAGCCTGGTGTTCGATACAGGCGACGCCATTCCCGCCGAGGCCCTCTTTCTCGAGTACCGCGAGGCGAGCGGCGAGATGCTGACCCCCGAGCTGTTTCCGCGCGCCGACGGCACGACCTGGGTGTGCGCGGTCTCGAGCACCGGCGCCGTACCCATCGATCCCGCCGATGTCGCAGCTGACGAGGGTGCGCACGCGCGGCTCGAAGCGCTATCCCGGAATATTTCTCCTGTGCTTGCGGCAGCCCCGATCAAGGCGCGGCAGGCCTGCTTCCGCCCCGTCACCGAGGACGGCCTGCCGCTGATCGGCGCCGTGCCGGGCGTGGACGGCGCCTACGTGGCCACCGGCCACAGCGTCTGGGGCATGCTCAACGCACCCGCGACCGGAGAAGCCATGAGCGAATTGATCCTCGACGGCGCGGCGCAGCGCGTCGACCTCGCGCCATTCGCGCCCGGGCGCCTGCCGCCGCTTGACCCCTCGCGCCTGCGCGGCGTTTCGGGTCCACCGGCGAGCGCGGTGCGGCGCCTGGGCGACATCGCCTGATGTTTGTGCTGTAGATTGGATCTCGGACGGAGGGAGAGATGAAGGTGATCGCGCGAGAATTGTGGGCGGGTCTTGCGGTGGGCGGCGTCGTTTGCCTGGCGTCGCAGTCAATATCTGCCGAGGAAATCCGGCTGCGCGTGAATACCTTTCCTGGTCCGCAGAATCTCGCGCTGTTTGTGGCGCAGGACAAAGGGCTGTTCGCCAAGCACGGGCTGGCGGTCGAGATTGCGTTTACGCCGACTTCGCAGGCGCAACGCGAGGGTCTCGTCAAGGGCGCTTTCGAGATTGCCCAGGCGGGGGTCGACAACGCGGTGGCGCTGGTCGAGGTCGCAAAGCAACCGGTCGTCATCGTTGCCGGCGGAGGCAACGGAATGAACGAGCTCATTGTTCGGCCCGAGATCACGTCCTACGGGGACATTCGCGGGAAAACGGTTGTCGTCGATGCCCCGAACACCGCCTATGCATTCCTGCTTTACAAGATGCTGGCGATGAATGGCGTGCAGCGGCCCGACTACGCGGTGTTGCCGGCCGGCGGTTGCACCCAGCGGCTCAAGGCCATGCGCGAGGAGAACGCCCGCGTTGCCGCCATGATGAACCCTCCGTGCAACCTGCTGGCCGCAAACGAGGGCTATCGCAGCTTCGGGCGTGCGACCGACGTGATCGGCGCGTACCAGGCGGACGGCATCTGGGTGATGCGATCGTGGGCGAGCAACAACGCGGACACGCTGGTGAAATACCTGCAGTCCGTCATCGAAGGCTACCGCTGGGGCGCGGAGGCGGCAAACCGCGCTGAGGTGACAGCGATCGTCGCCAGGCATCTCAACCTCGATGGCGACGTCGCTGCAAGATCGGTCGAGGCTGCGGTCGGGGCGAACGGCGGCCTCGCCCGCGATGCGCGGTTCGACATGGATGGTTTCAGAAACACTTTGTGGCTGCGCGGCGAGTTCGAAGGTGTCGATACGAGCTCCACGCCGGAGAAATATCTGGATCTCTCCTATTACGAGCGCGCGCTCTCGAATCTGAAATGACAGCTGTGCAAACAACAAAGGTGAGCCGTAGGTTGGGTCGAGTTCTTAACGAGACCCAACACCTACCCCGAATGCCCAACGTTGGGTCTCGCAAGCTCGACCCAACCTACACTGCAAACTGCGCAAACAACAAAGGTGGACTAATGCGAGTGTTCCGAGCGGCGGCAGCGGCCGCAATTCTTGCACTCAGCACGTTCGCCGCCGTGCGAAGTGCGCCCGCGCAGAGCTATCCGAGCAAGCCCATTCATTTGATCGTGCCGTATCCGGCCGGCGGCGGTACGGATTTTTTCGCCCGCCTCGTTGGTCAGAAAATGTCCGAGCTGATCGGTCAGCCCATCGTGGTGGAGAACAAGCCGGGAGCGGCAACCAATCTCGGAGCCGACTTCGTCGCCAAGGCTGCGCCTGATGGCTACACCATGCTGCTGGGCGATGTGGCGACCTATGCCGCCAATCCAAGCCTCTACAAGAAGCTTCCGTTCGACCCGGCCAGGGACTTCGCTCCCGTTACGCTCACGGCGCGTTTCGTGAGCGTGCTTGTCGCCAATCCCGCCAAGATCAATGTCGATTCGGTGGCCGCGCTGATCGAGCGGGCAAAGCAGGAGCCGGGCAAGATCGATATCGCGCATGCTGGCGTCGGCAACCCGTTTCACCTCGCCGCCGTGCTGTTCCAGCAGGCAGCCGGCATCAAGCTCAACGAGGTACCCTATCGCGGCGCCGGCCCGGCAATTCAGGGCCTCCTCGGCGGCGAGGTGCCTATCATGTTCGTCGACTATGCCACCGCACGCTCGCACATTGCGTCCGGAGCGCTGAAGGCGCTTGGGGTGGCTGCGCTCGCGCCGCGGCCGGAGCTTCCAGGCGTGCCGCCGGTCGCGGATGCCCCGGGCCTCGCCGGCTTCGAGGCTTGGCCCTGGCAGGGTTTCGTGGTTCCCGCCCGGACCCCTGATGCGGTGATCGGCAAGCTGCACGATACTTATGTCGGCGCCGCCGCAGACCCGATCGTCCGCCAGAAGCTGGTCGATGCAGGCACCGAAGTGCTGCAAAGCTCGCCGCAGGAAATGGTGGACTATATGCAAAAGGAAAGAGCGAAGTGGGCGCAAGTCATCCGGACCGCGAACATCCAGCTCGACTGATGTGCCGCGACGGTGACAGACCCGCTCTGCTCGTATTTTGGCTCACCCGTAAACGGATCCTCAGGCATGCCCTGAGCTTCATCGTTGTGGCTCTGCTGCCTGCCGCCGCCCGTGCTGCCGAGCGGCCGGATTGGGCATTTCCTCCGCCCGACGTGACCGGGGCTCCCAGACAGCCCGATTCCGGCGAGCTCAAGCGAGTGCCCGGCAGCACGCGAGCCTATACACAATCCCAGATCGATTCCTTCAATGATCCACCGGACTGGTTCCCGGACGAGCATCCTCCCATGCCTGCAATCGTTGCACATGGAAAAGGATCGCAGGTGCGCGCCTGCATCAGTTGCCATCTCTCGACGGGCATCGGCCACCCGGAAAACTCCCGTCTCGCGGGTGCGCCTGCAGGCTATCTCGCGCGCCAGCTCGCCGACTTCAAGAGCGGCGCGCGCAGGGGCGGAGCCAACATGCTCACGTTCACACAAGCCATGACTGCGGACGAGATGAAGATTGCGGCGGACTATTTTGCTGCGCTCCCGGTCAAACGCTGGACGCAGGTCGTCGAAACCGACAGCGTGCCCAAGACTTACTTCCTGGGCACGCGACGCATGCCGCTTCCGGCAGGCGGGATCGAGCCGATCGGCGCGCGGATCATCGAAATCCCCGAAGATCCCGCGCGGGTAGAGCTGCGTGATCCCAATTCGGGATTCATCGCCTATGTGCCACCCGGCAGCCTCGTGAAGGGCGGGCTTCTGGTTGCGAGGGGAAGCGATGGAAAGACAATGGCATGTACCGTCTGTCACGGTCCCACGCTCAAGGGAGCGGGCGAGGTGCCGGGCATAGCCGGTCAATCACCCATGAATGTCGCGCGGCAGCTCTATCTCTTCGCAACCGGCGAGCGTGCCGGCACCTCGGCCGTGCTGATGAAGGGCGTGGTCGAGAATCTCACCAATGACGACATCGTCGCGATTTCCGCCTGGGTGGGATCGCTGGAGCCGTAACCGAGCAGTCGATTTCGATAAAGATGATCAGGGCGCCGGCAATAAGCTTTTGCTGCAGCGAAGGCGCAGGCGCAGGAAACGGGGAAGCTGCCGGCTATCGGGGTCCTCGGTGCAAGAATCCCCGAGTGCAGGTGCGGGAGTTCTGCAACGCACGCGTGTTGTCGCAGCGCAACAGCAATAACCGGTTCATGTGCGGTTCATCTGACCATTCCCATAATCCGGCGTGGCCGCGGTCGTCGGTCGCAGGAACCCAAATTGACAAGCGGCATTCGATTCTTAAGGACGGAATGGCAGGAGGTCCGTCATGACACACCGAGAGTCCGACAATGCGTCAGTGAGAAATCCGAATGACCCCTGGCACAGGGAATGGGGTACTGGCAGCGTGATTGCCACCATTACTGCCATCGTGATTATGGCTGGCATCATTGCCTATGGGGCAAGTACGGGTACCAAAACGCCAACAGCTCCGCA
>Ga0306926_10000886_pt1 | contig 28946 bp, 28 predicted proteins | sample flu12Cox44000178_FD_203759 | JGI IMG/M metagenome (GOLD analysis project Ga0306926, IMG submission 203759) | Lab enrichment of tropical soil microbial communities from Luquillo Experimental Forest, Puerto Rico - flux8day.12C.oxic.44.000.178 (v2)... | ecosystem: Environmental > Terrestrial >...
GAGTGTCTTGAACAGGTTCATGGCCCCCGCTGCTCACCATCTCGAGTTCGCTGGCGCTCCTACAATCCTGCGCCAAAGTCGATAGATCAACAAATGCTCGCGACCAAAGGGTTGATTGGCACACCGCCATCCTGAAGTTCAGTTCCTCGCGCTAAAGCGGCGCTGGCGCTGGTGAAGCCCCGACGGTCATCGATGGGATTCGCCCCCGAAAGTCAGGTTCGCAGCCGACTCTCCGCTGGAGGGAGACGGATTAGCGCCATCTAATGAAATCAACTAGTTAGATTGGCAACCCGGTCTATAGGCGCTCATTGATATCAAAGGGTTTTTCGGAGCATTGGCAAACCGAGCCTAAACCCGCCCGCTCGCCGCCGCGACGCCAAGCGCGAAGAGAAGGAAGCACAGAAGGCTTACGCGTAGGTTGTCGAGCCACCTATCAATTGGTAAAGCGATTCGAATTTATTTTGAGTTATGCTGACGCCGGACTGGTTATTTCTAATATCTTGAGAATATAGTTTCAACGGCTTGTTGTAAATCTCGCGCTTGGCAGCGATATAAGTGCATTTTGCGTCTGGAAAGTCTTTCAGGTCTTGGGCGTTCGGCTTCTCCTTACCTGAGATCTCGAGATGGCCGACCGCCCAGCCGTCATATGACAGTACGATGATATCGGGATCGCAGCGTTTGATTTTTTTCCAGCGATACCGATTGCCGTTATTCGCCATGCCGTGCACTATGAAGTCAATTAGCGATTCTCGGGTCTTAAATACACCTTTGTTGTGACCGAAAACGTAGATATTCACCTTTAAGTGCCTCCTAATTCCGCTTCTCGGCTCAATGCATCCCTGATGATGCGCCAAGCTCTCGTGTTTGAGCAAGCAGCCTCGCATCCTCGATCCAGGCTGCTTGCTGCGGACGCAGCTCTCAAAAAAAAGAGCCCCGCCGAAACGGGGCCGCGAGGTTCCGGGGCCGCCCAAGGGAGGGTGCGGCACCCGATAAGGGTGCGCTATCTGCGACCTAAAGGTTAACGGACAATCAACCCGACGGTCAAGGGCGGCCGCCGATCAGCCGGCGGCGGCCGTCGCACCCCCTTTGCGACACCTCGCGCCGGGTGGATTCGCCCATCAGGTGCGCGCGGCCCGCGATCCCTGCGGGTGTTTCCGACGAGATCGAGATCGATCAAACGATTAGCGCGCGTATGTATATTTTGGGTCTTTACACACCGCAAAAGTATCAACTTCTCGCTGATTTGGCGGCAGATAAGAGAAGCAATATCCAATTTCGGAAGGTTCAAAAATATTGTATCCATCATAATACTTGATATCACCGAATATGTAGAATGAATCCTCTCCCCTGAGTAGATCGTTGATGACTTGCTCCGTAAAAATCGCTTTACCATTTGCTAAGTTTCCAATTATGGTAATTTCATTACCGGGAGCAACTAAACTTTTTCCAAAATCGGTTTTATTATATTTATTTTGGGTTTCCTCGTGAAGTTCTTGTGTATGGAGTCCAAGCTGGTATGGGGAAAGAACTCTTGGACAGCTGCGACTTTCTTTCCAGGATTTTTTAGTGTCATGATCAAATCGGGTCTATCAGCGGTTGGTTCTCCCGTACGGAATCTCGGATTGTCAACAACTAGAAAGGCGCGTTCGCTCTGAATGAAAGCCCACACTTGCACGCAAGTCGCGAGTGCGAGCACGGCGGTGAAAACAGCAACAACAAAAGTGAATTTTTCGGTGCTATCGAGGGAGCGAAACCAGCGTACAGGGTGAGGCCACCAGTTGAGCGCGGGGAATATCATCGACGCTTGCACAGCGAGGAGAAAGATGATGACAGCATCCACCAACCGCGCCGCCCTTAATACCCCTCACGCTCTCTGAGCCGAAAGGGATTTATAAGCCATTTTCAAGCGAAAAGCCCGGCCATCTCTGACCGGGCCCTCTCGCTACCGACGCGGCGGCCCGCCATTGCCGCCGCCCCTCAAACCCGGCATAGAGCCAAGCGTGCCAGAAAGGTTCTTTGAGCTGGTACTTTGGAGATTCGTACTATGTCCTTCGCCTTCGGCGCCCAACAATTTGTCGACCACTGGCAAACCCTTATAGCCGGCGGGTTGGCGTTGCTTGCCGGTATCGTAACCGTTTGGGGCACCCTCAGAGCGGCGAACCGTCAGGTCAAAGCGGCCAACGACGCCGCCGACCGCGAGATAAAAGCCGCAAAGGAAGCGGCTGACCGCCAGATCGCCGCAGCGAAAGAGCAAACCAAGGCCGCACAGCACCAAACCGCCGTTACACGCGATATCGAACGCCGCCGGATTGCGCGAGAAGGATACGCTTTTCACGCTATGCTGGAAGCGGCAATGAGTGCTGTTGTTGCGGACGTCGAGGTGGCGCGAAAACTGCCACCGCCCTCGCCTTTAGAGGTTTCTCGCGGCAACCCTCAAACGCGTGAGGCATACATCATTCGACAGCGTGTGAAGCGGGCGGGCTTCGCTGAACTACGTAACGCCTTCCTGCGGTTCGGAGGGACGAGGACCACGGAATTCCTGCAGCTCGATAAGGAAATCGAGGATTTCGGTGCGCAGTGGATGCAAACGTACAACCCTGGGAGCGGTTTTCCGACGCATCCCATCGGCGCCAACGCCGAGATTTATGAACAGCTAGATCGCATCGAGCAACAAGCGAAGGGGTTGCGCAATCACGCGGCCGGCGGGATGAAGCTTTGCCGCGACGAACTGGCGAAAGAATTGGTCGAAGAACCCCTATGAACCACGTCTATCGGAGCCCGCCAATGACGCTCGGCAACGCTGCGGCCGCCAAAGTGCGGCCGATCAGATCAAGCCCGATCCGGCCGAGATGGCGGCACGCTACGGCGCCGAGACGAGCGTGCTCGAGTGGCGCGACCGGCTTGTTTGTTCGCGGTGCGGCGGCCGTCAGATCGATTTCGTGGCGACCGGCGAGCGGCGGTCATAAATGAACGAAGAGCCCGGCTATGGACGCGCGCGGCGCTCGCTCATGGCTTAAGTCTAACCTAGGCGAAGATGCGGTCCGAGATCGTCAAAACCTGGCGCCGCTCGAACCGGCCGACGCGCTCGGCATTAGGTAGTAAACTCAGAATGCCCGAATACCGAGGGTGCCAATAATCGAGGCTAACAGACTTGGGACTCGGAGCCCTAGTTTGCCACGAGGTTCTGATTTCATGGATTGGGGGGTTTCCCCTCAGACCAGATATCGCAGCGGTATCCGTAGGTCCAAAAGCTCCTCCTCTGACATCCTCGAAACCGCCCTCAGGACTAACGCACGAATATCTCGCTCGCTAGATCTTGGTCGCGGCCCCGCTTGCTCGGGCGCATGTCGCGGGCGAGCAGCAGTGGGCTCGTGTCTGAGTGCCGACCGGATGAATCGTTCGGGACGCACGCCATGTTCGACAAGCCATGCCCGCTCTGTCAGCGACAAAACGCCTATGAGCTAACCTCCACGATGTCACGCCAAGGCCCCGTAGACGATCTGATATCCGAGGATACCAGTCATCCTGTTCAATCAACGGTTCAAGTTCGTGTTTTAACTCTGGAGAATTGAGGTTTTTTACGTATTCGCGCATCACTTCGCGTAGTTCGTCCTGCGGGATAGGTGGTATGGCGAGAAACCGTTCGGGCGCCCGTGCCGTCTCCGTTTCCGGTGAGATTTCTCCCTCGGAATTGACGGGTATTTCTGTGATCGTAAGAGACTCTAGATCGACAAACCACTTAACGTCATTTCTATTACTAACCATCGCCCGCCAAAGCAGCTGATCAAGCACCGCCGCCTGTTCGGAGGCGGCATCGCCGTTAGACGACAAAGCTGCGCGATCTACTCGGCTGCCTCGACTAGCCGGCCCGAGATTAGGAAATTCGATTAAAACATCCTGGCTCGCAGAATCAGGTCGAACGGTCAATATGTCTGGAAATCTCCGGAGAAGATCGGTCAATCGTTGGTCGCCAAGTACATTGGCGTGAAAGTCTGGAGCGATCCGCCTAAGAAGGCCGCCAAGACGCGCCCCCAAAAGATATCCCCGCCGAGAGTCTGGGAGATTTGCCACGGTTTTAAGAAGATGGCGAACGCGATCTTCTGTCCAGGCCTCCATACTCGCGCTCCACAAAAAATAAACTAATGGGATGAGCGACTATCTGCGCTCATCCCATTATGAAATAAACATGCCTTTGGGTGGCATTCCTCCAGGGAGTGATATATATATATCCCATCAACCCGGAGCTGACTTGGCCCCGTATACGTACCTATACGCATAACGGTGCCCACGCAAACAATCAACTACGCTTCCGCGTAGACAAGGGCATACATAGGGCAAAAACGCTCATTTGTCAAGGCCAGATATGCCAAGGGGTCTGTGAAGTGCGGCTTGAGCTACCGTCGGCGCTGGTTCTGGATACGATCCTCTCGGGCGACGAAATCCGGGATTGGTGCTGGGATTGCCATGAAGCATCGATAGAGGTATGCGCTCCCCACGGTCCAATTCAGCATGCCGAACCCAGCGCGCTCGCCGCAATCGCAGCCTGGGCAACTTATCACCGACATAGAGGACGATCTATTCAGATCCACGATTCCGTCAAATCACCCTACACTTGGCGCTTTGGCTTGCTCTCAGCATTGAGCGGATCAACTGAGAATAGCGCCCGTGCGACTCGGTTCCTGCCTCCCACGCAAATCGCTTCAGAGAGTTCGATCCCGATGGAAATTGAACGGACCGTCGATCTCCTCGGACTCACCTCTCAGGGCAGCCGAGCCGGTGTTGCCAAATCGATCAGCGAAGCAGTCCGCAACGTTTTTGAGCACGCAAACGCAGCTGACGGGGCCTTTCTCTGCGCAAGCTATTTTCAGGCTGCCGATAGGCTCTCGATCGCCGTTGCCGATGCCGGGATCGGAGTGCCGGCTACGATTCGGCCCCGTTACGGCTCCAAGCTATCGGATGCTGAAGCGAATTTGCTTGCCACGGAGTTGAAGGTAACCGGAGCCCGTCCCTCACCCCGGTACGGTGGCGCTATTAGCAACGCAGGCGTCGGTCTCTATTATTTACGGACAGTCAGTTTTCGGAGCAAGGGTCTTTTTGCTCTCTTATCAGGTACCGCCGCGGTGCGCGATGGGGGTAACGGGTTACCCCCCACCACAGCCCCAAGCCGGGCTGCTTGGAAGGGCACAGTGGTCGCGGTCACCTTATCGGCATCCCGCGCCGATGAAATTATGAATACGACTCACGAGATTTTCGCACGTGGTTTGTCCGGAGACAGGAAGAGGCAGATAATTGGCTTTGGACATCCGCCGCCGGGCGCGGAATTAATAACCATCACACCTACGGTCGTGGGATTGATAGAGGACAAGGCCCAAGCTAGACGGCTAAGGGACACGGTAATTTTGCCTGCGATCAAGGCAGGTCAGCCCGTCGGAATCGACCTTCGTGCTGGTCAACTCGTTACACATTCGTTCACGCATGCTTTGCTGTTCGCAGCCATACGGGAAGCGGGCGCTGATGCGAAGCGCTTGTTGTTCGTCCGTGCATCGACGAATCAGGTCAGGGACACTGTGCGGTTGGTTTCTTGGTACGCTACAAATGAACCTGATGAATTTATGGCCGAAGAGTTGGAGAATGCGCTCGATGGAATGATGAGCGAGAAGTAGTCGCTGCTATGCGGCGGGAGCGTGCCAGCCAAATTAGCTCAGGCTTGCCTTCGTCGCCGCGGCTGCGAGTTCGCCAACAGCTAACGGGCGATTTCCCAAAGCATGAACTGTCCCGGTCCCATTTGACGAGCGGGCCAACCGGCCTTGAGCCGTTGAAGCCGTATACTACGGCGCCGAGATCAGCGTGCTCGAGTGGCGCGAGCGGCTCGTCTGTTCCCGCTGCGGCAGCCGCCAGACTGATATGGTCGCGACGGGCGAGCGGAGGTAATCCTCCCGACAATCACATCGGCAACCCGCTTGCAGCGCCACCGGCGCGGATGTTTCCTGATCCCCTTACGTGATCATCTTAATCAGGTTTAGCGGCTGTGCCAGCACTGGCGTGGACTGTGGGGTGTTACCTGTTTCGAAAACCGACTTCCAGAAGCTATTGTTCTGCTTGCCGCCGAAGACGGTCTGCGAGAAATCGCGGTTTTCGGCGAGCATTTGTATCGTACCTTACAAAGTCAGCCACCCACTGCGTCAGTGCAGCTGCCCAAACCCGGCCAAGATCGTCGCGGCAATCGCCCTCGCACGTTCCTGCGCTGGGGAACCTCACGCAGCTGCGCAACGGATGCATTGGCCGCGGCGACGGCCGGCTGTGCGGGTGCGCGAAGCTCAGCGGCTAATCTATACTGACCTCTCGCGGCGGCGTGATTGGCGGCGCGGATGCAGTTGCGGGCGAAGATAACCGCCGCGTTGACAGAAGTATCGTTCATAGATGTCTCTCTGTGCAAAGCATTTTCAGGCTGATAGATCCACAAAACTCCAATGCGCAACGCTCGACGGTGAGCCCTGACTGGCCCATGTCGTCGCATTGACGCCCAACTGCACAAGAAACGGAGCGCCGCGGGCATCGTGAACAATGGCAGTCGAGCCGATAAAATCCGGCGCAGCGCCGGCCGGTGATTGGCATAGGCCGGGGAACGGGCCAGTGCCGGTCATTCCCGGATAGGGCGGCGGAGACCCCGCTATATTCTGGGGAATGGGCGCGACACCCGGCGCTTGCGCATACGGCACGGGCGTTGGGCCGCCGGAATTTGGCGTTGGGCCTGGGGGCTGGTAAGGCGCAAACCAGATGACCCTAGTGCCCTGAGACATTGTTGCTGGGTTTGCCAAAAGCGTGATCCTTTCAAGAAATTTAAAAAAGCCGGCCGCCCCAGTGAGAAAAGGCCAATTTAAACAGCCGGGGCGGCCGGTGAGTTACACGCGCGACGCGGAGCGCACCGCGCGAGACTCGCAGGCTCAATCGTCCAAAAACCTGCGAATTCGTGGTCATGCCGCCCTACTGGCGGCAGGAAAAACGATAGTATCGACATCGACCGACTGCGGCTGCGGCCGCTTCACGACTTCGTAGGTTGCCACTGCAGGCTTCGGCGGGTGCGCCAGTCGATCAAGCTGCTCTAGGTCGAGGTTGCGAGCCTCGACAACCCACTGAAGGTTTGCCACGTGGTCTTTCGCACGTCGCAGCGCAGCGCCAGATGCATCATATTTTGCTCGCTCGGCCTGCAGCACATCGGCGAGAGCGACTGATAGCGTGCCAGTCTCACCGACGCCGCGGTCAACGAGAACAACAACCCGGTTCCACCGGTGTTGCGCATCTTCGAGTCCGCGGAACGCGGCGGTATAAGCCAGACGAGCGGCCGGCAGCGCGGCAAATGCTGAGTCGCGCTCGGCTTCGAGCTCGGCGCGGCGAGCGGCGAGGCTTTCTGCGATCTCGTCCATCATTTCAGCCACCCTTGTTGCGCCAAGGCGCGGCGCATGCGCGCGAGCTCTGACCCGAAATCAGCAGGATCGCCCAGACCCCACGCAGTAGGCGGAACAAGATCCGGGACGTACGCGCTGGAAACGTGGTAGCCCAACCGCAACGCATCCGCCGTCCGGGCGCGGATTCGCGCCATCACGGTCGCGCCGCGAGCCAGATGCTCGTACAGCTCAATGGTATCATCCCGCAGCCGCGGCTCGAGGTAATCAACAGCGAACTCATGCGAGACATCGGCGACGATCTCTCGCAATTCGGCGGCCAGCGCAATCTGCCCTTCACGAAGCGTCTGCTGTTCGCGGAGAGCTGCCTGCAGCTCGTCCGCCGGATCTATGCCGGACTCGACACCACCGGAGAGGAGCTTTTGCAGTTTACGTGCCTTCGCCGCTTTCTTTTTCTCGGGCGCTACATCATCGCTGCGGATCACGGCCACCCGATCGCGCAGCCGCGCACGCGCAGCCTGTTCACGTTCGATCGCCAGCTTTAGGCGGTCCTCGACGACTCTGATCTCGGCCTGCTTGGCGACGACACGGGGATGCTCGTGAACGGATTTTTGCGTCTGTGTTTTCATATTGCGGAAGATAGCGCTACAGGCTGGCCATCAACAGAGAGCGGATGGCCAAAAACTGGGTTCAGGAAAAACGGACGCAATCCGCAAATTCCGCAGGTGCGGAATTTGTGGAGCCACCAGAAAGCCGCCAACACTTCGACGTCTGAGTGAAATGCTGCCGGGATTCGGGTGCTTCATTTTCCAATTCATTGGATTTTGAAGCAACCGTGGCGGCTCTCGGGGGCCGCCTGAAAATCCAATTCATTGGAAATCCGGGCAGTAAGCCAATCGTGCTGGCGGCTCTCGGGGCGGGCTACCCAAATCCGGATCAGTCCGATTTTGGGTAACCGAACGGCCGGCCTCGATCACGCGCCGGATCGTCCTCGCAGACGGCGGCTTGCCGGCCCTGACGACGTAGAACATCAACTCTTCAACCGACCCCGGCGACCACCGCTGCGAACCGCAGGCGAAACGATCAATCTTCCTGGCGACCTCACTAGAAGACAACGGGCCGAACCGATCCACCAGCTCGCGGATCAGCACTTCCTGCTGCCGCATCCGGTGTGCCGTGCGCCACCCTGGATAGAGCCCGAGCGCCTCTTCGAGCGGCGCTCCCGCAACAGCCGCGTCGACCGCGCTAGAGATCCACGCCGCGTCTTCTGCGTGATGCTCGCGCAGGAAGGCGGCGATGCGGCGCAGACGCGTTATCGGGTCATCGGCCGGGGTTGCCATCGCCCGCACCCTCAGGCGGCATGACAATCCAGTCGCCAATATCATCGCCAGGGATCGCCGTCCCACCACGCGGCGCCGGCGGCATGATTTCGGCCGGCGGCAGGTAAGGATCGTGCTCGTCGTCATCATCAAGCGAGATGATCATCGAGCCTCGTTGCCGCTGGGCGCGACGTTCCGCCTTGAATTGCTCGTTTCTGACAGCACGAGGATCGCGTACCCAGACGGGTCGCAATCTCTTTTGGTCGGCTTCGTCCATCTCGTAAATTCGCCCATTAAACCACGCGCGCAATATCCCAAACGTGGTTGTCGGCGCCGCGAAATCGGCATCGATCTGCAGGCCAGTGGCGGATTGAACTGCGGGCGCCCACTCGGATTTGCGAAATAACCTCTTCCAAAGCATAACAACCGTCCTTTTAAATCAAATAACAACCAGATGTCTTCCATCAGAGTAGGTGATTCAGGATTTCTTGACATAACCTCTACTGCGCAGAATGTCGCCATTAGTGGATCGATCTTCGCAGTGCCGCTCGCAGCTTTAGTCACATAAATAGCATTGCCTCTTAATTCGATCTTGGCATTACCGACACACCACGACATCATCCGCTGACCAGGATGTGAAAGCGTGCCGTCCGCCAATTTTCTCTCACACGTTTTGATCGCGCCCATCAGCCTGTAGCCCTGACTGATACCAACAACACGATCTGGCCGCCCCGGCTCATTAGCAATGCCGCGCGCAGCCAGTGCGTCCACAATCGCGCCCACGCCGGCCGGATCGAGCCCGACGGCGTGCAACAAACCGCTCTCGTCGATTTCGGCGATCATATCCGACACTTCGTCTAGGTCGCCTGGTAGGCTGTCGACAATCCGCAAGTCGCCGTCGCGCTCGAAATCTCTGAAGCGCGAAGCCTCGCCCTTTCTTCTCTCAAGGACACCCACATGGGCCCAAGCGCGGGTCCATAACATCCAATGCCTGGTGTCCCGATCGCGGCCGACGACTGCCAGGCCGAGCCAGTCATCGGCTCCGCCCCCGTCCACCCCCACGGTTATTACGTCGGAACGCTCAAGGATCTTTTGCGGCGTAAGCTCGGGGTCGGCTCGCCCTTCCCGCGCGCCGGCGGGTCTTTGCGCGCCGATTTTGGACTACCATTGCGCTTGCGTCCTGACGTTCGCTAGACCGTAACCTGGAAGTCTGTAGTACCCATCAATGGCTTAGATGGTAGATCGGCCACCAGAATAGGTTTACGGGTTTGCCCTTTAGCCGCGCCCTGTTTTTCGCAGTGACATTCACGGCGGTGGATGCCAAATACGAGGAGCAGTCGATTAGCCGAAGTCGTTCGCTGGCTCGCCTGACTCAAGATTGACGTTGTGTAAATCGAGCCGCCCCTTTAAGGCGGCGCAAGACGCGCGTTTGCGCAGAGAGAGTTGCGATTCAACCCATACGATGCCAATTACCGCTTATCTGTATGTAACCGATTGAAAGAAATATACAACTGTCAGATCAGTTATCTGGAGATCCACCCACTTAGACCGCAATCCGCCGCCGATCTAGGGCATTCGGGTTGAGGCTGAGTGGAGGCTGAGTGGGGTTGAGGCTGAGTGCGAGCTGGTGCGCATGGGTGAGGACTGGGCCATGGGGGTCCTCATCATCTGCGCCTCTCGGCGAACTCCTTCCAAGCGCCGAAGATGAGCAAGGTGAGGATCAGCATTTCAACTACGGATGAGGTCACGTCATCAACCTGACCGTGCGCAACCTGGTTGCGCAAGTTAAATCCACGCGGGTCCGCAAACAGAGCAAGGAAGTGCAATGTCAGATCCGGGCCAAGAGCCTCAGTGATCTCCGCGCGATAGAGAATATCGCCCATTGTTATAGCGACCCCGACATCCGCAATAGTCGGGTGCGGCTTGGTTACTGGAAGGCCGATCTGAGCGACGATGTTGCGTAGCCCGCGCTCAATTTGTGGGACAAGAACGTGTAATGCCTTTGTTAGGTCGCCTTCATACCAAGCCCGAACGCCCTCCAGAAGAAACGTCACATCGTCGAAGAGGCCGACCGATTTGCCCAAGCAACAAAGTGCTCCGGCATCGCCTGATGACGTTCGATCGTCCTCTCCAACGCGGATTGCAGCCAAATCGCCGAGAGGCCGAAATCCATCGTAGTTTGTTGCAGTAGCCGACCTTGAGGGTCATCCAGCACCGACCCGACCTTTCCCGCGACATGGTCATCGGCCATAATATGTTGCGGCATCAGCGCCATTAGTGGGGCCTGTTCGACGGTCTTCTGGACCGCCGCTTCAACCCGGCGGCGAGTGGGGAGGAAATTTGCCGCGATCCTGACAAATGTGGTGCCAAGTTCGTCCGCTAAGACCTCGCCAAGAAACTTCTCCATATCCTCGGTGGAGATCCTGATCTCGGTCTGAATTGCCCCCATTTCGCCGCGAGCCCGCCCGATCTTTTCTTCCATGAGCACACGGACGCGCTTGCTCTCATCCGGCATCCCAGCATCACGATACGCATTAACCGCTGTCTGGAGGACGGCGGATGCAAGCATTGCGTTTCCGAGGCCCGCGAAGTGCTCGAAGGCGCGTGCAATCGCCTCGTTCAGTCTTTTGACGTCATCGGGCCGGCGTAGCCGTGTATAGAGCTTGATGAGGCGCTTCGCCGCATCTTGCGCAACGTGTGGGTCAAATCGCTCAGGCTTCGAGGTATCGCCACGCGCAGCAACAATCTGCTCTAGATCGTCAACGAGCTGTTGACGCTCCTCTTCGGTCAAACCGGCGTTTTTCTCGGTCATAAGTCGGTCAAAGGCGAACCACCAAGGACCCTGCCCGACATCCATGACTTCGCGGTGAAGTCGCAGTAGATCGGCTCGGGCGACCTCGACCCTCTCCGCGTCTCCGATGAGCAAAGCTAGATCGAGCGCGCGGAGAGCAGCGGTAAACCGATCATGAAAGTCATTCAGCACTTTAGCAGGAAGGGAGCCGTGATACGCGTCAATGGCAAGGCGGGCCATTTCTGGGTTGCGACGCGCGCCGCTGACCAAGGGAGACAAGTCCCACACAAGGTCGGCATATCGCGCCTTAAGTACCGGGTGAGTGATGGTGCGGGCCCGTCTACTCCAGTGGTCGATCACATCCGCATTGGCGCCTGAAATGTCAGGGAAATAACGTGTTTTACCTTCCTTGTCTTCGGTCGAAGCCAATGGACAAAAGAATGTTCCCCACGGGCTCGGGCCGGCATAGCTGGTCGCGTCCGTAAGGGCAAAGGCCAGGATCTCCGTCCACGCCCCGAAGTCTGCCTCAGAAGGTTGCTCCAAATCGCGCCGGGCTTTGCCCAAAGCCTGTTGTACGTCGAGAACCGTGAACGGGTCAGACGCGTGTTCAAACTCCTGTATGACCGCTTCGATCTCAGCTGAGATAACGATCGGCATGACTGTTATCGTCTCCTTCCTCGTTGGTGAATATCGCGGTGGTCGTAGTGCCGCCCGCCTCTCCCCGCGGGGCCTTGCGGCGGGTGTCGACAGGTTGCGCGGTCGGTGCGCGGTTGAAATCAGAATGGTATATCGTCATCGGGGTCCGGTGGCGTCCAAGTTTTGCGCCATCGTCGATAGGCTTTCTGGGGATGGCGCAGCGGTCCAGCGGTCGGGGATCGGCTATCGAGCCACGCCTTGACGTCCGGCTTCCTGCAATCGTGGAAGGCTTTGGTTTCTGGCCAACCGATCTCCACCAGCTTTTCGAATATGGGTCTGTCGGTAGGCCACAGCAGACCGAGAAGCTTGGGATCGGGAGCGTGTCCCCCCTGGGGGGGACCTATAGGGGGGAATCCTTGTTCTTTTCTATTGCTCTCTTCAGTTGACCAGATCTAGTCAGTGGCTGCGACCGGATCTGGTCAGTGGATCTCCCATTATTTTCCCTGTAGTTTCCCTGGCGTTTCCCTGTCGTTTCCCCGGTCCACTGACCAGGTTTGGTAACTCGGTCTACCGCTAGGGATTCTGCCGGGTTTGCTGACTCCGCCGGCTCGCCCACCGACTGAGGTTCATGATTGGACCACTGACCTGATTGGGTCAGTGGTTCCGACACCAGATCGGCGAGCGTATAGGACGCCGAGTCCCATTGACCCTTTGCGTTGCGGGTGCGACGCCGGGTCACGAGCCCCGCGGTCACGAGCCGCCCGATCGATCGGACGACATGAGTCTCGTGCGGGATGCCGGTGATTTCGGCGAGGCGCTCGACTGAAGGGAACACGTGGCGCGAGTGTCGGATATGCGAGGCGAGCGCGATATAGACCATGATATCGGTGGCGTTCAGCTTGTGCTTCCGAGCGACAGCGCAGAACGGGGCAGCCGGCACGATGGCGAAGCCGGGCGGCGTCATGCCGCACCACCCGGGTTCTTGATATCGAAAAATTCGGGGTACCGCGCCTTGACGACTACGACCAGCTTACGGATATCCTCGACCTTGGTCGATCGCCACGCAGTCAGGTATTCGGCTAGAAGTTCGCCAGTAGACGGAAGATCTGCTTGCTTTCCGAGGTCCGATCCACTATGTGATGGTTGTCTACTAAGATAATTATCACCAGCCCGCCTTGGAAATTCGGCCTCCCGAGGCGGGTTCTCAATTTCCACAGCCTACTCTGCGGCTTGTGCGGCGAGGGGCGCTGAGCTATTCGAGCCGCCGTGTTGCTGGATTAAGCTAGGGCCGCGACCACGGATCCGATCTTTGACCCAAAGATCCACCTCGTCCTCGAACCACCCGACCGCCCGTGGGCCCAGGATGACACGTTGCGGGAATTTTCCGACTTTCTCCAGCCTGTTAAACGTGGAGTAGCTATAACCAGTCTTGGCTTCGACTTTGTGCTTGCGAATGATGCTTCGGGAACTAGACACGTCAATTTGCCCTATGTGTGTTCACAAGAGGGCATCTATTTATATCCGACTCCGCGCTACGTCATTTCATTTGATTTCTAAAATTCTGGAACGACGCTCGTCACGCGTAACTCGGCGAGCATCTGGTCTAGGGCAGAAATCAATTCCTCGGTTGAGATCGAGACCGTGTGATCGGGCGACACCTTACGGGTGAATTCCGGCGCATCTGACGCGATAGAGGTTTCGTCGCCGAGCAGATGATACGTGAGATCAACGAGGATTTTATCCCTCATCAGATCCGCAATGTCGGGACGATCGCACAGCCGGGAGAAGAAACGCTTCACCGGCGCGGACCCGAGCACGCGCCCAGGCGAGGCGTCTTTGTCCGTCACAAGCAGCGCCGCGATCTCGGCGAGCCGCGCGTGATAGTGATATCGCTGCGGGTCCTCTTTCAGCTTCTTGTCGACGTCTTTGGCGATGGACGCCTTCCCGGACACCCTCTGTGCTGCGCCCCAGCGCGAGAGATGGTCACGCTCCATCAGCCGCGCGGCCTCGACGATCAGGTTCCAGCGCACGATGCGCTCGGGGCGTCTTTGTACGCTCTGGTCCCGAACCTCGTTGTACACGGCTGCGCCACCGGCCCGGAGCCGGGATATCGAAATGGCCCGCCGGAGCTCGCGTCGCAGTTTGTCGGGTAATCTGTCGACCATGGCCTAGGCGCGCACGGTGGCCAGTTCGACCACGTTCGACGGCATCGGGTCATCCGACTCGACCGGCTCCCTTGGCCGGACTAAGCCGATCAGGTTTTCGATATGGTCGGCCCATAGACCGAGAGCCGCCTTCCGCTCATCGCGATACTGAAAACGATTATAGATCCGAGCCACACCCGTGATCGTCGTGCCGCCGCTGTGGTTTAGAATCTTGTCGACGATGTGTGGCGCGACACCAAGGGCCGCCATTCCGGTCGCCAAGCTTCGCCGCAAATCGTGCCGGGTGAAGTGCTCAATTTCAGGTAGACCCTCTTCGGCGGCCATTTTGCGCATAATCTTCTCCACCCGCTCGGCGGCGTGACCAAAACCGCTGATGGGGCGCTCGCCGGTGGTGGTGAATAAATACCCCTCAGAGCTCTTGATAGGCGGTAGCTTTTCGATGATCTCGACCGCCAATCGGGGGAGATGCGTGATCAGCGCGTCGTCATTCTTCGCATCGCGGCCGCGCAGGATCCAGGTCTGTTTCGGCAGGTCGAATTGCAGCCGAGTAGAGCGAGCGAGCTCATCGCGACGCGGACCGAGCAGTAGCAAGAGCTGGAACAAGGGGCCGAACGGCCAGCCAATTTGATCGCACGCCTTCCAAAAGAGCCGGATCTCGGCATCCTCTAGGGCCCGGTCGCGTTCCACCTTCGGCGCCGGCGCCTTGATGCCGGCGAGCGGATTCGCGTCGATGATGTCCTCCTCGACGGCCCAAGCGAAGAATGTCGACAAGTAGGCGTGCACGTGCCGGGCATGGCCCGGTCGTGTCTTGGCGATGTCGCGGAGCAGCGCCTTGAGGTCCTTCGTTGTGACGTCCTTGATCGGGCGGGGGCCGTGCTTTGATTTCGCCACGTCTTTGTCGAGGCAGCGCACGATCTCGGCGAGATATTCCGGCGCGAGCGGTTTGCCCTTTTGGTTCACCTTCGGGCGTTCCACGCCATAGCGTTTGATGACTACCGCTAGGGTGTTCTGCTTGCGCTCTTCCTCGGCCTCGGCCAGGCGCTTCTGCTCGGCCTCGGCAGCCCGCTTCTCCTCGACGGGGTTGGCGCCGGCGCTCGCCTTCGTCATGCTCTGGCGCGCCAACTCGCGCGCATCGCCGACATTGGGGACCTTCGCGATGGTGCCGAACGACGCGCGGATCATCTTGCCGTTGAGCCGGTAAAGCGCCTGCCACGTCTTTCGGCCGCGGTCGGAGATACGCAACCCAAAACCCGGCAGCACGCTATCCCATATTTCGACCCGGCGACTCTTGGGTGTCTTGCCGTTGCGGTGAGTCGGATCATCCTCGCGCCACCTCGCGAGCCCGCTCGACCAAGTCAGCGCATCGGCAGCGGCTTGCGTGATTTTCAGAGACGGCATCTGGCGGCTTCCTGGGTAGCAATTGGTAGCACAGAGGCAGTGTTATAGGGTGCTCGATGCAGGTCGTTTCATATCATATCATCATGGGAAAAAGCAAAGGATTCCTCGGGTTAGATGCCCCGTAGCGCAACGATGTGGAATGGGTTTGGACTAGATTGTGGATCTGGATGCCGTGGGTTCGAATCCCATCACTCGCCCCAGTTTCTTGGTCGGCCTCGCGGAAACCAAGAAGCCAGTTGCCGAGCTTTGCTTCACGCACCCGGCCCCGCGACGTCGCAGATCCGAGACAATCCGTTAGTGTGGTGATCTCTCGGTGATTGTGAAGGCAAAGCTTTGGCCGTGCCCACGCTTCAGGGCCTGGTCGATCCAGAGCATTCCATAGGGCTCGAGTAGCCGCGAAATCCGCAGCGGACCGGCGTCGACCGCTTCAAAGCCGAGGCTCGCGACGAGCCGCAGCACAGGGGGCTTTTTGGATTCATCATCGCCCGCGACGAACATGACCGGACGGACCGGAAACAGCGCCGCCGTATCCATGTTGTCGGCGCCGATTTGGTTTAGTGTTTTGAATACTGCCGCCGCCGGCGCCCAGGCCGCTACCTGTTCCCCGCCGGACGTATTGTGGCCTAGCACGAGCTCTAAGCCATCTGCCCCCATACCGAGGGGATTGGTGCAATCAATGATGGTCTTGCCGGAAAGATCGCCGAGGCTCTTCACTGCGGCTTCCGTTGCCGGCCAGGGTGTCGCTAGGACCACGATGTCCGCAGATCGGGCTGCCTCGAGGGGTAGGTGGAGCCGCTCTTTCGGCAGCGAATTATATTTGGGATCGGCAGGGTGCGGGACGCCGAACACCACGTCCTCGCCAGCACGCAACCAGCCGCGGCCGAGCGCCGACCCGACATTGCCGGCACCGATTATGGCGATGCGCATCACTATTCTCCGTCGAGGCACTTCCCGGCATTTGACTAGCAGATCGCCAGTCCCGCCGGCACCCGGTCAATCAGCGGGCTCGTTCCCGTTCCGGTCGACCAGCTGAGGCGCCCGCCAGCCAAACCGTGACATTCGGCGCGGCGAAACGGATCACTGAGCAGCAAAGGCATCGGCGATCGTCAGGGCGACGCCGCTCGGATTGCATGCGCCGGTAATCGCCGTCACGATTAGGTTGATCGGCGATACCGAGAGGACGGCTCTGCATGCCCGCTTCGATCCAGCACGGACGTTCGGCGAACCATACGCTGCGGATTGTTTGCCCGAATGGGCATCTCGGTTTCGCGCCGATCAAGACCGGCAGCTTTCAAATCGGCTGCCAATGCGAGCCGGATCTGATTTGCGCCGATTCCGGGTCGTGCGATGTCGGGCCGGTGCCGCTTGGCTCGGACACTTCGTCGAGCCCGCGACAATGGCAGGTGGACGATCTCGAAACGATGCTGCTCGCGTCGCGGCGTCTCGGCGTGCCGATGATCGTCGGCTCGGCGGGGGACACCGGCACAAACAGCCGGGTCGATCTGTTCGTCGGCATCATCCGGGACCTCGCCCGCAAGCACGGGCTCGCAAGGTTTCGCGTCGGCTATTTTTATTCCGAGGTCAGCAAGGAGGAGCTGCGCCGGCGCATTCTCGACGGCGACACGGTCGCGGGGCTCGACGCGCGGCCGCCGCTCGATCTCGCTACGTTGGACGCGACCGAGCGCGTCGTCGCCGTGGCCGGCATCCACCCTTACACCAAGCTCCTCGACCAGGGCGCCGATGTGATCATCGGCGGCCGCAGCAGCGATTGCGCGATCTTTGCCGCGCCGGCCATCTGCCAAGGTTTTCCGGAGGCGCTCGCCTATTTCTACGGCAAGGTGCTCGAATGCGCCTCGTTCTGCGCCGAACCTTATGGAGCCAAAGAATCGGTGCTCGGCGAGATCACGATGGACGATGTCAAGGTCACCGCGATGCTGCCCGAGCAGCGCTGCACAATCGCGTCGGTCGCCGGCCATGCGATGTACGAGCGGGCCAACCCGTTCTTCGAACATTTCCTCGGCGGCCACATCGATATGAGCCAATGCCGGTACGAGCAATATGACGAGCGCACGGTCCGCGTCACCGGACCCAGCTACGTCCCGGCGGCCGAATTGCGGGTGAAGATCGAAGGCGCCGGCAAGATCGGCGAACGCTATGTCGGCATCGTCGGCGTGCGCGACCCTTATACGATCGCAAATATCGATCTCGTCACGGCCTGGGCCCGGCAGCAGGTCGTCGAACGATTTGGTAAGAGCGGCTACGAATTGCATTTCTCCGTCTACGGCCGCAACGCCATTCTCGCCGACCGCGAGCCACTGAAAGCGATGCCCGCCCATGAGCTCGGCGTCGTCGTGCAGGGGGTCGCACCTGAGAAGGCAATGGCCGAAGAGGTATGCATGATCGCGACGCGGCAGATGTTCTATGCCCGTCTGCCGCAGGTAAAGGGAACCGCCGGCGGTGTGGCCTTTCTCCTGGACGAGGTGATGCCGGCGAGCCCCGCCTATCGCTGGACGCTCAATCACACAATGCGGCTCGAAGATCCGCTCGAACTATTCCCGATCTCCATCTGTGAGACCGGCGTATGATGGCGAGCCGCAAATTGTCCGAGATCGCCAAGACGATCCGCAGCAAGAACGCCGGCGTCGACAAAATTACGTTCGACGTAATCTTCCCCGACCGCGCCACCTATGATCGGGTGCGCGAGAGTGGTGTGCTGTCGCGCGCGGCGGTCTGCCGGATCTTCGGCGTCGACGCGGCACAAATCTCCGACCACGTCGCGTTCGACCCGGCGTTGGCGATCAAGTTCACGATATACCGCCAGATGCCAAGCGGCAGCCCGGGCGACGCCGACATCTTCGGCAGCCAGCAATATGGCCCGCTACTCGATATCGACGTGCCGCGAGGTTGAGGCGAAATACGTTACGCACCTGATTTACTTAGCCTAGTACTTTGTCTGAAAAGTGTAATTGCAACTTGGAGATACGATACGGGCAGTGAGATTATTTCCCTGGATGCGTCCAGTCATCTGTACATATCCCCTTCGGACGCGGGCAGAGGCTGTGAAAATCCCATTTTCACCGACCTTTCCCCTCAGCGTGGTGTCGAATCGCGGGACATATGCAAACCGAACTTCACCCCTGGAAATTGAGAGAGGATAAAGCGCGCCCTGAGGGGGTTGAGTGCAGTCATTGATAACTTTCGTGAGGGTAAGTTCTCCCATGTACTGGCCATCGAACTTAGCCGAGCCCTGCGCCCACACGGCACTCGGAAACCCCATGCCGAGCAGGAAGCCCAGTCCCAGCCATCTCAGCATTCCATTCCTCCCATCCAGGTCTACGAATTGTCGTCGCAGCGTGGCTATGGCAATCCGGCTTAGCGGTCGAGCCAGACGTCTTCCATGCGCCAGCCGTTGAAACTGCTGTTGACCATGATGGTCAGCCCTTTGAGCTGCGGCTGCATGCAGGTCACCAAGCGCGCGTGGTAGAGGATCGGGCGCGCCCCATCCTCCTGCAATTTCTTATCGATCTCCCAGACGAGCCGGCGGCGCTTGTCCCGATCGGCCATCATCGACTGTTCGACGAACCCCTTTTCGAGCTCGGCATTGCAATAGCCGGTATAGTTGCGCTCCGAACCGCAGGCGTAGTTCTCGAAGAATTGCTGGTCGGGATCGTCGACGCCGCTGCCGGTATTGTTGAGGCCGATCTGGTAGTCCTTGCGGGCGACCTTGGGGAACCAGTTTGCGGTCTCGATCGGGTCGAGCTCGCCGTCGATCCAGATGTCCTTGAGCTGGTCGATCAAGATTATTGCCGGGTCGCGATAGTTTGGGATGTTGCGCGCCGCGACCTTGATCGAGAGCCGTTTGTCCGGTCCATAGCCGAGCTTGCTCATGATCTCGCGCGCTGCGCCGCGGTTCTTCGCCACATCGGGGGCATAGCCGGGCACGGTTGCGAGAAGATCGGGCGGCATGCCCCACACCCCGGCCGGCGGCGGAAGCATCGCCCCGCCGATGTCGCCCTGCCCCTCGGCGAGGATGTCGATGAAGCTCTTGCGGTCGAGCGCCAATGCCAGTGCGCGCCGCAGCTCCGGATTGTCGAAGGGCGGTGCCTCGCGGTTGACCAGCAAATTGACGCTGCCATTGGTCGATGTGATTTCGCAAACCGCCTGCGGCGCTTGGCTCTTGACGTCCTTCATCAGGGGGACCGTGAGCTCGTAGGGAAAAGTCAGGTCGAATTTGCCGGCGACGAAGGCGAGGATTGCGGTCGAGCGGTTGGGGATGATCGTGTATTCGATGCCGTCGAGATAGGGCCGTCCCGGCTTCCAGTAATCGGGATTGCGGACGAGCTTGATCCTCTCGTTCGGCTTGAACTCGACGAATTTGAACGGGCCGGTGCCGATCGGATGCTGCCGCATGTCGCGCGGCGAGACATGGCATGGATAGATCGGCGTGTAGCCCGACGCGATCAGGGCGAGGATTGCCGGCTGAGGCCGCTTCAGCACAAAGGTGGCCTCGGCCGGGCTATCGGCGGCGATCTCCACGACGTTGTTCCACCATGATTTGCGCGGATTGAGGCGCAACCGCTCGGCGGCGCGGCCGGTCAGTAAATCCCAGGTGCATTTGACGTCGCCGGAGGTGAATGGCTTGCCGTCGTGCCATTTGACGCCTTGGCGCAATTTGAAGGTCAGCCGGGTTCCTTCCTCGTTCCACGACCAGCTCTCGGCCAGATCGGGGACGATCGTATCGAGGCTGTTCTGCGCCACGTGCTGGTCGTAGAACACGAGGTTGTTGAACACCGCCATCATCGGGATCACGACCGAGTTGGTCGCCTCTTCGTGGATCGACATGCTGGCCGGGGTGTCGCGGTGATAGATCCGCAAAACACCGCCGGGCTTTTGCGCCTGTGCGCCACCGCCTGACATCGCCGCCAACAGCAGCCCCGCTGCGGCGATACGCCTTAGGTATTGTCCGCCCATGCTCCGTCTCGGGCGCAGCCACCTGCAGGCTATTCCTTCAAAATCCTCATACCGGTCCGAGCGCGCCGAATACGTCGGCGTCAGTGAGTTCCGCTTCATTGTCCCTATTTCGCGCACAGACTATGCTCTTCCATCATCTAAAGGTTAAGACCCGGGAGGAGATCGATGAAGTTCATGTTGTTCGTGCTGCCCACGGTGCCCGGTAGCCTGGAAGACCGCAAGCGCTTACGGCCGATTGGACGAAACAATGAGCGCTATCAGCAGATGCTCGACGAGCTGCGGCAGCTGGCGGTGTTCGCCGATGAGGCAGGCTTCGACGTCTTCGCGACGACCGAGCACCACTTCCATTCGGAGGGTTACGAAACTTCGGTCGCACCGCTTCTTCTTTATGCGGATCTCGCTGCCCGGACCAAACGTATCAAGTTCTCGCCGCTGGGACTGGTGCTACCGTCATGGGATCCGGTCCGGGCCGCAGAGGAACTCGCCGTACTGGACCACCTGACCAAGGGCCGTATCTACGCCGGGTTCGCCCGTGGCTACCAGGACCGGTGGGTAAATGTACTCGGTCAGCAATACCACGTTACCGGCGCCCCTATGGACGGCTCGGCAATCGACAACCATAACCGCAAGGTTTACGAGGAGACCCTCAAGGTCATCAAAAAAGCCTGGACTGAGGAAGCTTGGGACTACAATGGCGAATACTACAAGGTCCCGTTCCCCTACGAGGACGGCATCCAGCGCTGGCCGGTCGCCGAATGGACCAGGACTTACGGCGCTCCCGGCGAAGTCGATGATAAGGGCGTGGTGCGCAAGATCTGTGTCGTGCCGAGGCCCTACCAAGACCCCCATCCGCCGCTGTTTCAGCCGTTCTCGGTCAGCGAGAATACGATCCGCTATACCGCGCAATCGGGTATTGTCCCGTGGATCCTCGTTTCCTATCCGCCCGATTTTTTGCGCCTGTGTCGGCTTTATCGCGAGGTAGCGGCGGAGAATGGCCGCAATCTCCGGCTCGGCGAGAGCGTCGGCGCTTTCCGCGCGGTGCATTTCGGCCGCACCGAGGAGGAGGCAGTGGCGCTGTTCCGCGACACCAATTATGCCGGCTTTTACCATTATTTCGGCGGCTTTGGTTTCGCCGAGGCGTTTCGGCTGCCCGGGGACGCCGAAAGATATCCGCCGCCAACGATGCTGCCGCAGTCCGAGTGGACCGTTGAGCGGTTCCGCAAAGCCAAATATGCGCTCGCTGGCACCGTCGACCAGATAAAACGGGAGATCGAGCAGCTGAAGGCCCTCGGCGGCGAAGGCGAACTCGAATGGTTCGGCTGGTTCTTCGATCAGGGCTTCATGACGCGGGAGGAGGAGATGCGCCAAATCGAGCTGTTCGCAGAGCACATCATTCCGGCTTTTCGCTGAGGCATTGATACTGGTTCGGCTCCGGCTGAAAGCACGGTTCGAGCAAGGAGTTGAACGGCGAGCGTCTCCTTCGCTCTTGAACCCATGAGATCGGCAGGTGGATTTGACATTCGTGTAGCGCCCTTGCTGAATGGCGCTGCCTTGGATGCTTCTCGGGTGAGCCGCTATGGATACCACGAGCTTGGATTTCGTAAGCGCGGGCAGCCTCGAAGAGTTGAAAGCCAGAGGGCGGCTGGTGGTACACGGTCGCCACCGTCCAATACTCCTCATATACGAGGGCGGACGCGTTTTCGCGCTGGACAATCGCTGCCCGCATATGGGTTTCCCGCTCGAGCGCGGGAGCATCGAAGACGGCATCCTGACCTGCCACTGGCACCATGCTCGCTTCGAATTGTCAAGCGGCTGCACATTCGATCTGTGGGCAGACGACGTGCCGACCTGTCCCGTCGAGATCGGTGCGGGTGGCGAGATTTGGGTGAAGCCGGTGTTTGGCTACGCCGATCCAGTTGGCCATTGGCGCAAGCGGCTCGAGGACGGGCTCGCCCATAATCTCAATCTTGTCATCGCCAAGGCGATACACAGTCAGCTGGCGGCGGACCAACTACCGTCGGACGTGATGCGGCAAGCCGCGCTGTTCGGTACACGCAACCGCGATGGATGGGACACCGGGCTGACCATCCTGACCGCGCTCGGCCAGCTTCTGCGCTTTCTGTCGGAGGAGGAAACACACCTTGCTCTGTTTCAAGGCGCGCGTCGCGTCGCTGCGGATTGCGACGGTGCAGCTCCACGCCGGGAGCGCACCCCGTTGGCAAGTCGACCCGATCTCGCGACCCTCAAACGTTGGCTGCGGCGTTGGGTGGCCGTGCGGCATCGCGATGCCGCCGAACGCACCGTGCTGACCGCCATTGCGGGCGGCGCCTCACCGGCCGCACTCGCGGATCTCCTCTTTGCCGTCGAGACGGACCGAGCCTACGCCGATGGCGGACACTCGCTCGATTTCATCAACAAGGCGTTCGAGTGTCTCGACCTCATCGGCTGGGAACATGCGGCCGATGTATTGCCCAGCGTCGTCGGCCAGATGGCAGCAGCCCGAGGTGCCGAGGAAAGAACGGCGTGGCGCCAGCCGGTCGATCTCATTGCGTTGTGCCAGCCGGCCGCGCTGGAATTGCCGCAATTCTTCGCCGCCGCCGGCTGCAGCGCGCACAACTGGTCGGATCACGCGATGCTGTCCGAGAGCCTTCTCGGCGACGATCCGGTTGCGATTATCGATGCGCTCAAAGCCGCGGCGTGGGACGGGGCCTCCCCCACCGACCTCGGGCGAGCGCTCGCGTACGCGGCGGCGCTCAGGGTCGCGCGCTTCGGCACGGCTAACGAGCATTCCGACTGGGAAACCGCCCACCACGTCTTCACCTATGCGAACGCCGTTCACCAGGCGCTCAAGCGCATTGGCAGCGAGGCGGTCACCTCCGGCCAGCCTGTCGATGCGGTGCGCGGTCTCCTCCACGGGGCAATGGCGCTCTATCTCGCGCGATACCTCAACGTGCCGCCAGCCTCTCTGCCGGGCGAGCGAGGCGATGGGCTCGATGACCTGCCAGTTGCAGCGGCGGATATCCGGGCTGGTCTGCTCGACACCTTGGATCGCCAGCAGCAGATCGATGCGGCGGCGCGACTTGTCGCTCGCTATTTCATTTTAGGTCACCCGCCCGAAGCGTTGATCACGACCCTCGCGCATGCGCTGCTACGCGAGGATGCAGGCTTTCACGCGTATCAGATGCTTGAAGCGGGTGTGCGGCAGTTTCGCGAGTGGGGTACCGGCGACCAAGGTCGGCACATCCTTATCGCCGTCGCACGCTATTTAGCCGCCCACTCCCCGACCGAGCGTTCGCTCCTGCAAACGGCCGATATCGCTCGTCGGCTGATGCGCGGTGGCGAGCTTCATCGCGAGCCGCAGGTGGCGGCATAGTAGAGGAGCCGGCGAGCTCGCTTGGCTAATTTGATGAGCCGACCGCAAACAGCCCGAAAAACACTAGAGCTGTCCCAGCGCACATCAGCCCAATGCTCAAGGGCGCACCCGCATTTCCTGTGCGGCGCAAAGTAAGGGCGATCCCCATCACAATAAAGCCAACCAAGGTCAAAAGGTTCATACCGAAGAGAATATCTTTGGTGAGCATCGAACTTCCCCGATTAGCTGGGTCTATCTCCTTAAAGTAACGTGATCATTCACGAGCGTCAGCGTGCTGCTGCGGTTGCCTCATACACCAGGAATCGAGCGCCGCGCGCGTGATCTGGTAATCCACGTTTCGCCGATGCACCCTAAAGCCCACGCGCGCGTTGATCGAGAGGATCGGCGCATTGACCTCGGCGTTGCTCGTGCTGACCAACTTGGCTTCCGGATGATGAGTGCGGACCTGCCGCAGCATCGCGGCTTTGAGGGCCCGAGCAAGACCGCGCCCTCGCCACGGCCGCGCCACCGCCGTGAGTTGCTGGTAGACGATGTCAGGGGTCCGGGCGTCCCACGCCGCCTCGCTGAGCCCGGCGACCGTCCCGTCGGCGGCGCGCAGCACTATCAGGTGATGCGCACCTCCTACCCGCTCCAGCGTCTGATACCACTGGTCGTAGCCGTTGATCTCCCAGCGGACCGGTGCCATTTCCAGCCCGCCCAGCGGCACGTCGACGAATAGGACGGTAAACACCGGCAGCAACGCCAGCAACACCTCGCGCGGTACCCGACCGGCATGCCGTTCCCAGACCAAGCCGAGCTCCTCGGCCGCCTCTTCCCACTGGCGCAGGCGAAGCCAGTCGAGCTGCGACAGGACCGCGCGGTTCTCCACCATGGAATGCTTGGCAACGGCGCCGACATGCATCAGGAACGCGTGACCCGGCGCGGTATGAGTGGACAGCGTGAGCACGGTTTTGTCCAGGGTATGCATAAGAGCGTGGATCTCGCGCAGCAGCAGTGTGCCGACCCCGCGCCGGCGCGCCTCGGCCCGCACCGCGCCGCCACCACCCAGGAACGGGGCGTGCTCGGCAGCATTCGGTGTTCCCGGCCGACGGAAGCCGACACGGACGGAACCGATCACCCGAGGTCCCATGAGCGCCACCCAACGTCGAAACTCCCAGAGGGGATCCGCCCGCTGCATCTCGGATTGGGTTTCGGCATCATTCAGTACCGGATCGCCCGGCAAAAGCTCGGCTGCGACAGCGCGCCGGGATGCATGAAACGCCGCCCAGCGTTCCGGGCTGGCCGTGTGAGGGTCGAAGGGGACAATCTGGATTGATGGCATCATCTGCTTCCTGGCTCAGCGCCCCGCGGCGCGCTTACGCGCAAGCAAGACCGAAACGTCGAATGTGACCGCAAAGGAACCGGTCTCGATGTCGATTGCCGACGGGGCGATATGGCGTGCATTGGGTCCCATCAGGACGACGTCGCGGACGTTGGCGTATCAGCCCGAAGCGGGGGTAAAGCTCAATCAGATGATTTGGTCCCGGATAGGCTACCACCAGCCTGCCCCCTGGCCGGAGCACCCGCGACGCCTCGGCGAAATTCTTTGGCGCGAAAATGTTGATGACGAGGTCGACCACGGCGTCTTGCACCGGCCATACACCCCATAAATCGGCGACGGCGAAAGCAAGCTCCGGCCGGCGGCGTGCGGCGTGGTGCGCCGCATATTTGGAAATGTCGAGCCCCAGACCGGCCACCGGCGCTTCGAGTGTGTATGCGACACGGGCGAGGTGATATCCGGTGCCACAACCTGCATCGAGTACGCGCCAGCACTTATCGGCTGGCTTGGCATCCGCGTTTCGTACCTGCGAAGCGATTAGCGATGCGACGGCGTCGAAATGGCCCGCCTCGAGGAATGCCGCACGGCGTCGCAATTGCTCGCGGCTGTCGCCACCCTTAGCCGGACGATACCGCCCGTTGCGCAGTAGATTTAGATAGCCGTCGCGAGTGAGGTCGAAGCTATGACGGTTACTACAGGCGAGCGCACCCGCTGCGGCGGTCAGATGAAGCCGGCAGACCGGGCAGCGGAGCAGCCCATGGCCGGGACGAGGTGGGGGCGCCGCCACCGTCCCGCTCCACCGTCAAAAAGAACATGGTGCGATTTCCAATTCTTAATGGCCCTGTGATGATAGCCGGACGGCATTTCGCCGTAAACGATCTCGATGGACGCGTCTTCAGCTTCGGGGCTGAAGAAGGCTTGCGGACCGGCAAGTGAGCGGGCAACGTGAGCTTCGGCCATACGGGTGGAGGCTCACGATGCGCCTTGAGGGAAAAGTCGCGGTGATCGTCGGTGCCGGTCAAAGCCCCGGCGAGGGGATCGGCAACGGGCGGGCGACAACCCTCCGATTTGCGCGCGAAGGCGCCAGGATCCTCGCCGTCGACTGCGTCATCGGCTCGGCGGAGGAAACCGCAGCGATGGCGGCAAAAGAGGGAGGCGAATGCGTGGCCTTCTCCGCCGACGTCACCAGGGAGGCGACGCTCGCTGCGGCGATGGAAGCCGCTTGCACCCGTTGGGGACGCATCGACATCCTGCACAACAATGTCGGCGTCAGCATCGGCGGCGGGGACAAGCCGCTCGGCGAGCTGACCGAGGAGGCGTTCGACCGCGTCTGCGCGATCAACCTGCGCGGCGCGATCATGGCCTGCAAGCACGTGCTGCCGATTATGCGTCGGCAGCGCTCCGGCGCCATTATCAACATCTCTTCGGTGGCGGCGCGCGAGAATACCTATCCGCTCGTCGCCTACAAGGCGACGAAGGCGGCAATGATCGCCTTCACCGAGCAACTCGCATTGCAAAACGCCCCCTATGGCATTCGCGCTAACTGCATCTTGCCGGGGCTGATGGACACGCCGATGGCGGTCGACACGCGCGCCCGCGCCAGCAACAGGAGCCGGGCCGAGGTCGCCGCGGAGCGCGACGCCAAGGTACCGCTGCGCGGCCGCATGGGGACGGGGTGGGACGTCGCGAACGCTGCTCTGTTTCTCGCCTCCGACGAGGCCAATTTCATCACCGGCGTTGCACTCCCGGTCGATGGTGGTGCGCTGGTGCGGGTCGGATGACCTTATGCTTCTGCTCAGCGCGGGACGGGGGCGAGCGGATCGAAGGGGTCGTCGGGTGCCCTGAATTCCGCTCCGTTGAAGCCCATCGCCGCGAGGAAGGCCGCACGCACGTCCGGCGGCTGGCCGGTCTGGAAGATGTAGCCTTCGAGCCCGCGTCGACTGAGCGGGTCGCGCAGCATCTCGGCGCGCGTCAGGCCATTGGCCAGCGGCCGGCGGTCGGCGACCGGCAGGCGAATAGAGTGATTGAGCGCCGGGTCGCGGAGCACCGCCTTGGGGTCTTCGCCCCGCGCGACGGCTTCGAGGTCGCGCAGAAAGCGCCGGCGGATCATGACGATGCCGCCGTCGCTCGGGCCGAGATATTCCCGGCTGCGGTCGGCGACCCGCCCTTGGCCTACCCAAGTCACGAAGTCCTGGTTCATGACGTGGCTGGTGATCCAGCGCCCGGTGTTCGCGTCGGCGATCGGCCCTTGCCAGGTCGGGATCCTCTCCTGGACATAGGGCTCGCGCTCTTTTGGCACGCGGCTGAAGGCCCAGTTGATGCTGAGCGTGTTTTCGTCGTCGATAGGCACGCGGTATTCGATGTGATTGCCGGTGAAGAGGGCATTCGGCCACAGGCAGACGCGGCCGATCGTCCACAGCTCGTCATGCTCGCTGGTGTCGGTGCGAATGCGCTTGTACTGGAAGCCGTACTCGAACTCGCTGAAATCGACCCTGACGTGATGCGGTGCGTATGGGCCGGTCATGCCCTTCAGCCGCAGGCTCCAGTTCGAATGGGTCCATTCGAAATGCACCGGGTCGATCGAATTTTCCTGGCACTGAAACCAGTTGCACGGGATCTCGGCCTTGACGATCTGCCGGAAGCCGTTCGGCCACGAGAAGAATTCCCACTCCGGCACCAGCGGCCGCGGCTCCGGCCCAAGATAGGCCCATAACAGCCCGCCCAATTCGGCGACCGGGTAGGCCTTGATATGGATCTCATCCTTGAGCCGCGCGTCCGGATGCGCCACGTCCTCATAGGGTTGCGCGAGGCAGCGGCCCGCCTCGTCATAGAGCCAGCCGTGATAGTTGCAGCGCAATCCGCACGCCTCGACATAGCCATAGCTCAGATCAGCGCGGCGATGCCGGCAATGCCGGTCGAGGAGGCCCCAGCGCCCGCCGAGATCCTTGTAAAGCACGAGGTCTTCCCCCAAGAGCCGCAGCGGCTTCGTGCCCGGCCGATCGAGCTCGCTGGCGCCGGCGATCGGCCACCAGTAGCGGCGCAACAGATCGCCCATCGGCGTCCCGGCACCGGTCTGTGTCAGCAGCTCCCAGCGGCTGCGCGGCTCGTGCGTCTGGTCTTGCGTCACCGACGATCTCCACTTCTGATGGCAATAGAACGGTACCGAGGAGACACTCCATGGGCAACACTGTCGGCGGCATGTGCAAGACGGGCGCCGAGCACCTCGACGCATTGCGCGATGGCCGCGCTGTTTATATCGACGGCGAGCGGGTTGCCGACGTTACAGTGCATCCGGCGTTCCGCAACGCCGTCCATTCGGCGGCCGCGCTCTACGACTTTCAGTGCCGCCCCGAAAACATCGAGCTGATGACATTTGTGCCTGCGGGCGGCAAGCGACGGATCAATCGGTGCTGGCAAATGCCGCACGATCACGAGGAGCTTGTGCAACGACGAAAGGCGCTTGTCGCCTGGGCCGTATTGCCTCACTGGGGGATGTTCCTGAGGCTTCAAGCGTTTGCCTCACCAGGCGTGCTCCCGTTGCCTCACTGATCCCCCGGCCGAGCCGCAGCTCC
>Ga0306926_10000887_pt1 | contig 28934 bp, 28 predicted proteins | sample flu12Cox44000178_FD_203759 | JGI IMG/M metagenome (GOLD analysis project Ga0306926, IMG submission 203759) | Lab enrichment of tropical soil microbial communities from Luquillo Experimental Forest, Puerto Rico - flux8day.12C.oxic.44.000.178 (v2)... | ecosystem: Environmental > Terrestrial >...
AAAACATTCCCTGCGCGATGGTTTTACGGCTTATTACGCGCTCTCCCCGGTGATCGGGCTTGTTTGTCACCGTTGTCGCGCGGGTCGTTCCGAGCGACGTAGCATCAGCGTCGAGATGCCAGGACCACACGACTTCACCGTCCGCCTTTCGCGCCATTCGTCATCGGCGAAAAAGCGTCCATCGCATCCCGCGCCCAACGTTCGTGACGATCGCGAAACGCCCCTCTAGTGAAGCGCGGGATGTCGCTAATCGTGAGGTGTTTCGGGGTCAAGCGGCAAGCGCGGCCCGATGCGACAGATTGGCACGACGGGCAAATCAGTATTTACGATGACGCTACGCCTCAGCAAGGCCCGTCCCCTGGAGCTAGCCTTTCTCCGTTTTTAAGGTATTCGCCCACTCGAAAAGCTCTCCACGCTCGGCTGGGTCGTATGCTCAAACAGAGATAGTACGAAAATGGCCAGGGCTTCAGGTTGCGAACCTGGAAAACGCATTGAGTGCGCTGCGATCGACGCTGAGCGTCGAGCGCGCCGTGCGGACCATCGAAGGCAAGTCGACGAACAGGCTGGACGTGAACTGAGACAAATAGTCAGTGTGGATCGTCGCGCTTTGCCCGCGACCGTAGCTCGTTCTCTTTGACATTCGAGGCCGGCTGGTTCTGACGCCCAGAGTTGTAGAAACGATCAACCAGCCAACACACAGACCAATACAAAACAAAGGGCAGCCCAAAGAAGCATACGGCCTGGACTATCGGGTCCCACTCTTCTGGGATGCGGAAGGTGTCGATCAGAGAATTGCTCAACCAACGAATAAACCAAAGATAAAAGCTCATTGCGCCCTCCAGGGTGGAGGCGGCTTCGCGGCTTCCCGCTGGCACCATATTTAGGTGCGGCAGATTGGCACGACGGGCAATTAATGCATGGCAGGCATCGCGGTTTGACTGTCGCGCAAATTGGTTGCGGCTCATCCTTCGAGACGCATCGCTGTATGCGATGCTCCTCAGGATGAGGTCAGGGCAAGTAGCGCAAAGTCGGTCCCTCATGGGTGAGGAGGCGCGAAACGCCGTCTCGAACCATGGGGCCCAGCCATAGACGACTCACCCGCCCGAAGAGGGCCAAGAAGAATCAGTCCCCGCTCGGTGGAATCAGCGGCTGCGCGATTTCCGCAAACACCGGCAGCGCCTCGCAGCGCGCGGCATGCGCACCAAGTGCCGGATAGCGCGTGGCATCGAACAATTGCGGATGTGCCTCGCCGGTAAATCGCAGCACGCAGGCGAGGGCGATGTCGACGTGGCCGATTTTCTCGCCGAACCAGTATGGCGAAGCGATATTGGCGCGCGCCTGCTCCAGAACGTCCAGCACGGCACCGATCTGCGTCTCGCAACGCTCGACCCAGATTTTCGAATGCTTGTCCTTGCGCAGCACGCGTTCGTAGACAAGGCTGACGGCTTTGTCGCCGAGCCCGGTCGCAAGCGCGCAAACCTTCAGGCAACGGCGGCGCTGCGGGCCGGTGCGCGCGATCATTGCCTTGTCCGCGCCCACGAGCTCGTCGAGGTAGTCGAGGATCGCCATGCTCTCGATCAGGGCTTCGCCATCATCCAGCACCAACGTCGGCACCCGCCGCAACGGATTGAAGGGGGCGATCTTGTCGCCTTCGCCGAAGGTCGACCACGGCCGGTGCTCGAACGCAAGGCCATAAGTGCGCATCGCGATTCCGACGCGGCGGACGAAGGGGGAATCATATTGGCCGATCAGGATCATGGGCAACGCCCTCACTTTCAAACCTTTTCCCGAATCACGCGTTTGACCGCCGCAATCGCGTCTTCATCCCGCTTGTACATCGTCCACTGCTTGATCCGTTTGGCCCGCACCAGTTTCGCCGAAATCAGGACCCGCATGTGCTCGCTCAGCGTCGGCGCGCTCACGCCGAGTTTTTCCGCGATCAGAACGCCGCATACGCCATCGTCCTCCAGATCTCCGTCCGCCTGCTCGCGAAAATGCTTCTTCGGATCGCGCAGCCAGTCCAGAATAAGAAGGCGGCGCTCGTTCGCCAGCGCACGTAACGCAATTGCGATTTTCATTTAGTTAGTTTGCCAATTAACTAATTGATGTCAAGCCTGCCAGGGTGTAAGGGTGCCATATGGCTGAGATCGCTCCGATCACGCGCGAACGCGTCGCTGCCACCGAAAAGACCATCCGCCCCTTTGTCCGGCGAACGCCGCTGGTGCGCGTGGACGGCTCCGACTTCGGTCTGTCGGCGGAATCGCTGACGTTCAAACTGGAAATGCTGCAGCATTCCGGTTCGTTCAAGGCGCGCGGCGCCTTCGCCAATCTGTTGTTGCGCGAGACCCCGCGCGTGGGCGTAGTGGCGGCCTCCGGCGGCAATCACGGCGCGGCCGTGGCCTATGCGGCGCAACGCCTGGGCGTGCCGGCGACGATTTTTGTGCCCGATATCACCTCGCCGGCGAAAGCCGAGATGATCCGCAATTGCGGTGCCAACCTCGTGTTCGCGGGTTCGCGGTATGCCGACGCGCTGGCGGCAAGCGAAGCGTACATCGCCGAAACCGGCGCGATGGCAATTCACGCCTTCGACCAAAGCGAGACTCTGTTGGGACAGGGGACGGTCGGGCTGGAGCTCGAGCAAGATGCCCCCGAGACCGATACGCTGTTGGTCGCGGTCGGCGGCGGCGGATTGATCGGCGGTATCGCCGCCTGGTACGGCAACCGGATTCGGATCGTCGCCGTGGAGCCGGAGAGCGCGCCGACCTTGCACGCAGCTTTTGAGGCAGGCCGCCCGGTGGATGCACCCGCCGGCGGGATCGCAGCCGACAGTCTCGCTCCGCGCCGAGTCGGAGAGTTGATGTTTGCGATCGCACGAAAGCACGTGGCCGAGGTGGTGCTTGTCACCGACGACGCGATCCGCGAGGCGCAAGGCGCGCTCTGGTCGAAACTGCGGGTGGTGGCGGAGCCCGGCGGCGCCGCCGCTTTTGCCGCGCTGCTCTCGCGGCGCTACCAGCCGTCGAAAGGCGAACGTGTCGCCGTGCTGCTCTGCGGCGCCAATACCACAGCGGTGAGGTTCGAGGGCTAAACTCCCTCCCCCTAGTCGCTCGCCAAAATGCCTCTCACCCCGCGCGCCCAGCTAGAACGGACATCATGTCGCGCAACCTTCCGAATAGCACCGTGCTAATTTGTCGGGGCAAGCCTTTGGGGGCCCGGATGAGGCGGCGGGAGTTCATCACAATACTTGTCGGTGCGGCGGCATCACCAATGGCCGCGCGCGCACAGCAATCTCCAATACCACTGATTGGATTTCTGAATTCTTCATCGCGGCAACTTTATCATGGTGAGATTGAGGCCTTTCTGAAAGGCCTCGGTGAAAGCGGTTTCGTCGACGGCCAAAACGTCAAGATCGAATACCGCTGGGCAGAAGGTCATTCTGATCGGCTTCCGATGATGGTCGCCGATTTGGTCGCGAAGAAGGTCGCGGTGATCGCGGCAACGAGTGCCCCGGCTGCCCTGGCCGCGAAAGGCGGCACCACAACCACGCCGATCGTGTTCGAAACAGGTTTCGATCCCGTCCACATTGGCCTCGTCGCCAATCTCCGTCAGCCGGGCGGCAATGTCACCGGCGTCACGCAAATGAATGCCTTGATCACTTCGAAGCGGCTGGAGTTGCTGCAAGAGTTTGTTCCGAAGATGAAGCTCGTCGCATTCCTGGTCAATTCAAGAAATCCCGGTTTGGCAGAGATCCAGAGGAACGAGGCCCAAGCGGCAGCCGACAGCCTTGGCGTTAAGATCAAGTTTTTGGACGCCAGCACGGAAGCCGATTTGGATGAAGCCTTCGCGAACCTTGCCGCGGCGCGAGCAGATGGTCTCGTCGTAGGTTCCGATGGCTTTTTCCGCGGTCAGAGTGAACGATTGGGCGCGCTGGCGGCGCGTCATTCTGTGCCGGCAGCATTCGAGACCCGCGCTTTTGTGACCTCCGGCGGGTTGCTGAGTTATGGCGGCAGCTCTGCGGATTCCTATCGCCTGGCTGGGGTCTATGTCGGCCGCATTCTCAAAGGCGACAGACCCGCCGATCTGCCGGTCCAGCAAGGCACCAAGATGGAATTGTTCGTCAACGCAAAAGCCGCCAAAGCCCTCGGTCTCAACGTCCCACTTCCCTTGTCCGGCCGCGCCGACGAGATCATCGAGTGAGCGCTTTTGCTGCGAGGCATTAGTCAGGCCCCAAGCGGACCTTCGGTGAGGTCCGCTGACGCGCCGCCATTGGAGGCATAGAGGACCTCGTATGCGCCTGACTCGTGGCGCCAAACATCACGGCGGTAAAGTTCGAGGGTTAGACTCCCTCCCCCTCGTCGCTCGCCAAGACGCCCCTCACCGCAAGCGCCCAGCCCTTGAGCTTTTTCTCGCGCGTCGCCGCGCCCATGACCGGCTTGAAGCGGCGCTCTAACCGCCAGTTGTCGGCGAATTTTGAAGGCTCGGGAAAAACGCCGGCATTCAGGCCGGCAAGATAGGCCGCACCGAGCGCGGTGGTTTCCTGGATCATCGGGCGATCGACGGGCGCATCGAGCAAATCGGAAAGCCGCTGCATCGTCCAGTCGGAAGCGGTCATGCCGCCATCGACGCGAAGCACGACGTTGGCTGCTTTCGCCTCCGGCCAGTCGGCACGCATCGCTTCCCAGAGATCGAAGGTCTGGTAGCAGACGCTTTCGAGCGCCGCATGCGCAAGCTCGGCGGGTCCGGTGTTGCGCGTGAGCCCGAACAGCGCGCCGCGCACGCGCGGATTCCAGTATGGCGCCCCTAAGCCGACAAAGGCCGGCACCAGATAGACGGCTTGTGTGGCGTCGGATTTGTCGGCAAGCGGGCCGGTCTCGGCGGCCTGCCTGATGAGGCCGAGCCCGTCGCGCAGCCACTGCACCGCGCTCCCTGCGACAAAGATCGAGCCTTCGAGCGCGTAGGTGCGCTTGCCCTTGAGCTGATAGGCGATGGTGGTGAGCAGCTTGTTTTTCGAGGTGACCGGCGAGCCGCCGGTGTTGAGCAGCGCAAAACACCCGGTGCCGTAGGTCGACTTGATCATGCCCGGCGAAAAACAGGCCTGGCCGATGGTCGCCGCCTGCTGGTCGCCGGCAATCCCCGAGATCGCGATCGCCCCGCCGAACAGGTCCGGCGCGCTGTCGCCGAAATGGTGCGAGGAATCCTTCACCTCCGGCAACATCGAGCGCGGCACGCGAAGGATTTTCAGGAGATCGTCGTCCCATTGCCCCGTGTGGATGTTGAAGAGCAGCGTGCGCGAGGCGTTGGTGGCGTCGGTGGCATGAACCTTGCCGCCGGTCAAGCGCCACAACAGGTAGCAATCGATGGTGCCAAAGAGCAGATCGCCGCGTTCGGCACGGGCGCGCGCGACGGGAACGGAATCGAGAATCCAGGCGACCTTGGTGCCGGAAAAATAGGGATCGATGATGAGGCCGGTTTTGGCCGATATCGCACCTTCGTGGCCTTCGCTCTTAAGTCTTGCGCAGATGTCGGCGGTGCGGCGATCCTGCCAGACGATGGCGCGATGCACGGCCTGCCCGGTGACGCGATCCCACACCACGGTGGTCTCGCGCTGGTTGGTGATGCCGATCGCTGCGATATCATTTGCCGTTACGCCCGCGCGTTCGAGCGCGTCGCGGCAGGTGATGACGGTCGAGGTCCAGATGTCCTCCGGTTCGTGCTCGACCCAGCCCGAGGCCGGAAAGTGCTGGGGAAATTCGGCCTGCGCGACCGCAGCGATCGAAATGTCGTCGCGGAACACGATGGCGCGCGAGGACGTGGTGCCCTGATCGATGGCCAGCACATAGGACATGGAGTGATTCCCGGCGTTGCTTCCCGCAAGATCTGGTTGCGGCAAGGCAAGCGGATCGGACGGATCGCGTCAAGGCGGGTGTATCGCGGTTTGCCGCGCTTCCAATCCCTCCCCCTTGTGGGGAGGGTGGCGCGTCGTGAGCATCGCGAACAAAGCGACGGGTGGGGGTCATCGCTGCTTACAGCCCCCGCCCGCCTTCGCTCCGCGAAGTCACCTCGAGAGCGAGCTTAGCTCGCCTCGGACCCCACGAGGGGGAGGGATAAGAGTCCATCTCACGCGAAATAGTCCGCCGCCGCGGTTTCGTCCATCGGGACGCGGCGCGCCCTGATCGCGTCGAATACCGGCGTCAGCACGACGGCAACGATCAGGTTGAGGATCAAAGTGTAGAACGCGGTGTAACCGGGGAACGTAAAGCCGCCGATCGCGAGCGGAAAGGTAGGGGTCAGCTCAGATACAATCGCCATCGCCGTGCCGGTCGCCGTGCCAACCGCCCAGCCGGCGAGCAGCGCCCAGTCGTTGAACCATCTGGTATAGGCACCGAGCATCACCGCGGGCAGCGTCTGAATGATCCAGATGCCGCCGAGCAGCTGCAGATGGATGGCGTATTTCGTCGGCACGAACAGGATGAACACCAGCGCACCGGCCTTGACGATCAGCGACACCCATTTCGCCATCTGTGCTTCCTGCCGGTCGGACGGGTTCTTGTTGATGAACTCGCGGTGGATATTGCGGGTATAGAGATTGGCCGCGGCGATCGACATGATCGCGGCGGGCACCAGCGCGCCGATGCCGATCGCGGCGAAGGCGACGCCGACGAACCACGACGGAAACGAATGCAGGAACAGGGCCGGTACTGCGAAATTGTTGCCGAATTCCTTGAAACCGGCCGTAAATTGCGGATCGGTGCTGACGCCGGCGGCGATCGCAAAGAAGCCGAACAGTGCGAGCAGGCCGAGCATGAAGGAATAGGCCGGCAGCATCGCGGCATTGCGGCGGATGGCGTGGCCGCTGCTCGCGCTCAGGATCCCGGTGATGGAATGCGGATAGAGGAAGAGCGCCAGCGCCGAGCCGAGCGCAAGCGTCGCATAAGCGCCGTAAGCGCCGGTGGTGTTGGGACCGGGCGTGGCCAATAGCTGCTTCGCCGGAGGCACCGCTGCGAAGATCTTGTCGAATCCGCCGAGTTCGATCGGAATGGCGATGATCGCGGTGAACGCGGTGATGTAAATCAGGATGTCCTTGACGATCGCGATCGACGCCGGCGCGCGCAGGCCGCTCGAATAGGTGAAGGCGGCGAGAATGATGAAGGCGATGATCAGCGGCAGGTCGGAGGTGAATCCCGTTCCGGAGATTCCGAGCCCGCCGATCACCACCTGGATGCCGACGAGTTGCAACGCGATATAGGGCATGGTGGCGACGATGCCTGTGATCGTCACTGCGAGGGCGAGCCAGCGGTTGCCGAAGCGGCCACGCACGAAATCCGCAGCCGTGATGTAACCGTGCTTGTGGCAGACGTGCCAGAGCCGCGGAAACACCAGAAACAGAATGGGATAGGCGACGATCGTGTAGGGCACCGCGAAGAACGCGACCGCCCCGGCTCCGAATGCCAGTGCCGGAACGGCGATGAAGGTGTAGGCGGTATAGAGATCGCCGCCGATCAGGAACCAGGTGATGAAGGTGCCGAAGCGCCGCCCGCCGAGCCCCCATTCATGCAACAGATCGAGATCGCCCTTGCGCCAGTGGGCGGCGGCGAAGCCGAGCCAGGTGATGAACGCAAACAGCAGCACGAAGACGATCAGTGCAACCCAGTTCACCTCGCTCACGAGAGTACCCTCCTCGCCCTCCTCCGCGCGGCCCGAGCCCGACCACCGGTGTCATTGTTCGGGAGCTGCGTCTTCCAGAAGCGCGATGGCTTTAGTCAAATCGCCATCGGGCTTTAGTTTATTGTTTGCGCATGATCTTTTCGGAAAACCACTAAACGCTTTTCCGGATCATGCGCTAACGGCGGCGGGCTTCAGCCTCGGTCGCGAAGTAAACGATCGCAGTCAAGACCGCGCCGATGATGACCCAGAGAAGCTGATACCAGTAAAAGAACGGCATGCCCGCCAATGCCGGCTCCGCCTTGTTGTAGAAGGAAGGCCACAACACCGCGACGAACTGGATGATGAACAGCAGATACCACCAGCTCCATCCGTAATGCGAACTTGGACGTTCGTTCATGGCTGCTCCTAGCCGCGCAAGGCGGAACTTTCCTCACCAAGCGGAACGCCTGGACCCGGCTTTTGTTTCAATTTCTGCGTCGGAATCCGGTGTCTACGCGTAGAACGGCATGCCGCGGTGCGGCAAGCGCGAGACCATGCTGCCTCAGCCTCCCCTGGAAGGGGAGCCCTACACCGCAGCCGTCGTCACTCCGCCGTCGACCACGATGGTCTGCCCGGTCATGAAGCTGGAAGCATCCGAGCCGAGATAGGCAACGGCACCGGCGATCTCGTCGGGCTCGCCGATGCGCCGCAGCGGCGTGGTGGCGCAGCGGCGTTTCAGCCGCTCTTCGTCTTCCCAGAGCGCCCGCGCGAAATCGGTCTTGACCAGACCCGGCGCGACACAATTGACGCGCACGCCTTTCGGTCCCCACTCGCCGGCAAGACTTCGGCATAACGCGAAATCCGCGGCTTTCGAAATTCCGTAGGCGCCGATCACGGTCGAGCCGCGCATCCCCCCGATCGAGGAGATGATGACGACCGCCCCCCTGCCGCGCTCGGCCATCGCCGGGATCGCCAGCGAACACAGCCACACATTGCTCTTGACGTTGGCGCTCATGATCTTGTCGAAGGCTTCATCCGTGATGTCGAGCAGCGGGCCGTAATAGGGATTCACCGCGGCGTTGCAGACGAGGATGTCGATCCGCCCGTAATGGGCGGTTGCGCCCTTGATCAGGGCCTCGACCTCGTCGCGGCGCGAGATGTTGCAGGCAATGACGTGTGCGTCGCCGCCCGCCTTGCGAATGCCGTGGGCGACTTCCTCGCAAGCGTCGACCTTGCGGCTTGAGATCACGACTTTCGCGCCGAGCCTTGCCAGAAGCTCGGCCGACGAGCGGCCGATGCCGCGGCTCGAGCCGGTGACGACGGCGACGCGGCCGGTGAGATCGAAGGGGGTGTTTTTCATTGTTGTGTTTCCTCTCTCTGCTCGTCATCGAGGAGCGGAACAAAGCAATCCAGGATTTGGTTCTGGATTGCTTCGCGCAGCCTGTCATCGGGCGCGCGGTCGAGCGACCCGTTGGCTCGCAATGACGGTGGGATTACACCAGCCCGCCGCCCGCAGTGACGCGACGCAGGTGGTAATCGGTGTCGCCGAAACTATTCTCGATCATGGTCAGCCGTTTGAAGTAATGGCCGATCTGGGCCTCCATGGTCATGCCGATGCCGCCATGAAGCTGGATCGACTGCTGGCCGACGAATTTTGCCGATTTGCCGATCTGCACTTTCGCCGCCGCCACGGCCGTGGCGCGCTCGTTGGCGTCATCGAAATCGCAGGCCATGGTGGCGTACATCGACATGCTGCGGGCCTGTTCGACGGCGACGAACATGTCGGCGGCGCGGTGCTGCAAGGTCTGGAAGCTGCCGATCGGCACGCCGAACTGCTTGCGGGTCTTGAGATATTCAACGGTCGTCTTCAGCGATTCATCCATCAAGCCGACCGCTTCGGCGCATATTGCTGTGCGCGCCTCGTCGACCACGCGCTCGATCAGCGCCAGTCCGTTGTCCGGGTCGCCGATTGCGGCATCGCTGCCGACTTCGACGCCGGTGAAAGTGATGTCGGCGGCGTGCAGGCCATCCTGGGTGGGATAGCCCTTCTTCGCCACGCCCCTGGCGTCGCCCGGCACCAGGAACACACCGACGCCGGCCGCGTCACGTTGACTGCCTTTGGTGCGCGCGGTCACGATCAGGGTGTCGGCGGCCTCGCCGTTGAGCACGACGAATTTCTCACCGTCAATGACCCATCCCTCGCCTTTCTTTTTGGCCGAGGTGGTGACGTCGGCAAGATCGTAGCGGGAGTTTTTTTCAAGCTGGGCGAAGGCAAAGGTTCTGGTCCCTTCGATGATGCCGGGAATGTGCGCTTCTTTCTGCGCGGCCGAGCCGCCATGGCGCAGGAAGCCGCCGCCGATCACCACCGTCGGTAGATAGGGCTCCACGACCAGCGCCCTGCCGAGCGCCTCCATCACGATCATGGTCTCGACCGCGCCGGCGCCGAAGCCGCCGTCGTTTTCCGAAAACGGCAATCCGAGCAGGCCCTGCTCGGCGAGCTTGCCCCAGATGGCTTTGCTCCAGCCGCCCTTCTCCTTCATGTATTTCTTGCGGGAATCGAAATCATAAGCGCTGCCGAGCAGCCCATCGACGCTTTCCTTGAGGAGCCTTTGCTCCTCCGACAAATCGAAATCCATTTTACCTTCCCATAAGCAAAGGCAATCAACGCCCTGACAAACCCACCCTCGTCATTCCGGGACACACGTCATCGCGTGGACCCGGAATGACGAGATATATCGCGCGAGATTCCGGGTTCGCAGCCCACGCTGCGCCCCGGAATGACAATATTAAAGTCCCAGCACGGCCTTGGTGATGATGTTGCGCTGGATCTCGTTCGATCCGCCATAGATCGAGACCTTGCGGTTGTTGAAATAGCTCGGCGCGATCTGCGCGGTCCAGTCCATCGTCTCGTTCGAATCCTCATCGCCGTGCTCGTCGTAGGGCGCGGCGAACGGCCCGATCACCTCCATCAAAAGCTCGGTCGTCGCCTGCTGAATTTCCGAGCCCTTGATCTTGAGCACGGAGGAAGCCGGGTTCGGCTTGCCCTTGCCGTGCTTGCCTTCGTCGGCGACGACGCGAAGCTGGGTCAATTCGAGCGCCTTGAGCTCGATCTCGACCGCGGCGAGTTTCTCGCGAAAAGCCTGGTCTTCCAGCACGGGCTTGCCGCCGGATTCGACCTTGGAAGCGAGGTCTTTAATGCGGCGAATCCGCTCCTTGGAAACGCCGACCCGGGCAATTCCGGTGCGCTCGTTGCCGAGCAGGAATTTGGCATAGTCCCAGCCCTTGTTTTCCTCGCCGACGAGATTTTCAAGGGGCACCTCGACGTCGTCGAAGAACACCTCGTTGACCTCGTGGCCGCCGTCGATGGTCTGGATCGGGCGCACCGTGATGCCCTTCGACTTCATGTCCATGAGGAGGAAGGAAATGCCGCTCTGCTTTTTCGCCGCGGGATCGGTGCGACACAGGCAGAAGATCATGTTGGCGTATTGCGCCAGCGTGGTCCAGGTCTTCTGGCCGTTGACGACATACTTGTCGCCCTTGCGCTCGGCCTTGGTCTTGAGCGAAGCGAGGTCGGACCCCGAGCCGGGCTCGGAAAAGCCCTGGCACCACCAGTCGTCGACACTGGCGATGCGCGGCAGATAGTGTTTCTTTTGCACCTCGTTACCGAACGTATAGATGACGGGACCGACCATGCTGACGCCGAAGGCGAGCGGCGCAGGCGCAGGGTGCATCTGCAGCTCTTCGTTGAAGATGTAATGCTGCACCGAGGTCCATCCCGTTCCGCCATATTCCTTCGGCCAGTGCGACACGCCCCAGCCTTTCTTGTTGAGGATGCGCCACCACTCGATCATCTCTTCGCTGGAGAGATGACGGCCCTCGACCATTTTCTGCCGCGTCGCCGGCGGCACATTGTCCCTGAAAAACGCCCGCACTTCCTCGCGAAAAGCGATTTCTTCCTTGCTGAAACTGAGATCCATCGAATGCTCCTTTGAAGCGAGTAATTGCGCGATCACTTGCTTGCGTCGTCCCCACGAAAGCGGGGACCCATAACCACCGGCTGCCAGAATCTCCAAAGCCGGTAACCACTTTTGCCTCGCCGATAGGCGGCAGCGTTTGGGTCCCGGCTCGCGCTCGCAAATGCTCGCTTGGCCAGGACGACGGTCAGTCTACTGCACCACTTCGAACAGGCCGGCCGCACCCATGCCACCGCCGACGCACATGGTGACGACCGCGTACTTGGCCTTGCGGCGGCGGCCCTCGATCAGCGCGTGACCTGTGAGCCGCGCGCCCGACATGCCGTAGGGATGGCCGACCGCGATCGCGCCGCCGTCGACGTTGAGCTTTTCCGGATCGATGCCGAGCTTGTCGCGGCAGTAGATCACCTGCACGGCAAAGGCCTCGTTCAATTCCCAGAGATCGATGTCGTCGACCTTCAGGCCGTGACGCTTGAGCAGGCGCGGCACCGCGAACACCGGTCCGATGCCCATCTCGTCCGGCTCGCAGCCGGCGGCGACAAAGCCGCGGAAGATGCCGAGCGGCTTGAGGCCGCGCCGCGCCGCCTCCTTGTCGCTCATGATTACGGATGCACTGGCGCCGTCCGAAAGCTGGCTGGCATTGCCGGCGGTGATGGTGAAACCTTCGCCGCGCACCGGCTTCAACGCGGCAAGTCCTTCGGCGGAAGTGTCCGGCCGCGGGCCTTCGTCCTTTGAAAGCGTGACCTCTTTCATCGATACGGCGCCGGTCGCCTTGTCGGCGATGCCCATCATGGTGGTGATCGGCGCGAGTTCGTCGTTGAACTTGCCGCCCTGCTGCGCGGCAGCGACGCGGCGCTGGCTTTCCAGCGAATATTCGTCCTGCCGCTCGCGGGAAATGCCGTAGCGCTTGGCGACGACTTCCGCGGTGTCGATCATCGGCATGTAGACCTCGCCCTTGATCTTGAGCAGCGCCGGGTCCTGGGCGTGGAAGGTATTCATTTTGTCGTTCTGCACCAGCGAGATCGACTCGCCGCCGCCGCCGACCGCGACCTCGACGCCGTCGAAAATCACCGAGCGCGCCGCAAGCGCAATCGCCTGCAGGCCCGAGGCGCATTGCCGGTCGATCGTAGTGCCGCCGACCGTGACCGGGAGCCCGGCGCGCAACAACGCCTTGCGGGCGATATTGCCGCCGGTTGTTCCCTGCTGCAGCGCCGCGCCCATCACCACGTCCTCGACCTCCTTCGGATCGACTTTGGCGCGGGCCACGGCCTGGCCGATGGCGTGGCCGAGCAGGGTTGCGCCTTCGGTAGCGTTGAGGGCGCCGCGATAGGCCTTGCCGATCGGGGTGCGGGCGGTGGATACGATGACGGCGTCGGTCATGAACGACCTCCTGTTGCGAGTTGTTGTTGTTGTGGTTGTAGCTGCGCTCGTTGCAGCGCTGACTGTTGATTACGCAATTCATGACGCGAAAGTTTGCCGACCGGCGTCTTCGGCAATTCGGCGGCGAATTCGACTGCCGCGGGAATTTCGTGCCGGCCGAGCTTGCCGGCGAGAAATGCCTTGAGCTCATCCAGCGAGAACGCCACCGCGCCTGGGCGCAATTTGATGAAGGCCTTTGCCGCCTCGCCGCGGTAGTTGTCGGGAACGCCGATGACGATCACTTCCTCCACGGCGGGATGTTCGTAGATCGCCTGCTCGATCATCTGCGGATAGACGTTGAAGCCGCCGGAGATGATCATGTCCTTCTTGCGATCGACCAGGTAGAAATAACCGTCCTCGTCCATGTAGCCAATGTCGCCGGTGAGAAAACGGTCGCCGACAAAGGCCTGCGCGGTTTCCTCCACCCGGTTCCAGTACCCCTTGGTGACGTTGGGTCCCCTGATGCGGATTTCGCCGACTTCGCCCGGGGCGAGCACTTTCGAGGAATCACCGAGCGCGACCACGTCCATTTCGATACCGGGCAGCATCAGCCCGATCGAACCAGGCTTGTCGGGGCCGCCCTCGGGATGGGCGGTGCCGGGCGAGCAGGTCTCGGTCATGCCCCAGCCGCTCTTGAGCTTCATATTGGTCTTGCGCTCGAAGATTTTCGCAACCTCGACCGGCAACGGCGCACCGCCCGATCCGCAACTGACGAGCGAGGAGAGATCGCGGCTTTCGAGATCGGGCAGGCTTGCTATTGCGATCCACATCGTCGGCACGCCGGGAAACACGGTGGCGCGCTTGACCTCGATATCGCGCATCACCGCCTCGACGTCGAAGCGCTGGTGCAGCGAGATCAGATCGCCCCGCGAGAGCGACCGCAGCATGATCACGGTGAGTGCGTAGATATGAAACAGCGGCAGCACACAGATCACGCGCTCGATCGCGTTGCGCTCCATCCGCGCCTTCTTGCCCCACGTCTCGTAGATCGACACCGCGGAGGTGAGATTGCCGTGGCTGAGCATCGCGCCCTTCGGCAAGCCGGTGGTGCCGCCGGTATATTGCAGCAGTGCGACGTCATCGGGTGAAACCTGCGGCCACTGCTCGGGTCTTGTCGCGCCTTCGACGAATTTCGAGAACCTCACGATTGAAGGATGATCCGGGACAGGCGCGTGCGGATTGCCGACCGCGCCCCAGGAATCGTCCTCGCAAACGATCAGGCGATCGATCAGGCCGTTTTCCAGAAATTTGAGTGCCGTCGGCAACAGTGCCGCGAGATCGCTGGTGATCAGGACGCGCGCGCCGCTGTCGCTCAATTTATGCGAAAGCGCGCGCATCCCGTCGAGCGGGGAAAGATGCACGACGCGGGCGCCGGCCTTGAGCGCGCCGAAGAAGTTGACCGGATGGTCGGGCGAATTGCCGAGGAACAGCGCGATCGACGTGTTCGTGCCCAGACCTGCGCGCAAAAACGCCGCGGCGGCGACCTCCGCCTTTTGCTCCAACCCGGCATAGGAGATGACGCGGTCGCGGAATTCGATCGCCGGCCGCGCGCCGAATTCGCTCGCTGCCTTCGACAGCAGATCGGGCAATGTTCCGCGCGCGATCGGATCGCTCCAATGAACGCCTTCGGGATAGAACTGCTCGCCGGGGTGGGTCATGGGAAAATGGCTTTGGAAACGGTCATTCCGGGGCACGCAAAGCGCGAACTACAATGTGCAATTGCACATCTGAGAATCTCGAGATTCCGGGTCTGCGCCTTGCGGCGCATCCCGGAATGACAGACGCGTTCGATGCACATCATGCCGCTTTCGCCGTCTGCGCGAGCGAGGCAAAGGTCTTGCCCTCGGAAGCGAGCTGCCTGAGCAGCGGCGCCGGCTCGAGCGAGGGATCGTTGGTCTCCTTCGCGTAGTACGACAGCCGGTCGGCGATGTGCTTCAGGCCCACCTGGTCGGCATAGAACATCGGCCCGCCGCGATAGACCGGCCAGCCATAGCCGTAAAGCCAGATCACATCGATATCGCCCGGCCGCGCCGCGATCTTTTCCTCGAGAATCCGCGCGCCTTCGTTGATCATCGGATACATCATGCGTTCGAGGATTTCCTCGTCGCCGATCGCGCGGCGCTTGCGCCCGAGCCGCTGCAGCGTCTCGTCGATCAGCTTCTCGACTTCCGGATCGGGTAACGGCGAGCGCGAACCCGCTTCATATTTGTAATAGCCCTTGCCGGTCTTCTGGCCGAAACGGCCCGCCTCGCACAAGGCATCGGCGATTTCCGACTTGATGCCGCGGTCTTTCCGAGAACGCCAGCCGATATCGAGGCCGGCAAGATCGCCCATCGCGAACGGTCCCATCGGCATGCCGAATTTGGTCACCACCGCATCGACCTGTTGCGGCAGCGCGCCTTCGAACAGCAATTTCTCCGCCTGCTTGCCGCGCTGCGCCAGCATGCGATTTCCCACGAAGCCGTCGCAGACGCCGACCACCGCGGGCACCTTGGCGATCCGGCGCGCCACCGACACCGCCGTGGTGAGCGCGTCCGGCGCGGTCTTTGCCGCACGCACGATCTCGCACAGTTTCATCACATTGGCCGGCGAGAAGAAGTGCATGCCGAGCACGTCCTGCGGGCGCTTGGTTTCCTTGGCGATTTCGTCGATGTTGAGATAGGAGGTGTTGGAAGCCAGCACCGCGCCCGGCTTGGCGTATTTGTCAAGCGCCGCGAAGACTTCCTTCTTGATCGCCATCGTCTCGAACACGGCCTCGATGACCAGGTCGGCATCCTTCACGTGCTCCAATCCGACCACGCCGTTGATCAAGGCCATGCGCTTGGCGGGCGCATCCGCAGGGATGCCGCCCCGCGCGGCGGTCGCCTCGTAGTTCTTCTGCATCACGCCCATGCCGCGCTTGAGTTGCTCCTCGCCGGTCTCGATCAGGGTCACGGGGATGCCGGCATTGGCGAACGACATGGCGATGCCGCCGCCCATGGTGCCCGCGCCGATGATGGCGACGCGCTCGACCTTGCGCGCCTTGGTGCCTTCGGGAACGCCGGCGATTTTTGCAGCCTCGCGTTCGGCGAAGAATGCGTAGCGCTGCGCCTTCGACTGATCGCCCGATATCAGCTTGAGAAAACCCTCGCGTTCCTTCTTCAAGCCCTCCTCGAACGGCAGGTCGATCGCCGCACCCACGGCGTCGGCCGCGGCAAACGGCGCTTCCAACCCGCGCGCCTTCTTGGTCATCGCCGCAACCGCGCTGGTGAAGATTGAGCGGTCGGCTTTCGCCGCGGCAAGCTTGCTGTCGTCGTCGCGCAGCTTTCGCAAGGGGCGCTTCTCCGCCAGCACCTTGCGGGCGAAAGCCTCGCCGCCCGAGGCCGGACCTTCGACGATTTCCTCGATCAGGCCGTTCTTCAGGGCTTCCGAGGCCGGAATCGGATCGCCGCCCACGATCATCCTGACTGCAAGCTCCGGGCCGACCGCGCGCGGCAGCCGCTGCGTCCCGCCCGCGCCCGGCAACAGGCCAAGTTTCACCTCAGGCAGGCCCAAACGGGCGTCCTTGGTCGCAACGCGGAAATGGCAGGCAAGCGCGACTTCGAGACCGCCGCCGAGCGCGGTGCCATGAATCGCGGCAATCACCGGCTTCGGCGAATTCTCGATTTCCGACAACACTTCGTGAAGGCCCGGCGGCTTCGGCGGTTTGCCGAATTCGGTGATGTCGGCGCCCGCAATGAAGGTGCGACCGGCGCAGGTCAGAACGATCGCCTTCACTTCCGGGTCGGCGATCGCGCGCTTGATGTTGTCCATAATTCCGCCGCGCACGGCGGCGCTGAGCGCATTCACCGGCGGGCTGTCGACGGTGACGATGGCAACCACGTCATGACGCTCGAGACTGACCGGTGCGCTCACGGGACTCTCCTTTTTTACGTTTTTCAACTTCTTAAAACGTATTCCGCATTGCGGAATTGAATTCCGCATCTTGACAGCGAGGGTTATTTTGAAGCACGTCCCTTGTCAACGAGGGTCCGCGAAACGGTATCGGCAGCAGGCCATGAGGCGTTCAGGCAAGAAAGTGGCGAGCGATCGCAGCTTTGTGGTCGCGCTTTCCCGCGGTCTTGATGTGTTACGCGCATTTCAGCCCAACGACGGGCTTCTCGGCAATCAGGAGATTGCAGCCCGCACGAACTTGCCGAAGCCAACCGTCTCGCGGTTGACCTATACTCTCACCAAGCTCGGTTATCTTACACCGGTTCCGCGTTTCGAGAAATATCAGCTCGCACCCGCTGCGATGGCGCTGGGCTATGCCGCACTGACCAATCTCGGCGTCCGCCATCTGTCGGAACCGTTCCGGGAAGAGTTGATGCGCGAGACCGGGGGGGCGGTAGCGGTCGGCGGACGCGACCGTCTCAGCATGATCTATTTCGGCCAGAGTCGCGGCATGACCATCGGCGTTCAACTGGACGTCGGTTCGCGAATTCCGATCGCCACCACCGCAATGGGGCGTGCCTATCTGTGGGCCCTGCCGGAAGAGGAACGCGTTGTTTTGTTGCGTGACATGCGCGAGCACTATGGCAACCGCTGGGCGCGGATGCGCGAGGGCATCGAACGCGCCGGCGAGACGGTCGCCAAACACGGTTTTGCGATCTCGGCGGGCGAGTGGCACGACGACATTCATGCCGTTGGCGTAGCACTAAAGCTTAATGACGGAACGGGCCCTTATGCGTTTAACTGTGGTGCGCCCGCATTCCGCTTCACGGAAGAACGGCTGCGCACCGACATTGGACCCCGTCTGGTGGCAATGGTAAGAAACATCGAGGCTGCGCTCGGCGGCGCAGCACCGCAATCAAAAAAAGAACAAGGCAGGAAGTCGAAAGCAGGAGGGAAACTTGCGCGCGTGGCCGAGGGGATCAGATAGCCTTCGCGGGTGTGATCCGGCAAATTGGCGTGGTCGTTCCGGTCCGGTCCAGCTCCGGTGCGAGGCGCGATGACGCAGATCCGACCGGCGCCGGAGAATTCGCCGCTGCTTGCGGTTTGCGATGTCAGCGTCGTATTCGGCGGCATTGTCGCCTTGAACGGCGTGTCGTTCGAGATGCGTCATGGCCAGATTTTGGGCCTGATCGGCCCGAACGGGGCCGGCAAAACCACGCTTTTCAATTGCCTGAGCCGGCTCTATCAGCCGAGCGCAGGCGACATCCTGATGGAAGGCAGGAGCATCCTGAACCGGCCGCCGCACCGGATCGCCGAAATCGGCATCGGACGCACCTTCCAGAACGTCGCGCTGTTTCCAAATCTTTCCGTCCTCGACAATGTCCGCCTCGGCGCTCATTCCCGGACCAACAGCGACATCGTCAGCGATTCCTTGAGGCTTCCCTGGGTCCGTCGCGGCGAGGCCGAGATCAACCGGCGCGTTCACGAAATCGTCGGCTATCTCGAACTCGAAGGAGTAGCCCACACCACGGTTTCCGGGCTGCCGTTTGGAACCCAAAAACGCGTGGAACTGGCGCGCGCGCTCGCCGCCGAGCCAAAAATTCTGTTGCTCGATGAACCAGCCGGCGGCCTCAACCACGAGGAAGTCCATGCGCTTGGCGATCTGATCCGCCGGATCCGCAGCGACCGCAGGGTCACGGTGCTGCTCGTGGAACATCACATGGGCCTGGTGATGTCGATTGCCGACCACGTGGTCGCGTTGAATTTCGGCCGCAAGCTCGCAGAGGGAACGCCCTCCGTGGTGCAGTCCGATCCCGACGTCATCAAGGCCTATCTGGGGAGCAAGGATCAATGACCGCGCTCCTCAATATCAAGGCGCTGAACGCCTATTACGGCCAGGTCCAGGCGCTGCATGGCCTTCAGTTCGACCTCAGGCGGGGAAGCGTGACCACGCTGCTCGGGGCCAACGGCGCCGGCAAGACCACCACCTTGCGCGCCATCTGCAACATGGTGCGTACCACGGGCGCGATCGAATTCGACGGCGCTCCGCTTTCCGGCCGTTCCACCGAAAATATCGTCCGCCTCGGGATTGCCCACGTGCCTCAGGGTCGCGGCACCTTCACCACCATGACGGTGGAAGAAAATCTTCAGCTCGGCGCGATCACGCGCGGTGACAAGGTCGGCGTGGTGGCCGATATCGAACGCATGTACGAGCATTTTCCGGTGCTCAAGCAGCGCTACAGCCAGCAGGCCGGCACGCTGTCGGGCGGCGAGCAGCAGATGCTCGCGGTGGCGCGGGCGTTGATGTTGCGGCCGCGGCTGATGCTGCTCGATGAACCGTCGTTCGGCCTGGCGCCTTTGATCGTGCGCGACCTCTTCAAGATTCTCGGCAAGATCAATCGCGAGGACAAGGTCACCATTCTGGTGGTCGAGCAGAACGCCCAGCTCGCGCTGGAACTGGCCGACCACGCCTATGTGATCGAGACCGGACGCATCGTGATGTCGGGCACCGCAGACGAAATCGCGAACAACGAAGACGTCCGTAAGTCCTATCTCGGATATTAAGGAGCCGCGGCCATGGAGCTTTTCACCAATCAGGTCCTGGCCGGCATCGCCACCGGCGCCATCTATGCCTGCATGGCGCTTGCGCTGGTGATGATCTATCAGGCGATCGATCATCTCAATTTCGCCCAGGGCGAAATGGCGATGTTCTCGACTTTCGTCTCCTGGCAGTTGATGCAATGGGGCGTGCCTTACTGGGGTGCGTTCCTGCTGACGCTCGCTTTTTCATTCGCGGGCGGCATCGTCATCGAACGGACGCTGTTCAAGCCGCTGGCGAAAGCGCCGATCCTGACCAATGTCGCCGGCTTCATCGCCCTGTTTGCGATCATCAACAGCGTCGCCGGCCTGATCTGGGATTTCACCATCAAGCAATATCCGACGCCATTCGGCTCCTCGCCGTTTCTCGGCAGCCAGCTTATCTCGACCCACCAGGCCGGCATGATCGGCGTCACGGTGCTGCTGTTGATCGCGCTCTATATCTTCTTCCGCTTCACGCGGATCGGGCTTGCAATGCGCGCGGCGGCATCGGTTCCCGAATCGGCGCGGCTGGTCGGCATCAATACTTCCTGGATGATCGCGCTCGGCTGGGGCATGGCGGCGGCGATCGGCTCGATCGCCGGCATGCTGATCGCGCCGGTGGTGTTTCTCGAGCCGAACATGATGGGCGGCGTCCTGATCTACGGCTTTGCCGCCGCCGTGCTCGGCGGCCTCACCAGCCCGTTCGGTGCGGTCATCGGCGGTTTCCTGGTCGGCATCGTCGAGAACCTCGCCGGCACCTACATTCCGGGCGTCGGCAATGAACTGAAGCTGCCGATCGCGTTGGCGCTGATCGTCACCGTTCTGGTCGTCAAGCCGGCCGGGCTGTTTGGCCGGCCCATCGTGAAGCGGGTTTGATCATGAGCGCCGTGCAGGAAGCCGTCACCGACGCACCCGCCGTTGAAGCCGTCCCCAAGCGCGCCCTGACGCTCGGCACCGGAACCTCGCTGACAGTGCTGGCGGCGCTGATCCTGGCGCCGTTGTTCGTGAAGAACTTCATCATCTTCCAGATGACGATGCTTCTGGTCTATGGTCTTGCCGTACTAGCGCTTAACATCCTGACCGGCGGCAGCGGCCAGTTTTCGTTGGGACAGAGCGCGTTCTATGCGGTCGGCGCCTACACCTCGGCGATCCTGATGGAACATGCCGGGATGAACTATGCGCTGACCTTGCCGATCGCAGGCCTGATCTGTTTCATTTTCGGATTTCTGTTCGGCCTGCCGGCACTACGACTTTCCGGAGTCTATCTGGCGCTCGCGACCTTTGCGCTTGCAACCGCAATGCCGCAACTGCTCAAGCTCGGCTATGTCGAGCATTGGACCGGCGGCGTACAGGGCCTGGTCGTGACCAAGCCCGATGCTCCCTTCGGCCTGCCGATGTCGCAGGACATGTGGCTTTATTATTTCACGCTTGTGATCACGATCGCGATCTACGTCTTCTCCGTCAATCTCCTGAGGTCCCGATCGGGGCGCGCCTTCATGGCGATCCGCGACAACGAGATCGCGGCCTCGGCGATGGGGGTCGACGTCGCGCTATACAAGACGCTGGCCTTCGGCGTAAGTGCAGGGATCACCGGGGTTGCCGGCGGCCTCGGCGCGATCGCGGTGCAGTTCGTCGCGCCCGACGGCTACACCATCGCGCTCGCAATTCAGCTCTTTGTCGGCATGGTGATCGGCGGTGTCGGATGGCTGCCAGGCTCGATCGTGGGTTCTGCTTTCATCATCTTCGTGCCGAACATCGCGGAAGGAATCTCAAAGGGTCTCTCCTACGCCGTGTTCGGCGTCATCCTGTTTCTTGTCATCTTCCTGGTGCCCCACGGCGCAAGGCAGGTCGCTCTGATTGCCCAGCATCTGCTCGGCAAATTGAAGAAAAGCTGAAAAGCCAAGGAGAAAAAAGTGCATTCAAGTTCAACCTTTCCGTTCGCCGCTATTGCTGCGACCGTCATCGCCTTTGCCTCGACCACAAGCGCGCTTGCGCAGAAGAAATACGACACCGGCGCCACCGATACCGAGATCAGGATCGGCAACATCATGCCCTATAGCGGCCCGGCTTCCGCCTATGGCGTGATCGGCAAGACCGAAGCCGCCTATTTCAACAAGATCAACGCCGAAGGCGGCATCAACGGCCGCAAGATCAAGTTCATCAGCTATGACGACGGCTACAGCCCGCCAAAAGCGGTCGAGCAGGCGCGCAAGCTTGTGGAGAGCGACGAGGTATTACTGGTCTTCAATCCGCTCGGCACGCCTTCGAACACGGCGATCCAGAAATACATGAACGCCAAGAAGGTCCCGCAGCTCTTTGTCGCAACCGGCGCGACCAAATGGAACGAGCCCAAGGAGTTTCCCTGGACCATGGGTTGGCAGCCGAGCTACCAGAGCGAAGCACGGATTTATGCGAAATATCTCTTGAAGGAGAAGCCCGGCGCCAAGATCGCGGTGCTGTACCAGAACGACGATTTCGGCAAGGATTATCTCAAAGGCTTAAAGGATGGACTTGGCGCCAAGGCGTCGATGATCATTGCGGAAGAAAGCTACGAAACATCGGAGCCGACGATCGACAACCACGCCGTCAAGCTCAAGGCTTCGGGCGCGGATGTCTTTCTGAGCATCACCACGCCGAAATTCGCGGCGCAGGCGATCAAGAAGCTGGCCGAGATCGAATGGAAGCCGCTGCATATCGTATCCAACGTTTCGGCGTCGGTCGGCAGCGTGATCAAGCCGGCCGGTTTCGAAAATGCGCAAGGCATTCTCTCGGCCGCCTATGCCAAGGACGGGGCGGACTCACAATGGGACAGCGATCCGGGAATGATGAAATTCCTCGCCTTCCTTCAGAAGTACGATCCCGACGCCAACAGGCTCGACGGCTCGGTGGTGTACGGCTATGGCGTGGCGCAGACCATGGTAAAGGTTCTGGAACTGTGCGGCGACAACCTGACCCGGGAAAACGTCATGAAGCAAGCGGCGAGCTTGAAGGATTTCGTCCCCGACACCCTCTTGCCCGGGGTCAAGATCAATACCTCGCCGACGGATTTCGCCCCGATCGAGCAGCTTCAGATGATGCGGTTCAAGGGCGAGAAGTGGGACCTGTTCGGCGACGTCATCAGCGGCGAACTGAGCAATTGAATGCATGATTGAGAACGAAGGCCCGCCCCGCAATCTGCGGGCGGGCTCGTTTTTGCTCGGCGTGCCAACAGCAACTTGACCTTGCCCCAGTGGCCAGCTCCATAAAAGCGGAGCCGGCCAGGCAACAGCTGCATCGCATCCGGAACGCGTTAACGCAGGTTGTTAACGTCGACTAAAGACGCAGCCCTTCGCACCTTGTGCGAAGGGCTTTTTGTTGTGAGGAACCCGCCAAGGTGGTACTCAAGCAGCAAGGCGACCCAAGAGCTTTCGGCCAAGAAAGCCATGACATTTGCACTCAAACAAGTGCTCTCAATCCAAGCCACTGGACCACAGGGAGACCGTAATGCCCGTTTTCGCGTACAGAACTGCACTCGCCTCAGCAGCCGCATTCGCACTGCTGGCCGCATCTTCTGGCGGCGCGCTCGCGCAGAAGAAATACGACACCGGCGCCACCGACACCGAAATCAAGATCGGCAACATCATGCCCTACAGCGGCCCCGCTTCCGCCTACGGCGTGATCGGCAAGACCGAGGCCGCCTACTTCAAGAAGATCAACGATGCCGGCGGCATCAACGGCCGCAAGATCAACTTCATCAGCTATGACGACGGCTACAGCCCGCCGAAGACAGTCGAGCAGGCGCGCAAGCTGGTGGAAAGCGACGAGGTGCTGTTCATCTTCAATTCGCTCGGCACGCCGCCCAATACCGCGATCCATAAATACATGAACGCCAAGAAGGTGCCGCAGCTTTTCGTCGCCACAGGCGCGACCAAGTGGAACGATCCGAAGGATTTCCCCTGGACCATGGGCTGGCAGCCGAGCTATCAGAGCGAGGCGCGCATCTACGCCAAATATATCCTCAGGGAGAAGCCGAACGCCAAGATCGCGGTGCTGTATCAGAACGACGATTACGGCAAGGACTATCTCAAGGGGCTGAAGGACGGCCTCGGCGCCAAGGCCTCCTCGATGATCGTCGCCGAAGAAAGTTTTGAGACCACCGAGCCCACGATCGATAACCACGTCGTAAAACTCAAATCGACCGGCGCCGACATCTTCTTCAATGTGACGACGCCGAAATTCGCGGCACAGGCGATCAAGAAGGTGGCCGAGATCGACTGGAAGCCGCTTCACATCCTCAACAATGTCTCGGCTTCGGTCGGCAGCGTCATCAAGCCGGCGGGCTTTGAGAATGCACAAGGCATCGTTTCCGCGGCGTACCTGAAGGACGTTTCCGATCCTCAGTGGGAGAACGATGCCGGAATGAAGGAATTCCTGAACTTCCTCGCCAAGGATTTTCCGGAAGGCAACAAGCTCGACGGCTCGGTAGAGGTTGGCTTTGCCGTCGCCCAAACCATGGTTCAGGTTCTCAAACAGTGCGGCGACAACCTCACGCGCGAAAACATCATGAAGCAGGCGGCAAATCTCAAGGATTTCCGTACCGAGGTGCTGCTGCCCGGCATCAGGATCAATACCTCGCCGACCAGTTTCGCCCCGATCAGCTCGCTTCAGCTGATGCAGTTCAAGGGCGAGCGCTGGGTGCTGTTCGGCGACGTCATCACCGGCGAGGTCGGCGGCTGACGCCTGTCAGGTCGTTTCGGGTAAAAAGCCCCGCGGCATGCCGCGGGGTCTTTGTCAGATTGAAACATATTCAAGAAACACGGCAGGGAGGTAATGATATGCGCTACACGGTTCTTGCAGCAATGGCTGTCTTCGGCGTGTCGACGGCTTCCGCTTCGGCATTGGAATCGAGCGTCACCATGACATCGTCGATGTCGCCGGATGCGCTATGGAAGAAAGTAGGAGACTTTTGCGGCATCGCCACGTGGCATCCGGCGATCGAGAAATGCGTCCTCAGTGCGGATGGCAAGCAGCGCACGCTCTCGGTGAAAGGCGGCGGCAGCGTCGTCGAGGCGCTGGAGAAGTGGGACGACGCCAATCGCACGTACACGTACACGATCCTCTCCGGGCCGCTGCCGGTTGCAAACTATCATTCCACCATCAGCGTCAGCGCGGACCCGAAAGGTTCTGCGTTGAAGTGGATCGGCAACTTTGACGCAAAGGGCGCGTCCGACGCGGATGCAAAAAAGACGATGGATGGCGTCTACGAGGCCGGCGCCAAGTCGCTCACAGGCAGCTGAGTAGCGCGCGATCGGCGCAAACTTCTATGCCCCCGCGGCCAGCCGCGGGGGTTTTGTCATGTTAGCGCGCCAACAACTGGCCCATACTCGTGGCGAACCATTCGACGGGGACGGCCTTATCTCTTTCGCCGTCGTTTGGCCGAGCTAACGATCGCGCGATACGTTGTTGCGATCAGGTCGTCCACCAAGGCCGGTGGGGGCTCACGTCGCTGCAGATGCTGTTTTACGGCGGCCAAGGGAACTTCGACGAGCACAAAGCTGGCGCAACGCACCTCTGCCGTCCCGGCGCGGCCGAGCTCATCGCGCGCGAACTTCTGCACACACATCTCAAATCGCTGCGCCTGTTCAGCGACTCCGCTCTTTAACGATGCCGGCCAATCGCCCTGGATGAAATCGTGACGACTGTAGAGCATCAATAGGCGTGCATCGTCCAGATGCTGGCGCACCCACCTCGGCGTGTGAAGCGCGGCGGCAAGACCGTCGCCTGCCTCAATTGCCCGAACGAAGCCCTCCTGAAAGGTGAGCGCGGTCGCGAGCCAGAGCTCACCCAGCAGCGCATCGCGCGAGGCGAAACGGTAGTAGAACGACCCCTTTGGAGCTTTCAGGCGCTCGGTGACGGAATCAACCGTGACCGCAGCCGGCCCGCGTTCGCAAGCCAGCGAGCGCGCCGCTTCCAGAAAGCTGACATTGTCGAACAGCGCCCGTCCCATCACTTGTAGACTAAACAGTCTAGACCATTTGGTCAAGATGTGCTAGCTTGCGGGCTTGCAATAACTCAAAGGAGGATCGCGATGACACAAGCAGTTGAACTGCGCGATTCAGTGGATGCTGGCCGGCTATTGGCGGAAGCCGCGAGGATAGTGAGAAATCAGCCTTACTGCTGGCTCGCGACGTCCCCGGAAGCTGGAGGCGTCAGGGTCCGCCCGATGGGAAAAATTTCGTTCAACACGGATGCCTGGACGATCCACTTCATCACCGACGGACGTTCACGGAAGGCTTCGGACCTGCGGCGCACCCACAATGTATCGGTTGTGTGCGGGCGCGAAGCCGACGATGCCTACATCGCGTTGATCGGCACGGCGCGGTTGCGCGAAAACCCATCCGAGGTGCGCGAGCGATGGAAGAGCGCCTATAACACCTATTTCCCGACGGAATTGGACAAGGAAAATGCCATCTTCATCGAGATCGGCATCGACAGCATCGAGCTTTGGATCCGCGGCTTTACACCGGAACCGTTTGGAATGCACACCACGAGACTGCAGCGTGACGCAGGCGGCTGGCGGGTAACGTCCTGACAGGCCGCTGTGCGAACGCGTCGGCAGTCGACGCTGGTTGTCCTGGAAGATGCCTGGAAGACAAGAGCTGCGTTTTGAGGCGTTCATGAGCAAGACGAGCCTGCAAATTGTGACCGCAATCCTCGGACTCATTCCAGTCTTTACCGGAATCATTGGCCTATTCGGACTTGCCGATCCCCTCTATGCTTCGGCGGGAATTCCCATCGTCCCCGTCCTGGACAGCAATCTCAGGTTCTTCGCCGGTGTCTGGCTCGGGCTCGGCATCGCCATCCTGTGGCTGGTCCCACGCATCGAAAGCCAGACCGTTCTGTTCCGGACAATCTGGGGTGCCATTTTTCTTGGCGGAGTGGGCCGGCTTCTCTCGATGCTGTTTGCAGGACCGCCACCCGTTCCCTTTGTTGCGTTTACGGCGCTCGAAATCGTCGGCGCGCCGCTCTTCGTGTATTGGCAGCACCGGGTGGCGCGAGGTTACAAGGGTTGAAGAGAAACGGCGGCGCTTGCCGTTTCGCTGACCTTGCTTTTGCGCGCAAAAGACATGGTCGAATAGTCGATTGACGCAAGTCTTCGCGCATTCCGTCGAATTCCCCCCGAAGTCGGCTCTCGAGCCCGAAGCACGGGGGTTTTCTTTTGCCGCAAGGCGGAGGATAACGGCTCATCGTAATTTCCATCCCGTCAACGGGAAGCAATGATCGACAGACGCCCTCTCCTGCGCGCGATTTTCGATGCAGCGGTTGCCGCTGCACACCCCGACGTGGTGCTGTCGGCACATCTGCGTCCCGTTCCGAGCGGCAAGGTGATCTGCCTTGCCGCGGGCAAGGGCGCCGCCGCGATGGCCGCTGCCGCCGAACGGCACTACCTGGACCACCTCGGGCTCGACCCGGCGCGGCTGTCGGGGCTCGCCACCACGCGCCATGGTCACGGCGTGCCGACGCGGCGGATCAAAGTGGTCGAAGCCGGCCATCCCGTCCCCGACGAAGCCGGACTGAAGGCCGCGGAGGAGACGCTGCATCTCGCCCAGGCCGCGGGCGCCGACGATCTGCTCCTGGTGCTGTTGTCGGGCGGCGGCTCGGCGAACTGGATCGCGCCGGCCGACGGCGTCTCGTTTGCGCAGAAGCAGCAGGTGACGCGCGCGCTGTTGCGCTCGGGCGCGCCGATTGGCGAGATCAATACGGTCCGCAAGCACCTGTCGCGGATCAAGGGCGGCCGGCTGGCGCGCGCAGGCCAACGCGCCGAAATCGTGACGCTCGCGATCTCCGACGTGCCCCATGACGATCCTTCCGCGATAGCCTCGGGACCGACCGTACCCGATCCGACGACGCTGTCGGATGCGCGCGCCATTGTCGCAAAATACGGCCTCGAGGTTGCCGCCGCCGTCGCCAAAGCACTTGACGATCCCAAGAACGAGAGCTGCAAGCCAGGCGATCCCGCCTTCGCGCGCGCGACGTTCGAACTGATCGCGCGGCCGAAGGCCTCGCTTGACGCCGCGGTCAGGGTGGCGGCGGACGCCGGATACGGTATCATCGATCTTGGCGCCGACCTCGAAGGCGAGGCGCGCGAGGTCGCCGCCGATCATGCGCGCCTGGCGCTGCAGGCCCGCAGCCAAAGCCGGCGCGTCGCGATCCTGTCGGGCGGCGAACTCACGGTGACCGTTCGCGGCAACGGGCGCGGCGGCCCCAACCAGGAATATGCGCTGGCGCTCGCCGATCTGCTCAAGGACACCCCCCATATTTCGGCGCTCGCCGCCGATACCGATGGCGCGGACGGCGGCGGCGGCAGCGCCAGCGATCCCGCGGGCGCGATCATCGACCAGAGCACGTTTGCGAGAATGAAAACGCTCGGGCTCGATGCCAAAGCCCATCTCGACAACAACGACGCGACCGCGTTCTTTGCCGCGACGGGTGATCTCCTCAACACCGGCCCGACGCTGACCAATGTCAACGACGTCAGGGCGATTTTGGTGGAATGACGATGAGAGAGGTGCTGCCCCTCAAAACTCCTCGGCGATCCTGCTCAGCATCGCGAGCAGCGCGGCACGGTTGGCGGCGCCGAGCAGTTCGTTGAGACGCGCTTCATGCTTGGCTGCGACCAGCTTCTTCGCCCGCGCCAGCACGGCGCGACCCTTGTCGGTGAGAACGAGGATGTGCGAGCGGCGATCGTTCGCCGAGCGTACCCGTGCGCACAGATCGCGGCTTTCCAGGCCGTCGAGCATCGCCACGAAATTCGGCCGGAGGATTCCAAGCGTGCTGGCTATTTCCGTCTGGTTGCGGCCCGGATTCCTGTCGAGCAGCAGCAGCACCGAGAACTGAGCGGGCGTCAATTGCAGCGGCGCGACGCAGCGCAGAAAATCCTCGAAGATTTTTAACTGCGCACGTTTGAGCGAATAGCCGAGCAGCTCCGACAGTTCGCCCAGTTCGATTTTCGCCTCGCCAATTTCGTCGGCTGCATCCTTCCGACCTGGACGGGAAGCCTTCGTGGAATCGACGGCGGCAGCTTTGGAAACAGTCATCGCTCGGTAATCGCAACCTGGCGCGCGGAGCTGCGGCCTTGAGATTATAATCGATAATTGTTATCGATCATATCAAATACCGGCGACAGGATTCAACCGCTCTTGCTGGAAAGCGGGCACTCGCTTCACGCAGTGTAGCCCGGCCCAAGGAGGGAGCCCCCGTCTTGAACACGACGATCATGCTGTTCCTGCTGCAGGACGGCATCACCAACGGCGCGATCTATGCCCTGCTTGGGCTCGCCCTGGTGCTCGTCTTCGCCGTTACCCGCGTGATCCTGATCCCGCAAGGCGAGTTCGTCACCTATGGCGCCCTGACTTATGCCACGCTGTC
>Ga0306926_10000888_pt1 | contig 28923 bp, 39 predicted proteins | sample flu12Cox44000178_FD_203759 | JGI IMG/M metagenome (GOLD analysis project Ga0306926, IMG submission 203759) | Lab enrichment of tropical soil microbial communities from Luquillo Experimental Forest, Puerto Rico - flux8day.12C.oxic.44.000.178 (v2)... | ecosystem: Environmental > Terrestrial >...
CGTGTTCGTGCCGATGCCGTCCGCCGTCATCAGCACGATGCGCGCTCGCCACACATGTTTCTGCGGGCTATTCCGATCCGCGACGATCGCCGCCAAACGCACACGATCGCCCTCACTCACCTGGACTGTAATCCCCTGGCGCATGTTCAGCCTCCATCACCCAGCCGAGCATACACTATGAGGACTCTTCTGTCAGATTTATCCACTAGCTACTTTCCGGCGCAAAAATACCGGGTGTAAGTCTCTGATATAAAAAGTCGTCCGGGCGCAGGAAAGTGCAAGCGCGGACATTTCCGTGCGCCGCAGGCGCGTCGGAGCGGTAAAGGCGATCCCGTAGCCGGCATCACGAGAAGTTTTTTTGCAAAAGGCTGTTGAAGCGAAATGATGGCTGTGTATCATTTATCTAAATGACGCGAGAGCAGCTCATAGCGACGCGCCAGGCGCTTGTCAGCCAGCTACCGGTGACGGGAGATATCCTACGCGGCTCGCTGTTGGAACGGACCGTGCGCCACAGCCGCGGCTGCTCGATCTGCGCCGGCGGCGGCGGGCACCCGCTGTCGGTTCTGACGGTGACCTATGCCGGCGGCCGCACCCGCCAGTTGAGCCTGCGCCGGGAACAGGTCGAGGAAGTGCGCCGCTGGCTGGGCAACTACCACAAGCTGAGGGAAGCCCTCGAAGAGATTTGCGAGCTCAACCATGGGCTGTTGCGTCCGGAGGACGGCGCACCGCGACGCACGAGGAGAAAGCGTGATTAAGACGCACCGTGCGCCGCGCAGCTTCGGTGACGGGCTGATCGCTGAGGAAGTCAAGGATTTGCACGAAGCGTGGATGAACCACGCCGATCGGCTGCTCGGCGACCCGGAAATCGTGGCGGCGGTCTACGAGGCCTTGGCCAAGCGGCGTCCGCAGAGCCGCAAACGTGGCCGACCGGGCACCCCGGCCGAGGTCGTGCTGCATCTGCTGGTGCTCAAGCACATGCGCAACTGGAGTTACGAGGTGCTGGAACGGGAGGTGCGCGCCAATCTGGTATACCGTGATTTCACCCGGGTGGGCGGCGCCAAGATGCCCGATGCCAAGACCATGGGCAAATGGGCGATGGCGCTGGGGCCGGAGGTGGTCAAGCAGATCCACGAACGGGTCGTGCAGATTGCGCGCGACCAGCGAGTGGCGGCAGCCGACGGATGCGCGTCGACATCACCGTGGTCGAGACCAACATTCATTATCCCACCGACAGCAGTTTATTGGGTGACGGGCTGCGGGTGCTGACCCCACGATGAAGAAGATTACCGGTCTCGCTGGCGCCGCCGGCGCCAAGCTGCGCGACCGCAGCCGCAGCGTCAAACTGCGGGTGCTGGAGATCGCCCGGGCGGCGCGCGCCAAAGGCCAACAGAACAGCGAGAGACTGGCGCGGGCCTACCGCAGATTACTCGAGGCAACCGGCCGGGTGGTCGGTCAAGCCAAGCGCTTCGCCAAGGAGATCGACGACGGCGTCAAGCGGGAGACGGAAAGCTGACGGCAAGCCGTGCTGGACGGGTTGCAGCGCGAACTGGAGAGCATGGTGCCGCTGGTGCAGCGGGTGATCCGCCAAACCAAGGCGCGCGTGTTCGCCGGCGACACCCATGCCGACGGCAAGATCGTCAGCCTGTTCGAGCCCACCACCGAAGTGATTCGCAAAGGCAAGGCCGGCAAGCCGACCGAATTCGGTAAAATGGTCAAACTGCAGGAGGTCGAGAACCAGATCGTCATCGCCTACGAGGTCTACGATCAGCGGCCCAGCGACTCGGACATATTAACGGCTGCGATCGAAACCCATCAGGCGAGGCTGGGGCGGACACCGCACCTGGTGGCCGCAGATGCCGGCTTCTATTCGGCCAAAAACGAAACCGCCGCAAAGGCCAAGGGCGTCAAGCGCGTCTGCATCCCCAATCGCTCCACCAAAAGCCCGGAACGTAGGCGCGAGCAGAAGAAGCGCTGGTTCCGTAACGGACAGAAATGGCGGACCGGCTCCGAGGGCCGCATCAGCGTGGTCAAGCGACGGCACGGACTGAACCGCAGCCGATACAGGGGCGAGGCCGGCATGAAGCGCTGGGTTGGCCTTGGCGTGATCGCCGACAACCTGGTCAACATCAGCCGCGCGATGCCGACGCAGCCGGGCCGGTAACCGCTCGCTCCTGCCCGCTCAAAAGCCGACACGTTTGTCGGATGATGGCTTGCGGCCAAATTCTCGCGCCGCCTTTTCAAAAAACGTGCTTTTTGCGTCGGAAAGTAGCTATGATCTGACCGTCTTCAAGCTGCACTGCGGCAAGCTGACCCTCAAGATCTACACCAAAGGCGAGCGCGTCCTCCGCATCGAAGCCGCGGCCCATAACACGCGGGAACTCAAATGCGGCCGCGCGCTGGACCAGTTTCCCGAAGTGGTCGGCCGACTGAAAGCGATACTGCAAAGATTTGCTGACGCTCTCAGCTGCATCGATCAGTGCTTCATCGCTGATGACATGCTCGAGCAACTCCCCCTGCGGCGCAGGTCGGCAAGACCCTCGTCGGGGGCGTCGATCTCAACAAGGCGCGGATGCGCCACGTCGTCGAGGCGGTGATCGCCTTCGCGCCGTCACCCAACGGCTTTACCGCCTCGCAGGTCGCCGCCCAGGTGCGCCTACTCAAACTCAACCCTCTCCAGTACAGCCCGCGCCACGCTGCCTATGATCTGAAGAAACTACGCGGCAAGCACATCGTTCAGCGCATCGGCCGCACATGCCGCTACGAGACCCTCCCCACCGGTCTCAGAGCGATGACCGCGCTGATCGTTCTTCGAAACAAAGCGATCAAGCCCCTGCTGGCCGCCGCCCGACCTTTGCGTCCAGCTCGTGGGCCACAAAACCCGAAACCGATCGACGCCCATTATCAAACCATGCAAGGTGCAATGCGCGGCATCTTCCATGAGCTCGGGCTCGCCGCTTGACCATCGACAATTTTTTTGCAGGGCTTCGCCCGGAAGCGCCTAAATAGCTAGCCATCAAAGGGCCTCCCCTGCCGGCCCTTCCTGAACACGGTGAACTGATGCATATACCAGTATTTCCGCCATTCGTCATGATGAACGCGCGTCATTCTCGCGGCCGCCAACGCGGCATATACGAAGGGGAGGGGGCAGTAGTCGATCCACTGCTGAGCAAGAATCAAATCGTGAAGCCGATTACCGAGCCCACACCACCACGGGTCCGCTGCCATATCCTTGTAGAGTAGCAGGCCACCATCTCGGACGCGAGCGGCGGCTGACTGATAGAGTGTGCTCCAGAGCTCTCTGGGGACATGATGGGCGACGTCGATCATGCAGACCACGTCAAAAAGATCGGTCGGCCATTCCGAAAAATCCCGCGCGGTGGAAAATGATATGTCCACGTCGCTTACGTTTCCAAGTCGCTTCGCAGCGGCTTGCGCGACAGCGACGGCGTTTGCATTGGTATCGAACCCGAAAATTCGCTTCGGCTTGACCATTGAGGCGAGATGCATCGAAAGCAGACCGACACCACAGCCAATATCCAGAATGTCGGCATCCTCTGGAACCCACGACAGAATTGGCTCGATCGGACAGATGAGAGGTCTGACGGCGACCAGGAAGCGAGTAAGGAGATTTGCGTCCTGATAATGACGGAGGACAGCCACTCGGTCCCTCATATGCGGTGAAATATCCATAAGATGTTACAAGTCTATGCCGATAACCCGGGATCGTCAAGAATTGCCCCTCGCGTCGGTAATCATAGGCGATTACTGCTGAGGCCTACGCGACGGTCTCGAACCGGCGCCAGCCTTGGCTTTCCGCGGCTCCGCCCTCTGTTTCACCGGACGCCAGTGATCTTGGACGTGGACGGAAAATCCCGTATACTCAACATCTAAGGATCCTGCCGAGGTCAACGATCTTCTATGCTCACCACCATTGCGGCCGCAACGCTGGCAGGCACGCAACCCGAGAGAGACGCGGTCCCGCTCTGCGTCGACCTCGACGGGACCCTCGTGCGATCCGATACCTTGATCGAATGCCTTTTCGCCCTCGGCCGGCGCTGGCAGGTGGTGAAGGGCCTTGTGCGTCTTCTTACCACCGGAAAGGCGGCGTTCAAACAATGCATAATGCAGAATGCCGCATTGGATCCGGCGCTGCTTCCCTATAATGTTGAGCTGGTCGAATATTTGTGCACGCAGAAGGCGGCCGGTCGCCGCCTCGTGCTTGCGACGGCGTCGGATCTCGGCATTGCTCGTGCGATCGCCGACCATCTGCAGCTATTTGACGAGGTCATTGCCTCCGACGGAGTCGACAATCTGAAGGGGGAGGCGAAGGCAAGTGCTCTCGTCCGGCGCTTCGGGGTCAAGGGATTCACCTATGCCGGCGACAGTCGCAGCGATCTAGTGGTCTGGTCAGCCGCGCGCAGCGGCATCATCGTGAATGCGACTGCTCGCGTAGCCGCGGCGGCCCGAAAAGCGGTCCCGATCGAGGCTGAAATCGCCGATCGCAGCGTCCCAGCTCGCGCCGCATTGCGGGCGATGCGACCCTACCAATGGGTCAAGAACCTGCTCGTATTCGTGCCGATCTTTACCGCACACGCGATCACCGAGATATCGGCATGGGTCGGCGCCGCAGGAATTTTCGCCGCCTTTTGTGCAACGGCGTCGGCGCTTTACCTTTTGAACGACCTCCTCGACCTCGGAGCCGACCGCCGCCATGCTCGTAAACGCGACCGGCCACTCGCGAGCGGCGCTTTGCCTCTCCTCGTGGGTGCCGCTCTCGCTGGCTTGCTCCTCTGTCTCGGCATCGGGCTGGCGACGGTCGAGGGAACGCTGACCGTGATTCTGATTTACGCAGCGGCCTCGCTCGGCTATTCGATCAAGCTGAAGGAACTGCCGCTGATCGATGTGTTCTTGTTGGCTGGACTATACACGCTCCGCCTGTTCGGGGGCGGGGAAGCGACGGGACATCTGCTCTCGCTCTGGCTGTTCGGCTTCTCCAGTTTCGTATTTCTCAGCTTGGCGCTGGTCAAGCGCGTCGAGGAGCTTATGGTCCTTGGTCGTACCGGCGGGGATCACGTCGCCCGCCGCGGTTATAGCGCCGGTGATGTCGCGATCTTGCAAGTGTTCGGGTGCGCGGCAGCCTTTGCCTCTTGCGTAGTTCTCGCTCTTTTCGTGCAAGACGAGGCGACAATCCGGCGCTACGCTTCACCGGGATTGTTGTGGGGGATCGTACCGCTGGTGCTGCTGTGGCTATGTCGGCTATGGTTGTCGACCGCGCGCGGGCACATGCATGAAGATCCGATCGTCTATGCGGCGCGCGATTGGGTGTCGTGGCTTGTTGCTGTCGTCTCGCTGCTGCTTCTCGGCGCCGCCAAGGTCGCCACGTTCACCTCCCTCTGAGCCGGGAGGCCTAGTCGCGCCAGCCGGGATCTCGCCCATGACCTGGCTATTTTTCTTCAACCAACTCACCGCGCAATACTCAAGGGTATCGTGCACGGCAACCTGGCGACGATAGGGCTTCTGATCATCAGGATATTCTCGGGCCCGCTGGTCTTATTTACGATTACCTTTCCTGAATTGCCCTCTATGCGGCTCGTGCTGAAACCTATCCGGTGATGAGGTGCGGCGGCGCGCAGCGCCATTAACTTCGTTACAAATGCAATCTTTGTGCTATGCTGGGAAATATCGACTTCAGCTGAATTAAATAGAAATCAACCCATCCATCGGCCGGCGTTACCGCGTTGGTGCTTCCGGGCTCGGAGTAGTTCCCTCCGGGCGATATCTTGTAGAGAAAGAGCAGCAGATGTGAACAGACTATTCCGACACCGGCACTGGCAATCAGGAAGAGGGAGAGCCTGCTGCGCGATAATGCGGAAAACCGGTCAGGGTTCACGCAGATCGCATAAAACCCGACAAAGGCTGTGAATTCGAGAAACGGATAGAACTCCATTCGGTATCTGAATGCCATGCCAAAAAACGTCAGAATCAGAAGCACGGGTATCAAGAACCCGATCATCAGCGCGAGCACGGCGCGGAGGTCGATCAGGCGCTCGCGTGCCAGCCGCGGCAGCCGCAGCAGGGAGACGCCACACAACACCAGCAGCAAGGGGTCAGACAACAGAAAGCTGCTCGGCGGCGTCTCGACGGTGTCGAGAATCCGGGTCTCGAATTCGGAAAACAGAAATTGCCCGTCCGGGCGAATGATCGTCCAAATCGGAAAGAAATAATAGAGTATTCCGTACCATAGCCGCTCTATGTTGAACACGCCATACGCTTTCAAGCGAGCGATACGCTCGGGCAGAGCCACGAGGTGGATGTAGGTGCCCCCGGAAAACTTAAGCGGGTCTCCCCAGCGCCCATAATTCACTATGCCGGACAATGTCACGAACCCCGTAAGGATAGTGAGCGCGACGATGGTGCGCTTGCTCGCCAAGTCGTGTACGAACCGCGGCAGCCGGTCTCGAAACGGGCCGGCCGACGGCCAAGCGAGAACCAGAACGAGCAGCCCGACAGCAACGTAGAGCCCGAGGGCGGTCGACACGCGAGTCAGGAGCCCCAGCCCGGCCAGGCTAGCCATTACGGCGATCAACTCCGTAGAAAACTCCCGCCTAGCGATCAATCCCCGTACCGCGCAATAGATAAAGGCGGCGCTGATCGCACCAGCCCATTCGATCGTCTCCTGATAGATCGAGCCTCTTAGAAATTGGATTTGGGCGCCCCCGAGCAGCAACGACAGAACGAGGACAAAAAAGGCAATGGCTTGCAGCCGGTTCTTCGGCAGCTCGTCATTGACCAAGACCACGCTGGCCAACTTGAAGCCCAGCGCGACCGTCGCCGCGAGAGCACAGTATAAGCCCGTGACGTCGAGCCGTGCGAGGCCGCCCGTGAGCAGCAACGGCAACCGCAGAAGTGCCGGGATAATACCGAAATAGGTATAGGTCTTTCCGTCGCGAACGTGCCCCTCAGAGGTAATAGCTGCCGGATCGACGTCGAACTCCCCGTGCAGCAGATGCTCCAACATGCTGTTGAAAGTCATTCCCCTTGCTCCGTGTTCAAGGAGTTTGGAGAAATTGAGACTGCCGTCCATCGTCAAGAAAAGATAATATACCGCAGCGGTCAAAATCAAAACTACGTAGAATAAAGCGACGGAGGTTCGCCAGTCTCGGTGAGCAGGATGCGCTTCGAGCATTACCACACGCTTGATATAGCCGCGATCGCAGCGATTGGTTCCGGTTTGCTCATGATTTGCCGATCCACCCCGGCGGCAACGCGTCCGCTCTTGGCCGCGGTCGCTCGGGTGATGTCCCAGCCGGTCAGCCATAGCAAACCGCCGGGCAAACCGACGACGATCGTGCACAGGCCGACCAACAGCGAGGCAGCGAGCGCCGGCTCGGCTGGGATTCCGAACCCGGCGAGGACGACGACAAAGCCAAGTTCGCGCAACCCCCACCCGGCAAGCGAGACGGGTACCAGCTGGATCAGGGTCACCGGGGGCACGATCACGACCCAGCTGACGAAGGAGAGATCGCGCCGAGACTCTCCGCCACCAGCATGAAAGCAACGATCGTGAGCCCCACCGTGGCGACTGAGAGGCTTACGAGGGCCGCGGACCGCGCCGGCCGGGCGAACAGCCGGCGGCCTGCGCGCGACAACGCCGCAAGCTCGGCAACCAGCCGAAAACGCAATAGCGGCCTAGGCAGGTAATCGATCAGGAACAGCGCGAACGATCCGCCAAGCGCTGCTCCGAGGAGCAGGACGATGCCGTAGCGCTGGCGCGGGTCGGGCAGAACGCGCAGCAGAACCGGCAGGCTGGCGGCGAACAGGATGACCAGCACGAAGTAGCCGCTAACACGATCGAGCACAAGGCTGCGGATTGCCGCCCCGACGCCGATGCCGAGCCGGTGGCAACGCCACGCCCGAACGGCGTCGCCACCGACGCCGGAATGCAAGACTTGATTGAAGAACAACCCGACGAGCACGATCTTCAGCAAGGTCCAGGGTCCGGGAGAGGTCGTCTCGGCCGCCAGGACGATGCGCCAGCGCAACGCGCTGAACGGGCTCGTCGCCAGTAGTGCCGTCGCGCCCGCCGCCAACAGCGACAACGAAACGTGATCGACGATCTCCTTGACATGGCTCAGGTCGACGCGCGTCAACAACGCCCACAATAGCCCAGCCGTCACAAACAGCCGCGCGCTTCCGATCAGAAGGCTGCGAATGACCGTACTCCTTCCGGTAAATCACCTCGACTATGGACTGATGCTTCCATATGTTGACGCTTCTCGGCCGGCGTTATGAATGAGTTGGCAGAGCCGACCGGTTGGCCCGGCATCATCCATCGCTACTAAAATATAGTTGCTCCACCCCACACCCCCTATTATATTTATGCGTGCGGTCATCGCAACAGCTCGCTGTTCGGTCTGAAACTACCGCCATCTCGCTGAGCATCCCTCGCTCCCTTGGCGACACTCGCGGCGACCAAAACGGAACACGGTAATGACAATCATAAGGCCGACCAATGAACTCCAGCCGCTACCCTACATCCTTTTGCCCCTCATCATCGGCTTCCCCTGCGGTCTGATCCGGCTTACCGACCGGGACAGCGTGCGAACAGCGCTCATGACACCGCCGGAGCCGTCCGGTCCGATCGGAGAGCGCATATGCCTCACGGTCAAAAGCCGCGACCAGGGCGCGCGGCCCCGTATCGCCAGGTCACGGGCCGACCTCGACTAATCCGCTAAGTTGCGGTCGGGAACGGCAAAATGACGCAGCTTCCCCGGCAAAGCAAGCGGCTTCATGAGTATTATGCACATGCCAGAGCGCGAAAGAGAACATGCACGGTTTGTTCCGAGCTCGTTTCGCTGTGCTCGGCCGGCGCGCTATGGAGCGTCATCAGCGCGCTCGACGATTGCTCGCGTTGGCGGCGGCCTGTCGCGCTCGGCCATGAGAGGGCCGCCATCGTATCGAGCTGTCTATGGGAGTTATCTGGCCAAGGGGACAAAATCGGAGCTTTGATTTCCCTGACGGGATAGTGGATAGCTTCTAACGCTTGTCTCCTGGGCTCGGGCAGCGGCGAGAATAGCATTGGCGGATTTGATCCAGACAAGGTGCCGTCGCGATGTGTATTGGAATTTGTTTGGCGCGGTCTCCGGTTGGATCAGGATATTGGATCAGGCAGCGAGGTCAATCGGCTTGTCAGCGAGCTTCTGGGTGAGAGTTTCCCATCCGTCGACTTTGCGCATGGTGATCTGACCAGCCGCAAGTAGCGCCCAGAACAACATGGCTGCGGTCTCTGCTGAAGGGAGCACCGTCTGGGTCTTGATCCGGCGCTTGAACTCCTCATGAAGCCGCTCGATCGCGTTGGTGGTGCGCACGCTCTTCCATTGGCTGTCCGACAATCGGGTAAAGGTGAAGAGGCGGTCACCGGCCTCCTCGAGGCTGTCGGCCACGGCCTTGCATTTGAGCCGCCATTTGCGGATGAAGGCTTTCCGGCGGTCCGCGATCTCCGCAGGCGAGGTGGCGTAGATCATGTCGGTATAGTCGGCTGAGACCTCCTCATGCAGCCGTTTGGGCGCGTGGGCGAGTAAGTTTCGGTGTTTGTGGACCGTGCAGCGTTGGGTTGGGACATCCCCCCACAAGGCAACCAACGCCTGCTCCAGCCCAGTCCCGCCGTCGACGATCAGGAACTCTGGCTTGCGCAGCCCGCGCTTGACGAGATCGTCGAGCACAGCGCGCCACGCCTCGCTGGTCTCGCCACCCATGTTCTTGACGGCCAACAGCACCTTCTGGCCGTCCTCGCGCACCCCGAGCACGACCAAGAGCACGATCGACGTGGCCTTTCGGTCGAGTCTGACGCGCACCACTGTGCCGTCCAGGATCAAGCGGATGATCGATTCTTCCGCGAGCGGGCGGGCATTCCAGGCATCCCAGTCAGCCTTTACCTTCCGCCAGACTCGGCTCACCGTATCCTTACTGATCGCACCGCCGAACACGGCCGAAAGCGCCCGGCGTACTCGACGGGTGTTGGTTCCGGCAAGATAGGCGCCTGCAATCAGCGAATCGGCCTGCTTGGTTCGCCGTTGGTAAGCCCGCAGCGCCGTGCTCTTCCACTCGGTCGTCTTGCCCTCCGCGCTGTCGAGCCTGGCGCGCGGCACGGCGATCTCCACCCGGCCGAAGGTCCCGAGCAGCGACCGCGATCGGTGGCCGTGCCGGTGGCCGGAGATACCGCTCGGGCCATCGGCATGCTCAGGATCCGTCTTTGGACGACGGCCGTAGCGCGGGCGGGAAAGCGCCGCCTCGAGCTCGGCCTCGATCATCGTTTGGATGAACTCGCGCACTCGATCGCGCAAACCGGCTTCGATCGGATCAAACCAATCGTCGAGAAGATGGACCGCCGTCTCCGCTTGCGAATGCAGGACCGGCGACTTTGTGGTATTGTTGGTCATGGCGTGGTCTCCACCGGCGCACAAACGCCGGATCGTTTGGGTTTCAGCACCCGGAGACTACGCCACCTTCAATTCCAACCAAAACTCCGGACGGCACCCCAGACAAACGGCTTGGGCCTGTCATTGGCGTAGCGATGAGTGGTTTGCCGGAGGACTCTGTCTAGTGAAAATCAGTGCAACGCGCGCGGGACATGCCCTTTTTGGCCGGAGAATCGCTGGCGATGCGTTGGCCGGGACGCTCGCCCTGTTCTGTTTGGCCAATTCTCTGCTGATGGTGAATTTTCAGGTTTCCCGGCTTTTCTTGCTTGACGAAGCGGGCTACGGCGACAGCTATATTCTTTACGACGCGCTGCACTTTAAGGCCACCGGAGTAATCTACCGGGATTTGTCGCAGCCGCCCTATCTGCCGGCGCAATACAGCCCGCTGTTGTACATGCTGTATTCCTTCCCTGGCCAAATCGGAACCTTTCCGAACCCGCTTGTCGGGCCACGCCTGATCGCATTAGCCGCGTTTCTGTCATGCGTTGCCGTGGTCATCTCGATCGTGCGCACACCGGTTCCCGCGCGATATGCCTGGCTTTGGGGTCTGCTGCTCGCGACTTCTACTATCAGCATGCGGGAGTGGGTTTTTCAGCTCCGAGGAGATTTTCCGGGGATCTTTTTCAGCCTCCTGGCGCTCCGTCTCCTGCTAGCCCGTTGTCATAATGCGACCCTGCTCGCGGGGCTATCCGCCGGCTTTGCAATGCAGTTCAAGATTACGTTTGTCAGCGCGCTCACGGCAGGGTTTCTGTGGCTGCTGTTCCGCAAGTCGGCGACCGGTTCCAACGTTGGAGAAAGCGAACGCCGGCGCCTGCGTGGAAGGAGAAAAGCAAGATCTGCGGCTGCCAATATTAGGCCAAGTGTGGACGGGACGCCGCTATACCAAATGACGGCCTGGTTCCAGGTTCGAAATGGTTCATGGAGGTTCAACATCAGTCGAAAGATTGAAAAAAGTATCCCCAAGAAATAGAGAGAGAGCCCTGCAACAAAACACAGCATTACAAAAAAGAATAAAGGAACATTTTTATCACGGGCAAGCGTAGGGGCGACGACGCGATTTTGAGTTTCGCATATTGAAGCCCTATGGACTGATGTGTCTGGTTTAACTGATTGCATCCGCTTTCCTCTCGCGAGTGATGTCGGTTGTGGATGGTGCTCGCGCTGTAGCGCCTTGACTTTCCGCGTCACGGGAAGGCCAAGCGAGAGTACGAAGGGGTCCGGTGTCGGGCTGGCGGCGTATCTAAGCTCAAGGCTTCCCAGACGTCACGCAACACGACGAGGTCCCCGCTCTTGCTGGGCGACGTCGTCGGCCATTCTCTGCAAAAAGGTGACGCGAGCAGGATCTACTCGGTAGAGCCGTCCAAATTGTCGGCGTGACTTCTATCCCGGTGATGGTGGCGCCGAGATCGCCCTGAGGAGCCGCTCCATCACCGCTCCCTCTCCGCAGCCAACCTCGAAGATTTCTAGTGGATAAAATCAGACGGATGGAACCCGCAGGATCGATGGCCGAACGCAGATTTTGGCCGTTCGGCGCGGAGTCTTTTGTTTGATTTTCATCACTCGCTACGTGCGAGACCCAGAGCCGCAGGCGGGCGGCAAAGTCGTCCAGGTCGGCGAAGAGCCTCTTATAAGCCTCGGCGACGTGTCGCTCATAAGGTCCGAACAAACGCGCGATCAGCGGTCCCGGGTGCATCGTTTTACAAATTCCCTGTAACAAGCGCTCTCGGGCGAGGAAGGGCTCGCTCCACGATCCTAGAATATAGGAAATATCGGCCCATGGCTCGCGGACCGAGCATCGGTACGCAAATGACGGCTTTGGCCATTTGAGCGAACTTTCCACCAACAGCCGCCGCGGCAAGCGCGGTATTGACGTCGATTATGCTTTGGCAATACGAAGTGTCTGGTTCATACGGGATGGAGAAAGTTTTCCCGCATGCCGATCAATGACAATTTCATGCTGCCTACGAAAGTCCTCAATATTGTGAGCGCCTCGCATTCCCAGAGAATATTTATGTATTCGGTAACACGCTAGCGGGCAGGAATGGTAGTAGACACTGCCAACCGAAGCAATCTTAAAATACAAATCCCAATCTGCCGTATGCCATAATCGACTATCCAGGCCGCCAACCCGCAGGAAGGCATCCCGTCGGATGGTCGGCGCCGGGACCGCTATGAAATTCTGAACAAGTAACCGTTCAAACAAGATGGGCGCTGAACGGGTAATAGCCCGCCCAGCAACGGGCACCGCCAGAGCCCCAAGCGCTTTCCCGACTCATCGATGAAGTAGCAGGGGTGCAGATGCATGACGCTGTCCGGCTGAATATTTAGCCATTTTCGAAGCTTCGCACATCTGTTTGGCAGCCAAAGGTCATCCGAGTGCAGGACGCAAATTCGATCCGCTCTGGCTTGCTCAACAGCGAAGTTTACTTTTTCAGGCCAAGATGGCAAGTCGAGGCGGCGTTCTGCGCGAAGCCGCCGACTATCCGGAGGCTTGCGTCCGTCACGCTTGCATCGATAACTATCACCTCAACTCCCGCGTCGTTCTGATCCACAAGGGACTGAAGCGCCGCACCGAGCCAACGCTCGTCGTTGTGGGAGGGAACAATCACGGATAGCCAGGGCCTTGCCATCGTTCTCGGTCCCTGACTGATTAGGCCGCTTCGGCCGAACAGTCGGCAGCCGCCCCTCCGACAAAGAAGGCGCTGTAGATGATCTGAAAGCCGAGCAGGATGGCGGTGCCGGATGGAATGACGAACCGCATCGTGTCCGCGTAGGCTAGCGGACCGAATCCTTCTGCGCCCCAGCTGCCGAAGGCGTAGACGGCAAGGCCGAGCCCGCCCAGCACCAGGGACTGCAGCGCAGTCGCGAGCCAACGCTCGCCGTTACGGCACGGAATAATTACGGAAAGCCAAATTGTTCCATTACAAGCTATCATTCCTGACGGCGATGCCCCACTCCAGTCTCAACGGTGCCACACTTGGAGCTGCGTCTCGCGGAACTGCGCGGATGTCTGCAGATCCGCGTGCCCCAGGGTCTTTTCGAGAAAGCAATAGAGCACGATGAAAAAATAGCGCGATCCCATTTCCTTGATCTTGAACTTCGATAGACCTTGCTTGCGATTGATCCAGGTATTCGGTACGACCGCGCACCGGTAGCCGCGCACGATCGACTTGAGCGGGACCTCGACCGTCAGATTAAATTGCTGGGCGAGCAGCGGCTGGATGCCGGCGATTACACTGCGTCGATACATCTTGAAGGCATTCGAAATGTCGTCGCACGGGATGCGAAACAGCAGCTGAATGAACTTGTTTCCCAGCCGGTTCAACAGCAGTTTTAGGCGAGGATAATCCATCGCGCGCCCGCCGCGGCTAAAGCGCGAGCCAAACACGCAATCATAGCCTTCCTCGAGCTTGCGGTAGAAGGCGACGAGATCAGCCGGCAGGTCCGAACCGTCGGCCATGAATATCGCTACGACATCGCCCTGAAAATCGGCGAGGCCTCGTCGCACGGCAAAGCCGAAGCCGTTCGGCGGGTCGTTGTTGACGCAACGCACCGCGGGGTTGGTTCGGCTGAGAGCCCGGACGATGTTCTCGGTCCGGTCTAGGCTGTTATCGTTGACCACAAGGATCTCGTAGCGGATGCTCGCTTGGTCGAGCGCCGCTGCAACGCCCTCTACCGTATCGGCAATATGGCCTTCCTCGTTATGGGCTGGGATCACGACGGAGAGCATGTCGGTGATGCCTTCCCGCTCCCACTCAGCCAAGGATTTGACTTGAAGTGGCATCAGGTCACCTCCGATCGCGCTGCCCGGTTGGTTACCGAGTCGAAAATCTCGCCAAGAATGGCATCGATATCGTAGCGCATCGACCACCCAGGGTAATGGGTCTGGAACCGGCGGATGTCGCTGATCCACCAGATGTGGTCGCCGGCGCGGTTGGCCTCGCTATACGACCATCGCAGCTCCCGGCCAGTCAGGCTCTGGCACTTCTCGATCGCCTCGAGCATCGAGCAATTGCAGTAACGCCCGCCGCCGATGTTGTACACCTCGCCGACCCGAGGAGCCTCGAAGAAATGCCCGAACGCGTTCACCAGGTCGAAGGAATGGATGTTGTCGCGCACCTGCTTGCCGCGGTAGCCAAACACAACATAGGACGTATCCGTGACTGCGCATTTCACGAGATAGGCGAGAAAGCCGTGCAGCTCGGTCCCTGAATGGTCGGGACCGGTCAGACAACCGCCGCGGAAGCAAGCCGTCTTCATGCCGAAATAGCGGCCGTATTCCTGGACAAGGACATCGGCGGCGACCTTGGACGCACCGAACAGGCTGTGCATCGTCTGGTCGATGCTCATCGACTCGTCGATGCCGTGGCGGCCGTAGGGATGGTCGTCCGGCAGCTCCCAGCGGGTGGGCTGCTCGACAAGCGGCAACCGGTTGGGTGTGTCGCCGTAAACCTTGTTGGTGCTGGTGAAGATGAAGCACGCGTCCGGGCAGTAAAGCCGCGTTGCCTCCAGCAGATTGAGCGTACCGCTGGCATTGATCGAGAAGTCGACAAAAGGCGCCTTTGCCGCCCAGTCGTGCGAGGGCTGCGCGGCGGCATGGATGACCACGTCGACGGCAGAGCTATATCGCCCGAAGAGATCCTCCACCGCGCTCTGGTCGCGGATATCCATGTCGTAGTGCCGGTAAGCCTTGACCTCGGTCTCGAGGCGTTGCCGGTTCCAGGCCGTGCTGGCCTCCTCCCCGAAAAACTGGCGGCGCATGTCGTTGTCGATGCCGACGATGTCCAGTCCCTTGCCGGCAAAGAACCGCGCGGCCTCCGCTCCGATCAGACCGGCCGAACCGGTAATTACCGCAACAGCCATTCCGCCCGCCTCTTCATGTCAGTATGCCTTCGAGCTCTCGGCGGTGTTCGCGGAGCCATGCAAAGATATCGTCGAGTATATCGGGCATCGAGAGGCGCGGACGCCACCCGGTCGCCGCCGTCACAGCGGAATTGTCGGTGACATAGTACGGGACGTCGACCGGATTGGTTTCGGGTTGAGAGGTGATCGCCAGTCGCCGGCCAGTGCGTTCCACGCAGGTTTCCGTCAACTCCTTGAGCGATACGTTGCATTCGGCGCCACCGCCTACATTGTAGGTTTTTCCGCTATGAGCATGCAGTTGGACGACCTGATCACGGATCAGCCGATATAGGTCATCCACGTGGAGGGCGTCGCGCACCTGCAACCCAGCGCCGCCGAACCCGTTGTAGGAGAGCGGCCCCCCGAAGAGGTGGCGAGCCGCCCAGAGGACGATGAACCCCTGGTCGACCTTGCCCATTTGCCATGGTCCCGTCACCACCCCGCAACGATTAACCACAGCGCGCAACCCGTAGAGAGCCAAGTATTCGGCAATGATCAGCTCCGAGCAAAGCTTGCTCGCACCGTAGAGCGAGCGGCTGCCGGTCAGCGGAAAACTCTCGGTGATGCCGCGGGCTGACCAGCCCGGTCCTTTTTTCGCCTCGGGGATGACAAGTCGCGTCTCGGTGGCGGCCAAAGGCAACTCGCGCAGCGCTGCGATCGGGTAGACACGGCTCGTCGACAGGAAGACCACCGCCGCCTCGTGGCGACGTGCGTGATCGAGGCAATTGATCGTGCCGACGAGGTTCGTATTGATCAGATATCGATCACCGCCCGCAAGTCCGCCTTGGACCGAGGGCTCGGCCGAACATTCGATGAGTAGATCCAAGCTGCCGACGTCGGCAAGGTCTTCGCGGTTGCGGATGTCGCCGTGACGGAATTCGACCCCGCCGGAAGCCAGCCGCCGCAATGCTAGTTCGCTGCCTCGCCGCTTGAGGTTGTCGAGCGCGATAACTCTTTTGTCCGGCATGTCTCGCTTGAACGATAAGGCGAGATGCGAGCCGACAAAACCTGCGCCGCCGGTGATCAGTATTCGCATCTAATTCGCTGCTCTGACGATTGCTCCATGCGGGTAGTCGCTACTGGACCGGCGGTGGCCCGAACACTGCCCATACTCCCCAACCAACCGCGCTTAGCGCTTTCCGGTGGCGCGAGACGGCAATCGAAAGTATACAATACTTGAAATTATCACACCTGTTTCCGATCGGCTAGGGGCTTTGCAAGTTAACCATTTCACCCGGGGTCTACCAAAAAAGAAAGCCGAATCAACACGAACAAGCGGAGAAGCGGGCGACTGCGCGGAGAGCGGTGGCGGGACCGGGCCGATACCGGAGCAACACGGCGTGACCTGTGAGGCGAACATCAGTCGCAAAATCGGCCAGAAGAGCATGGCCGTGCGCTATTGCATCCCGCTCGGCGTTTTCGGTTGCGCGTTTCTCTTTCTCATCATAACGATGTATAGGCGCTTCGGGGCGAAGCCCCGCAAAAACTTTGTCGATGATCACTCCCACGTGGCGGCTCGGGTTTGCGCACGCACCAAGCAAAGCCCATCACAGTACGGTCCCCGCCACGCGCGGTGAAGCCGTTAGGCGAGGCGGACAAAGCGATCAGCGCCGCGATGACCGCGCGCATGCGCGCCTTGTTGAGATCGATGCCGCCGACGATGGTTTTGCCGACGCGCGAGGCTGCCGGCAGCTCCTCGAGCATTTCATCGGCGATGAAGCACTGATCGATGCAACTCAGAGCATCGGCAAACTTTTCCAGCATGCTTTTCAATCGCCACACCACCTCGGGGAACTTCTCCAACGAGCGACCGCAGTTGAGCTCGCGCGTGTTATGAGCAACCGCCTCGATGCGAAGGACGCGTTCGCCCCCCGCCTTCGCGGGGGCAGGCTTTTGCTATAGATCTTCAGGGTCAGCTTGCCGCAGTGCAGCTTGAGGATCGTCAGATCATAGGTAGGTCTCTCGACCGTGACTTCCCATTCGGCCGACCGCTTGGTTCGGCAGCGGATTTTCGGACGATGCTTGTATCCGAGGATGGTCTTGATGGTCTTCAGATCGAGCGGGGCGCGGCTGCGGTCGATGAGCGCCTGAAACACTTGTTCCATGTGCCCGCCCACCGCAAAGACCAGGTTTCGGCTGTACTCGATCTGATAGCTCGAATACTGATAACGAAACCCGCTGCGCTTCTGCTCCTCAAAATCGAGCGCGAAGCACAAACAGGTCGTGTAAATCCAACGCTCGCAGACTTGGCTCAATCGCCGTATCGCCCGCTGTTCGGACAAGGTGTCTGCGATCTTGGCCAAGCCTGCGGCGTCGGAGATATCAGCAAAACAGTTTCCCTCCTTCGTGAAGGCAATGCCGGCCTTGCGGGCTTGGCAGGCGTCGTTCTCGTGGCCGTTCAGGATCACCTGGGCCGGGAAGGGCGGATGCCCGCTGACTTTGATGGTGAGATGGCCCCATTCGGGTCCAAGATATGAAACGAATAGTGGTTGACGTACGCGATCGGCTTCTTTCGTTCGATGTGGTGTTTGGCGCTGACATCCCAAACCGGCGCTGGCGCTCGACCAACCAAGACCAGAAATAAGCCCTGCACGACGGTGGTCTTGGAGCGATATTCTGTGGCAATGTCGTGCTTGCGCTCCCCACCGAGCAGTCGATGACCGCAATATTGTGCGCTTTGGCGTAGCCGCGAACGCGACGGCTGAAACGGTCGGCCATCCGCATCAGGTAGGCATTCTCAAGAGAGTTTCGTCCGACCCGGTCAGCGCCCGCCACCACACCCGAAATCCACCGGGACTATGCCCCATGCGGAAGTAGGCGTTCAGAACGATCCGATCCACGCAATCGTAGCTGCCGCTCAGGAGATCCTGATACAGAGTGCTCAGCCCATCCGTCATGGAGGATACGCTACAAGCACCCCGCCCTATTTCAAACTGCCCCAAAGGGGCCACTTTTTCGCAGCCCGGTCTGCGAAAAAGCGTAGATACGTTACCCCATATGACGAAGGGTTAATACTTGTCGGATCGACCCGAGTTCTGTCCGGGCGATATACCTTATCGCGACTTCTACGCAAACTACGGGCCGGCCCAGTTTTACGCCTTGGCGGTGTTGTTCAAGGTTTTCGGTCCCTCGGTTGTCGTCGAGCGCCTATGGGATCTCTTGATCCGGTCCTGCACGGTGCAGCGGCGGCATCGCACCCGGCAGGATCCCACCGCGAAAGCGGTTGCCCATAACGAGCTGATAGCCGGCGCGCAGCTGTTCGACGAAGGCGTCGAGCCGGTTGAAATCATAACTGTCGTCGCTGTCGCCCATGATCACGTATTTGCCGCGGGCCGCACGAATGCCGCCGAGGAGAGCGCTGCCATAGCCGCGCTCGGCGACATGAACCACCCGGGCGCCGTTTGCCGCGGCGATCGGCCGTGAGCCATCGGTGCTGCCGTTGTCGGCGATCACGACCTCGCCCGTGCAGCCGCTTCGGGCGATGAAGCCCCGTGCTTTGGATATGCAGCTCGCCAGGGTCTCCGCTTCGTTGAGGCACGGCATCAAGATGGTGAATTCACAGGCTTCACTCATACCCTTGTTCCGCAGCTCAGGAAAATCCCCTTCGGAGGCGGCCGGCGCAATCGATCACTAAGTCGAATGATTGCCGCGACGATGGCAAAAATCAAGTAACTCAGCAAAATGCTCTCTTATCTGGAGCCCCCGGATTGCTGATGGCCTCGGTCGTGGTTAGGAAGGAGACTGATCCTGTGATATCTGCATTAAGGAGCAGTAAAATACGCTGCGGACGGTCCCCCACTTGTTCCGTCGCTTCAAAAAACCAGTTTGGACCGTTGCCGGTCCTCACCAGCCCGACGAAGCGGTCCTTTAGCGCCTGCTCGATTTTGGCGATGCGGGCGGTTTCCGGTGCCTCGATCTGCGCCCGGATTTCACGATCCTGCTTGCGAGAGATCGGCTGACCGCAATATGGAACATTGCGTCTCGTCGACATGGAAGCCAGCGGCAGCCATCCATGGTCTCCCGTCTGCGGAAATCACGTATACATGCGTCTAACACGCATACTTGCGGGAAACAAGAAGAATTATGCGACGGATGTGAATTTTTCCGCGTCCTGACGTCGTGACACCGGAGCAAAGCCGGGCCGCACGCGGCTGGTTAGGCTGGTCGCAAGTTGAGCTTGCGAGGCGAGCTAACGTGTCCGAGCGAACGGTACAGGTGTTCGAGAGCGGGCAGCGGATGCCCCACGCGAACAGCATCGCCTCCATGCGGCGGGCGATTGAGGCGGCGGGGATTCGGCTGGTGTTCGATCGAACCGGCGCTGCGGTGGGTATACTACGGCAGGGTGCGGACCCCGACCTGCCTACCGACACTTGGAGCTAGCTACCGACTGTCCGTTCAGAGCGAGTCGGGTACGACAAGCTCTCGCTCAATAAATTGCACGAATACGGCGACAATTTCTACCGCTTCTTGGCCTCCTTTGCGGTCCGTTCGGCGGAGCAGATCGTCCCTTTGCTGAGCGCCCTGATGCCGATCAACACGTCGCCGATTTTGGATGCGGCCAAGGCGCTTGGCTGAGCGTCTAGCGGAAAGCCGGCGCAAGAGTAATGGGTGTCGACGCCCCTCCCGTCGACCAACAACACGTGATGATCGACGGATGCGTTTCGCGCCGTGGATCTGAGCCAGCCGATCGACCTCCGCGGCGCTTCGACGTGGTGCAAAGCCTCGAGGTCGCCGAGCATCTGCCGAGGTCCCGAGCCTCCGATTTTGTCGGCACGCTGACGGCGCACGGCCCTCTTGTGATGTTCTCGGCCGCAGTCCCCGGCCAAGGCGGAAAACATCACATCAAGGAGCAGCCCCTTGAATATTGGCGGGAAAAGTTCCGCGAGCGCGGCTACATCGCGATTGACTGCTGCGCCCGAAAGTCATCGCAAATCTCCAGGTTCAGCATTGGTACCGCTACAATATTATCCTCTGTGCGGAGGAACCTTATCTCGCAACATTGCCCGATCGTTTGCCAGCATACCGCGTGCCCGAGAACCGGCGGCTGCATCATTATTGGGCGCTGTCCGACCGCGTCCGTCATTCAGTGATACGGCACTTGCCGCGGGGCGCCGTTGATTATCTCTCCCCTGAAAGCCCGGTTGAGGCAAGAAGAGACGAAGTCGACCGGCTCCTGGTCCTGAGGAAACCCAGCGCTGCCATTGGCCGCTTGGGTTATGGACCGCATTCACGACCTCCTCGCCGATATCGGACGCGTGCCGATCGCCGACCAGAACATCTGGTTTACCCAGGCGAGGCTAACATCCACGAGCCCCGCGTCTGCCATCATTCTCGCCACCGTCTCCCGCGGCCAGTAATGGGCGATGCGCGGCAGCATCTGGTCGAATACGATCGCCCGCAAGTGTGCGAAATTGAATTTCCCAATAAGCCGGAAATATTCGATCGGGCGAATGCCGAGCCGCACCAACAGCCAAATCAGCATGGCCGGGTACAATGACAGGTGATGCGTAACGCCGATCGGCAATCGACTGAATAAAACTCGTCGTAACGGACCGAGTACGGACACCAGCCAGCGGTTGTTCTCGCGGCCATAGACCCAGATCAGCACGCGACCGCCGGGTTTGACGGCACGCACTATCACCTCGAGCGCCCGGACCGGGCGCTCGAGGTGATGGATGACCCCGATCGAGAAGGCCAAGTCGAAGCGATCCTCAAACGGCAGGTCATAGACGCTGGCCCGCATGACCTGCACCCTGGGGAAGGGTTTCAGATTGCGGCGCGCACTCTCGAGCGACCGCTGGTCGATATCGACCGCGACCCCTCCGGCTGCGCCGTATGTCAGCGGCCAATAGCTGTTCCGGCCCATGCCGCAGCCGACATCGAGAAAGTCCTTGCCCTGCCAATCCCGCGGCTGCAAAGGCGCCGTCCACCGGCGAAACTGCTCCTCATGCTCGGGCAATATTTCAGCATAGACATCCCACTCGTAGCCGAAACGGTCGGACGAGCCCTTGAGATCGTCACTTGCACGCTCGGTCATTCGAGTGCCCGGCTATCGAGCGGCGGTGAGTACAACCGCATCGGTTGGTGAAGGACGCGTCGGCCGACGCGCCGCCACCGCGAACAGGATGTAGAGAACCCAGAGCTTTTTGCCGTGGTCGCGCCGGCCGGCGAGGTGCTCGTCGAGCAGTGCTTCGAGCGCGTCGCGGTCGAACCAATCGGCAACCGGGTTTGCGGGCGACAGCAGGACATCGCGGCACCGCTCGCGGAAGAGGGTGCGGATCAAGGCGCCAATCGGCACCGCAAAGCCGTGCTTCTTGCGGTCGACGATCGCCGGCGGCAGGTAGCGGCTGCCGCAACAAGAAGCGCCGGTTCATGTATCCCGCGGCGCTCGGCAAAGCCGTGACGGCTAGGCCCAGCATCCGGCCGAACGTGGGAGGAACGAGACGGATCGCCGGGGCAAAGCGCTGCACCGCGAAATTCGGGTAGCCGGCGAAGAGCTCGTCGGCGCCATCACCGCCAAGCGCTACCGTCATCAGCCGCCGCGCCGCCCGGCATACGAGCCAGGTCGGCAGCAGCGATGAATCGCCGAGCGGCTCGGCCAATCGCTCGCTGACCGCATCGAGCGCCTGGACGAGGTCGCCCGCGGGGGGCGACGATCTGGCGCCGCACCGAGTCCCGCAACAAATCGTCGAGCCGCTCGGTCGCCTCGTCGGGACCAACCGCCCGCTGCTCGATCGGCGGCTGCCAGTAGCGCTCGACCGCAATCCGCCCGTCGCGCCAGGTCAGGATCGTGCCGGGTTCGAGCCGCTCGATCTCGACCCATCCCGAGCCCGTGCGCGGCAGATATTCGAACAGCAAATAGCGATAGGCGGCGAGGCGATCGAGCCCGGTGTCGCGAAACGCCGGATAGCACAACAGTGCACTCATCTCAGAGGCAAAGACGAGCTGACCCTGCACGAGACCCCAGTAGAGCGGCTTCTCGCCAAAGCGGTCGCGCACCAGGTGGACCGCATCGGTGGCGCCGTCGCGAAAGGCAAAGGCGAACATGCCGTCGAGCCGCGACACGGCGTCGCGCACACCGTCTCGGCGGATCAGCTGGAACAGGACTTCGGTATCCGAGCGATCGCACAGCGCCACACCGGCGCCGCGCAATTCGTCGGCGAGCGCACGGTAACCATAGATCTCGCCATTGAAGACCAGCGCATCGCCGGTCGCCCGGTCGACACGCGGCTGGGCGCCACCTGCAAGATCGATGATCGCGAGCCTCGTGTGGCCGAGAGCGATGTGAGAATCGACAAAGGTCCCACTGCCGTCCGGGCCGCGATGGGCGAGCGCGCGGTTCATCGCTGCTAACACATTGCGCACGTCGGGGCCGGGGGCGGTGAACCCGGCTATGCCACACATCACAACGCCACGGGATTGGCGCCGACCGGCGCTGCGGCGATGCCGGGTGCTGCACGATCCGCCTGATCTTGTAGGGCGGGCGCCCGTGCGCCTCGTAATAGATCCGCACCTGCACTTCGGCGATGATCCCGAGCAAGATAAAGAGCACGCCCGACAGACCGATCGTCGCGGCGAGCAACGGCAGCGGCGTCTGAATCAAGGTGACGTCCCAGGCATATTTGAGGACCAGCGCCCAGCTCAAGACGGCGACCGAGAGGACAAGAAAACCGAGGCCGAGCTTGCCGAAGAACTGGATCGGCCGGTCAAACGCCCGGTCGATAAAGTAGACGATCAGCAGATCGAGCAGGACGCGGGCGATGCGGCCGACCCCGTACTTCGATTTACCGAACCGGCGCGGGTGGTGGCTGACAGCGATCTCGGTGACGCGTGCCCCTTCCCAGGCGGCGTAGATCGGGATGAAACGGTGCATCTCGCCGTAGAGACGACCTCCCGCCGGTAGGCCTTGAGCGTGCAGCCGAATCGTGCAGCGGCACATGGAGCAGGGCAGAGATCAGCCAATTGGCGACGATCGAGGGCAGTCGGCGGGTCAGCGCATTTTCTTCGCGCGCCACACGCCAGCCCGAGACAACATCGAAGCCCTCGGCGAGCTTGGCGAGGAGCCGCGGAATGTCGGCGGGATCGTTCTGGCCGTCGCCGTCCATCGGGATGACGACGTCGCCGCTGCTGTTCTGAATCGCCGCCATCAAGGCGGCGGTCTGCCCGTAATTGCGTGACATATGGAGCACGCGAACCCTTGGATCGGTCTCGGCGATCGCGTCGAGCCGGTCGGCCGATCCGTCGGTCGACCGTCATTGGCAAAGACGATTTCAGCCGGTTTCGGCAGCCGATCGAGCGCATCGGCCAGCGCGTGATAGAACGCCGGCAGCGCCCCCTCTTCGTTATACACCGGAATGACTACCGAGATGTCCACGGGGACCCTATCGAATGTCTGCGTACGCGAAATTATATTGAAAATCGCGGAAAAATGCCAGTCGCGCGCTCGGAGCTACCGTTTTGGGAAACCTCTTGAAGAGCACCCGCTGGACGGCCAGTTGTCAGGGCTCCAAAAGCCGCTGTACTACGGCGGTACCTCGAGCGCGCCGTTGCCGCTTTGCGCCAGACCGAGAATGTTCCGGACCAGCTACTGGCTCACCTCTCCCCGCTCGGCGGCTTTGCGCCGAAATTGACTTTTGCTCGAAAACTTCGATTTCTGCACGAGAATAGCACAGCGGCTCCGGTTGAGAGAGCCGTCTCGCCGACGGCTGAAGAAATTCGATAGGCCGATATATCTGATATTCCATGGACGGATATACTGATAATCGAGCGCGCGGCAAACGGGACTGAAGCAAGCTTAACGTTCTACCGCTTGCCGGTTGGGCAGGTCGCCGTCGCGAGCACCGGAAGAATTCGTTGAGGAGATCTTAGTATCTGAATCAGAATCGTGTAAGTTGTACTACGCGTCTGCCAATCTCCTGATGAGAGGCTGTGTGGAAGCGATATAGATCCAGGTTGTGGCGCTGGTGACTGAGGTTTCGACATCCTTTGCCAGTCGCCGGTTGCGATTGAGCCAGGCGAAAGTTCGCTCGACAACCATAGGCGCGGAAGGAGTTCAAAGCCAGCAGCCCCGGCGGCGCGTGTGACGATCTCGATCGTCCAGTTGCCGAATTTGGTGAGGGCTGCATTCAGGTTGGGGCCGTTGCAGACGCTGTCGGCGAACAGGTGGCGCAGCCAGGAAAACAACTGGTGGATGGCCTCAATGACAGCCCCATCCCGATCTTGGATATCGGCCGGGTGTACCTCGGCCCCGACTAGCAGACCTCCGGTATCGGTCACGATGTGCCGCTTACGGCCTTTGATCTTCCAGGCCGCATCGTAACCCCGGGGCCCGCCACTCTCGGTGGTCCTGACCGATTGACTGTCGATGACCCCCGCCGACGGGCTGGCTTCACGGCCCACCGCCTCGCGTACCTGCAGCAGCAATGCAAAATTGATCGTCTCAAACAAACCCTGATCGCGCCAATCGTAAGAATGGTCCTGCATGGTGGTGAACGGCGGAAAGTCCTTTGGCAGCATCCGCCACTGACAGCCGGTCCGCGCAAGATACAAGATCGCGTCGAGCACCCCGCGCAGCTCGGTCTCGTGCGGCCGGCCCAGACGCTTGGGCCGCCGGCATATGCGGCTCAATCAGCGCCCATTCGGCATCCGTCAGGTCGCTTGCGTAGCGCTGTCCTCCGCGCTCATACTTTCGGCGAATGATTTCAGTCCACATGTTGTGCCTCGATGATTGATCCACCACAACCATCATGCTACAACCGATTGAAATCACTTAATTCATTTTCTGTCAGCCTCTAAGGCGCTGAGGTTACGCGATGTTTACTGGTCCAAAACGCTCGCCTCCGATTGATTGGCGGGGCGGCTCAAAAAGCCTCGGCAGCATCATGCGGAGGCTTTTGATGTAGGAGACCGCGCCGCCTTGGTCGCTGATCAGCGTGCGCGAGAAGCTGATCAAGATCGGCGCCAAGGTTGTCAGCCACGGGCGCTACGTGACCTTCCACATGGCGGAGGTCGCGGTGTGTTCGCCGACATCCTATAGGTAGTCGCGCCGTTGCGGACGCCGCCCGCACCAGCATGACGGCGCGGGGGTCAGATGCGAGGACGACGAGAGAAAAAGGCGGGCCTTGATGTGCCCAAACCGCGCGGTCACCGCCTCAGCGCTGTCAGGTTGGCGGTTCGGCCATCTGCCGGGCACGCAGAGCGGTATTTCGCCTTGCTCCAGACGCTGCTGCAACAGATTCCAGCGCCGCGTGCCCGTTTGGCGTAAATTAGAATAGCCGTAGACCCACGATGACACGGTAGAGGAATGAACAACCGCGCCCCACCACCAACGCCGCTCTCCGCGTCATCGCCATCAGAAGAACCGTCCCTTCCGATGGACGCTGTATGTTCGCGCGCGCTGAGAACCAATCAACCCAACCCATCCGATCATATGACGCAACATAAGCGCGCCTGGTCTTGCGACTTCTGGTGGCTGTTAGGTGTGGGCATGATTGCTGTGGCGCTCTGCCTGCCATTCACTCTCTACGTTTGGTGGCTGGGTGATGAGGGCGTCATGCTGCACGGCGCCGAGCGGATGCTTCGAGGTGAAAGGATCTACCTCGATTTTTTTGAGTTTCTGCCTCCAGGCTCCTTCGTTATTACGGCGACATGGTTCAAGATAGCGGGGATATCCCTGGTGTCCGCGCGGGCTCTCGCGATCGTGATCGCCGCCGGGATCGCCTGTTTTACTTACCTGGCCTGCCGGCAAGCATCGAAACACGCGCCGTCCTCGGCATTTATCGCGGTGGGGTGGGTAGTCCTTACGCAAGGGGTTTGGACGGAGATTATTCATCAGTGGTTCGCCACGCTGTTTGTAATGGTCGTAGCCTGGGCGACCCTCGTTGGGATCGAGCGTCCGCAGCGCTGGCTGCGGTGGCCGTTCACAGCCGGGATCTCCGCCGGTGCCGCCGCCATGGTCACTACCAACCGTGGTGCGCTGGCCGTTCTGGCGGGCGCGACACCCTTTGCTAACTGGCGGCGATATTGGGGTGAGTTGATTGTATATTTCCTAGGAGCCGCCTTCTTCCCAATTTGTACGTTTGCATACTTGGCTTGGCAGGGTGCTTTGACTGAGGCGTTCGAGGACGTCATCCTGTTTCCGACCAAGCACTATATCTCTGCCGCCTCCGTGCCTTTTGGCTTCCAGGCGAATTTGCCTTTGAAATGGTTATTCCCGTTGGTGGGACTGCTGACACTTCTCACCTGTGCCCGCGGCTGGCCTACCTGTCTTCAAGACCGCGTGCTACAAACCTGCGCTGCGTTCGCTGTGGCGGGCTTTATCGGTTGCTTCCCGCGCCCGGATAAAGGCCACCTCTCCTACGCGGTTGCGTCTGTCTCTCCCTTATTGGCATATTGCATCCGTCGGCTGACTGAGCATTGGCTGCTCCGATACCAGTGTGCCGTTGCCGTTGTTGCGACCGCATTTCTTATCTCCCCGGCCCGTTCGCTTTGGTGGATGCAACACACAGCCCTGCACCCGGCGATCGCTTCAATGCCACGCGGGGAGGCTTTGCTAGCTAGGCGTGGAGCGCGGGAGTTGGCGGAACGAATTGTGGCCACGCCGTCCGGGGACGCGTATTTCTTTTACCCGTACGATGCGATGCTGCCCTTCTTAACCGCGCGTCGGCATGTCTCCAGATACGATGTCTTTACTCCGGGCTATACTCTGCCCTCACAGTATCAAGAGGCTTGTGTTTCGGTGATGCGGAACGCCTCCTGGGTCGTAATAGACCGGCAGTGGACGGACCCCAAATGGTTAACCACAATCTTCCCCGCGATACGGGACCCGCAGCCCCCGGAAACCAGCAAGTTTGAGCAAGCTTTAGAAAGCGGCTTCGAATTGGTCGCGCGAGAAGACAAATTTGAGCTGCGCCGCCGCCTGCCAACGATCAATGATAGTATTTGCGCTGGTATAACAGGCTAAAGCTGGTCCGAGGGGCCGCACATTGTGAAACTATTAATGGTCACCCACTACTTTGAGAGCCATCTCAGCGGGATGATAGCGGGGCACCTCGTTCGACAATTACTCAATCTCGGGGAGGAGGTCGTTTGGCTGTCAAGTAATGCTACACCCGCTCCGTCCTATCGCAAAGACGGCTTCAGAGGGGTAGCGGTAAATGCTTTGAACGTTACCGAAGGCTACCTAGGCATCCCCTTCCCGATCCCAAGCCTTCCCGGCATTTTTCAAATTCAACGCGAGGTCCAGCGCGCCGACGTAGTATTGCTCCAGGACAGCCTATATCCCGCGTGCATTGCGGCGTTTCTATTCGCGCGTTCCGCGCGAGCGCCGCTTGTCATCGCCGCGCATGTCGGCATGGTGCCCTATAACAACCCGGTTTTTCGCGCCCTGATGAGCCTCGCAAACCGCTTCGTGGTGCGCCCGATGCTTGCAGGCGCCGACCGAGTCGCGTTTTTTAGCGAAATTACTGCTGGCTATTTTTCAGACGTCCAGTTTCGCTCGACACCCAAAATGATGTTTACGGGGGTCGATACCGACATCTTCTTTCCCGCCCCACCGGATCAGAAGCGGGAACTTCGCGGGCCTCTGGGCTTAGCGCCGGATCGGCCAGTTGCTTTGTTCGTCGGCCGCTTTGTCGAAAAGAAGGGGCTCCACATTCTCGCGCGAATGGCACGTCGTCGCCGAGACATATTGTGGGCGTTCGCCGGCTGGGGGCACCTCAATCCGCGCGATTGGGGCTTGCCGAATGTAATTGTGTTTTCCAACCTGAGTGGTCCGTCCCTGGCCGATCTGTACAGAGCAAGTGACCTTTTAGTGTTGCCCAGCAAGGGCGAGGGCTTTCCTCTCGTCATCCAGGAAGCACTCGCTTGCGGCCTTCCGGTGGTCTGCAGCGCTGAAACGACCGGGGCGGACACCGCGATATCTGAGTTTCTCTGCGGAGTTCCTTTGGATGAACGGCACCCGGAAAACACAGCGGCGGCGTTCTGTGCTGAAGTCGATCGGGCGCTTGGAGGCTGCGGCAATGCAAGGTGCTCTAGCGAGCAACGCTTCAAGTTTGTGTCGTCCCGCTATTCCTGGCGGGCAACAGCGGTCGAATATCTTGAACTTATCCGCTCGGCCCTCAGTGAAAGAACTCAGCCGGTGATCGTCCAGCCTTAACCAGCAGTGGGACATCAGGGGAAGAATAACATGGAAATCGATCTATCTGACATTTCCCGTTTGTATCGAAAAGCCCACGAGGTGCGGTATTCCAGTCACGAGGTTCACGATCGACTCAAGCCTAACATTTTCCAATATGATTATCTAAGTTTGCGCATGCTAGTCACGGACGTAAAGAAACTCCTCACAGAGGTGCCTTCCCCGGTCGGGAACGATCCGGGGATTGCCATCGATATCGGCTGCGGGAAGAGCCCCTACCGCGAGATAGTCGAATCTAGGGGGTTCATGGTCAAGACGATGGATATCGACGACAATGACGCCCCTGATTATGTTGGGACCTTAGAAGATACAGGGCTCCCGGACGCATCCGCAGACCTGGTGATTTGT